>Ga0315902_10011148_pt1 | contig 11833 bp, 5 predicted proteins | sample LakEriMetagenome_9_FD_203523 | JGI IMG/M metagenome (GOLD analysis project Ga0315902, IMG submission 203523) | Freshwater fungal communities from buoy surface, Lake Erie, Ohio, United States - Buoy 12 MA117 | ecosystem: Environmental > Aquatic > Freshwater > Lake > Lake biofilm | place: USA... | reverse complement strand
AGTCTGCCGGCGCCAGATTTACAATGGTTTTAACACGAGGCATTTTTAGACCAGCATTGATAATAGCCGCTTCAATTCGCTGAAAACCCTCCCTTACTGCGTTGTCTGGCAACCCAACCATATTGTAATAGTTCGTTCCAGCTACTGGCTGTCCCCCACTATTTACCTCCACAGTGATTGTTTTTGCACCAACACCCTGAACGGCACTGGCAAATGTTTTTACCAACATATTTCACCCATATTTATAAGTAAAAAAATGAAAGGTAAGCCATTACAGCCAGTCGAGATAATAAAAACGAAATGAACAGTTCAAAATTAAATGCAAAAAATATTTAAATAAATAATTGATATTCATTTATTTAAAAAAATTTATGCCACTTAACTAGGGCGGAAAGAAGGACTTTTTGTCCACTAAAACTCTATCCTTCTAAATGTATTTCAAGAAGGGAACTAAAAGTAAGGACATCTTCACCGAACAATGACATCTGCTGTTCAAAAAATGTAGCCATATTACCGTCTCTATATTTCAAAAAAGTTTCCCAACTTTCACATTTAAATTGCAACGCATAGGTTTGTGCATCTACATTTTCTTCTCCTAAAAGAGCGCAAAATCTAAAACTGGAAAATAAACCCAATGACATGATAGAAGGAATATTTTTCTCTAAAACCCAACTTTTCCAAGCGTCGAAAACAGTATTTTCGACTCTATAAGTAATATTATATAGATACATTTATTAGATATTAGGTTTTCGCTTACCAGGTGCTACCGGATTACTGAAGCGCGGTCTTGATTTATTTTTATTGGCATTTTGAGGATAATTTGACCTGTTTCGACCATAATCGTTACTTCCATAAGATTTCCCCATTGGCCGTCTTCTGGCATTTGAATTATTTGAAGGTTGACCAAAGGTATCAATGGAAGAACCGTCCTCAACATAAAGTGTGCCCTTTGAAATAGTCGCTAAATCATTTTTTATGGATTCGTCACTCACATAATTCTCCCTATTCCACGTTTTATAAGCCAGTTTCATATAAGAGGCAATCGTATTTATCATCCCTACCTTTTTAGGACCTTCAGGCATTTCTTTTGCCTTCTTTATGAGCAACTGAATATGATGTCCATAATGCCTGTAGTTATTTTCAATCACAGGATAAGCCACTTCTTCAGGATTTTCCCTTTTATCTTCCTCTGAAAATACCACACCATCCGGAGGCGTTATCTTAAGCTTAAAATCCGAAATACGATAAGCATGTTTCCATAGTTTACTTCTAAAATCCTCCACATTTCTGCACTGAGGATTAATGACAATCATAAGGTCTATTATTTTATCAACATATTTCCTCTGTTTGTCCAAATCCTCTATTTCCGCCACGTGGGCTAACATTTTTTGAATATTCCTTCCATATTCAGCAATGTTTATATCTACTCTCTGAGAATTATATTCGATTTCCGGTAAATTCACTTTATTCATTTTGCTGAATTGCAGCGGTTAAACAATAAAAATTAATACAAAGGTAAGTAGTATAAAGTTTTCTTACTGATTAGTTATCGAATTATTTGCAATTTTTTAAATCCACGGATATTTCTTCCTTCAAATTTCAATAAATAACTACCTGTTGGAAAATTATTTACTGGAATATTGACCGTTTCATCCTTTTTCAGCCCTTTAGAAAAAACCCACTGTTGCAATAATTTTCCATCTGCGTTCCAAAGACTTAGGATGACCTCCCCTTTTACCTCTTCGTTGGCAATTACTCTACAAAAATCACTGACCGGATTAGGAAAAACATCTAACCTTTCGAGTCCCATTTCTTTATCGAATGAAAATACAGAGGTACTGGCAATACTTTTAATATGACCAATTTGCAAATCATCTTTGCGATATCTGCCAACGGCATCGTCCTCCCAATTTATGATAAGTGGGTAAACCTTGTTTTCAGATTTTCTCCAAAGTTTTATGCGAATATTTTCATTTTCAAAAAAACCATTTCTTCCCGAGCTATTCTGGTTATTTCCCCAGGCAATGATTGCAATATTTCCTGTATCTACCTTTGAGGCACCGAAAAGCAAGGTATCATTTGCAAAAAGCCCTATTTCATCTCCCTTCTTTAAATATTGGGAAGAATACCTGATGGCTATGGTACTATTATTTCCCGTATTTTTATTATTCCTTAAGTTAAAATACTCTAAGGTATCAAGCAGTGAATTGTATTGAGCACCAAGGGGCATTATACCTGAAACATAATCATCCGGATAGGTAAATAGAACTTCCTTTTTTGCTTGAACGTAGTATCCTTGTCCTGGATTTAACTGGCGCAAACTATTAATGGCCAACTCAGGAATAAAAACCTTCCCCTCATTATCCTTTATCAACTTTATCTCATTGATTATTGGCTTCAAAACTTCTGTGACCGACCTGGATAAAAAACTATAAAAAGGAAATATTTGAATCCCCTTTTTAATCAATATAGGGTAAAATGTTGGTTTAACGACCGAACCTTGCAAGGTTAGATTTCCCGCAGATTCCGTGAATACTTTATATCCTTTTCTAATATCAAAATCAGGATAAATTGTATTCTTTTTCTCTACAATATATGTGTTACCCTCCTCATTTTCAATAGATTTGATGAAGGAAAATTTAGACCAATCTACTAAAAAATCAAAAGCCTTCAATTCAGGTAAAACATAGCTTGAAATAGTGTTCCAACCCGGATTTAAATAAATATTAATTTTAGCGGGTGTAAGGGTAAACATAGACTCCACCGCACTTACGCCGCCTGGCAAAAATGAGTTCATTGCTGTCACTACACCAAAAGTACCAACAGGTGCAAATTGACACAGGACATCAATATCCTGCGCACTATTGATAGGCCTAATCTTAAATCTAAGGGGTGAACCAACTACATAACCTTCAATTTCAGGGGTACCAGGATTGTCCCCATATATAGTAATTACCGTGTTTTCATCGCGCCAAACAGCGTAACCTGCGCAGGTTAGCTGATTACCCGTTTCAACAAACAAACCAATTAAATCTCCGGGAACTATTTTAACATTGGATCCAAAATTAAAGGAAGAATTTTTATAAATAAGTACTTGATGAATGGAATTCGTCGGTTTTACTTTCCAGTTTCCCGGTAAATTAATCTGTTTCGAATCTTGAACAACCTCTATTGAGTCCGTTTGATTATTACCCTTCCAAACAATGACTCCTTTCCGTTGTAAATAACTACTATTTGATTCAAAAGAAATTTTCAAATTGTTTTCTCTTAGCGTATAGCTTGAATCACTTAGCGGTTGCGCTCCGGACACCCAATCTGGCTTAGACTTCAATTGCCAGGGAATATTGCTTTGTAACTTTAATATTAATTGACCGGCTGTATCTGGAATAGAAATCATTCGAGTAGCCAGTTTTAATATTGGGGAGCCAGCTTCCTGAAAAATCGTAATAGATACCTCCATTGTTTCATCTATTGATCTAATAACCAGATTACCCTTTCGATTTATACCATTAGAATTTATTTCAGAAATAATCCTAAAACTATCATTTCCAACTCCTGTTATTTTATCAACATTAATCCAGTTAGGTTTGTTGACCACCTTCCAATTAACATTACCTTGGGTATAAATTAATTTGCTGGCATTTGTAGCAGGAAAAGTCAGCGAATCAGAACTAACTAAAAACACACCCTTTTGGGGAGCTTGTCTAATCAAAATTAACTTACTCAAAGTATCTCCACTGGCAGCATAAACCCGGATGGTATCTATTCTGGCTACTTTCTGCGTGTTTTCTAATACAGATATACTTAATCTTTCGTTTTCCAATCCTAATGGATTATTTACCTGAATCCAAAAAGCATTTGATTTTGCCCGCCAGTAAATATTTGAATTTACTGCGATAAGTTTATTTTGAGCAATGTCCGATACCTCATATTCTAAGGTATCAATAGCTAAGGAAGGCTTTGCCGGATCCTGGGAAAGAAAAATGGCCTTTGTTTTAACAGAACCTCTTAAAGTATAGGTATAGTTAAATTGTCTTCTAATACCTGTATTATTATTAACAAATAAAGAAACATTTAAACCATTAGGTGTGGGAGCCCAGCTCGGATAAGTAGTAGTTACCCAGGAAGGCCTTTTTGTAACGTCCCACCCTGCGGATGCTCTGACATTTGCTCTTAAAGTAGTATAGGTGTTTTTTAAAAAAGCAGTATCCGGCGTTAAAAATATACTATCTCTATTCTTTTTTATATTTATTCCATAATCCTCAACCTCTAATACCTCGGGAGAGATTTCGCAGGTATTATTATCAGATTTATCGGTAGTCAGCATTAAACGCAGTCTAGTTAAACCAAATGGCATATCTTCCGGAATGGTAATATTTTTAAATACCCCTGTAACTGAGGTGAATTTTGGAATAACTGCGTTATAAACCTGCTCTAAAGTATCATTAAAGTCATGATCACCATTAAAATCAATGAACATCTGCCAGCGATATAAATCTGTTTTGGACAGAGAATTATGTTTACTTTCAAATTTGAAAAAATGAATTCTTCCTTCTTCAACATTACCAATGATATCCATTTTATTAGCATATCCTAGATTCTGCCCAGAGTTAAAGGATTTATCGCTAATGGTTACTGCTTCAATCCAATCTGATTTTCCTGCACCATAGGAATAACAATAAGGATCATCACACCCTTCCGTTTTAAAATTAATTTCCGTTGATAGCGGACTTTTTATATTGGCGCAAATAGCACTAATCTGAACACCAAAAGTACTACATGGATGCAAATTAGAGATATCAAAAGAGGTTCCCTGAATAGAATCTACAATAATCCAAACTGAATCTTTTAAATTTTTATACCTTAATTGGTAGAAATTAGTCCCTCTGATTGGATTCCAGGCAATTTTTGCCCAGGTATAATCTTTATTGGTAATTCTTAATCCAGTAGGAGCAGTGCACTCAGAGAAAGGAATAGCATTTTGCTTCACTGAAAGGTCGAATGTTTTGGTACCCGTAGCAGAAATACTAAAATTTACGGCACGCGGAAAAAACGTAATATTTGAATCACAATTAAAGGTAAGATCCGTATTTCCAATGGATCTGGTGGTAGGGAATTTCAACCAAGAAGGATTATTATTAACATTCCAAACAGTATTTGAAGTTATAAAAACTGTTTTTGAGCCCCCTTCTTTTTCAAAGGAAAAATCAAGTGGCTTCACATCCAACATAGGTATAATTTTCAGCCCTTTTACCTCTTTTTTATTCGAAAAGGTACCTGACGTTCTAACCTCTTGTTCCGATGACCCACAATTTTCTTCATATAATAACTCTATATAATAATCACCCGTGGCTAAACTAATACCACCACTTGAGATAATTTGGTTAGCTGAAAATGATTTATCCGGCTTTAAGGTTTCCGTTGGATCTAAGGTAACCTTAGTCATTAATTGCCCACCTACTTTAAACAGTTTTAAAACAATACATCCGTTAAAATCAGCATTTCCTACGTTGGTGAAATTAGCTGTGACAGAAAAAGCATCATCGCTAATGATAGGTACAGGATCTATACTTATATCGGAAGCCATGGCTAAAATAGGTGCTGGAACAACTACTACACCTCCACCACCTCCACCTGTAGTACCTCCTCCGGTGGAGCCGCCACCACCTTTGGCACAAGTAACGGTAGGATAAATAGAATTTAAAGCCGCTACATCACCACCACTTAGCCCTCCTCTTTGACCAATAGTTGTACCTGCCGCAGCAGGGGGTGTTCTCACACTTATAGTAGGTAGGCCATTTGAAGAAAAGGCAAAAGCACCATAATGCATAATGGATCCATAATCGTAAGCACCTGATTCAATTCCCCAACTGCCGTATTTATCAAAATTATCACCATATCCCGATTCAATATTTGCTGTATTTATGGTGACATAAGTATCTCTATCATTCCTGGACTGCTCATGCCACATACCTGCTGCATGACATATTTCGTGAACTGCCGCGCCAAAGCCGCAAGCACTATGTACATTTATTTGCTGAGCACCTCCTATTTTACCCACATAAGACCAACAGGCAACATCTGAATCTTGAAAAAGGAGATAATCAGATTGGGTTGTTCTTGGGACTAAACAAATATTTGTACTTGCATTTACATGATCTATGGCACTATTAATTATACCAGCACTTGCCAAACCAGGAGGGATGGTATAATAAATGATACCTCCTGTCCAAGCCCAGGAAGAAAAAGGGATTATCCCACCTTTCTCCAATTTTCGAAGAATGTACTCTTCCTCTGAAAACAGAACAATATCTTCCCCTACAAATACCTTACCATCCCTTATATTAACTGATAATTCAGTATAAGTACTTCTGCCTTCAAATAAAATTTTCGCTTTTTCAAACCTTCCTCTTGTATTTTGACCTGATACCATGACTGTCACACCCAGAAAAACAAATAAACTTAAGAAGAAACGTAAAAAAATTGTTTTCATAAGAGAGAAGTTGCGAAGATTCATTTAAAGTTCTAAAGGTATATGTCTTTTACCTGAAAATTTGTACCCACTTAAATTTAACTATTTTTTACTATTTACTAATGAAGGATAAAATGAGATCTAGCTGATTTTTGAAAAACCAGAGAGTTTAATAATCCTGCTATCTTTGTTTTCTAATTTTACTGTCCATGAATCTACCTTTTAAAATAGCCCTTCGATATTTGATAGCAAAAAAATCTACCCAGGTAATACAACTTATTACAGGAATTTCCATTTTGGGTCTAACGGTGGGTACGGCTGCTTTAGTACTAGTTCTCTCCGTTTTCAATGGTTTTGAAGACCTTATAATGGGTATGTATGTAAAATTTAATCCTGATATTAAAATTACTCCCGTCTCTGGAAAATTTTTTAATGCTGACGCCTCACTTGTTTATAAAATGTCAAAAATACAAGGTGTAGAAGCTATTTCGGGTACGTTAGAAGAAATTGCCTTTTTCACCTACAAGGATAAACAAGATTTTGGTATGGTAAAAGGAGTTGATACCCTGTTTAGCGCTGTATCTAATATTGACTCCTGCATTAAAGAAGGCGTTTATTTACCCAATCGTTCCTTGTCATTTAACGCGCTCATCGGACTAGGTATAAGAAATAAACTGGGCATTGATTTAGAAGATCCTTTCGCGTCACTTACTGTATATATGCCTAAAAACAAAGAAAATACACCTTTTGAAAATCCCTTCCGTAGTAGAAATCTTCAACCTGTTGGCACTTTTATGATTCAACAGGAGTATGATAATCAATATATTATAACCACTCTTAATGTTGCAAGAGAACTTGTCGGAAACGCTAACCTCCTGTCCGCATGGGAAATAAAGGTGTCCCGAAATTACCCGGTTAAAAAGGTCGTTTCCGAGTTACAATCTATTGTAAAGGATCGATTTTATGTAAAGGATTATTACGCGCAGGAGGAAGGTTTTATTAAATTAATGCGACTTGAAAAATGGCTCAGTTTCGCTATTGTAGGATTTATGCTCCTGCTGGTTGCATTTAATCTGATTGGCGCCCTTTGGATGATTGTTTTAGACAAGAAAAGAGACATTTCCATTCTTAAGTCTATTGGTTCAACTGATGTGGATATTCGAAATCTGTTTTTATACGAAGGCCTGTTTTTAACTGGTATTGGCTTAATTTCCGGTGTTTTTCTTGCTTTGTTCATCTTTTTTTTACAAAAAACCTTTCATCTGGTAGCCATTCCCGGATCTTTCGTGGTCGATTCATATCCAATTAGTCTTCGCTGGGAAGATTTCATTACAGTAGCCATTACCGTTTTATTTATTGGTTTGCTCGCCTCTATTCCCGCTGCTTTGAGAGCAATGCGCATTTCTACCCACGAAAAAATAGTATGATTTACCCCTATCGTAAACTTATATTTTACAAATAAAAAAGCCTCTTCCGAATATAGAAATATTCAGAGGAGGCTTTTTAAAAGCTTATTACTTTAAAAATAAAAGATTAATATCCTGTATTTTGCGTAATCAGACCAGCTGAAGTTTGAACCTCTCTTTGAGGAATTGGCCAGCGAGATCTGAAATCTTCAGTTAGTCCTGTTGCATTCCAGCGACCCGTTCTTCTTAAATCAAGCCATCTTAAACCTTCGTGGGCAAATTCCAATCTACGTTCTTTCAAAATAGCATTAACTAATCCAGCAGTTGTGGTTTCCGCAGCATCACTTAAACCAGCACGCTTGCGAATTACATTTAACTCTGTAAGTGACTCCGCTGTCCTGTTAAGGTTAGCATAAGCTTCCGCACGGATTAAATGCATTTCCGCTAATCTGATGAGTAAAACGTTGTCTATACCGTTGATACGAGTATATTTAATTGTTTTATTTGCTGGTGCTGTACTAACATTTACAACCCTTCTGATATCTCCGGCTTCATGAGCATCTCTTAAAGAATTAGAAGAAGTAAACTCGTTTCTTCCACCATTTGCTGTAGGATAATACCAAAATGCAATGGAATTAGTGTTGTTAATATCAAATTGTAACTCCCAGATTGCCTCTGATGAGTTTTGGCTTAACCAGATATTCTGATAATTAGCGCCAGTAAGAAGAGTATGTCTTTTGGAGTTGATTACTTCAGAGGCAGCAGCTTCAGCCAAAGCCCATTCATTTCTCACAGCATGTACGCGAGCTTTTAATGCCAGCGCCACATTTTTATTAGCTCTACCATTACCATTTGTTGCAACAAGGTTGGCAACGGCGAAATCAATATCTTCTAAGATTAACTTCCAAACCTCTTCCTCAGAAGCTTTAGCCTTAGGTGCTGCATCTTCTGCAGAAAGGGTAGGTACCGTATAAATAGGAACACCAACACCACCAGCTTTATTGAAACCCGCAGGAGAACCCCCAAATAGAGTTACCAGGTTAAAATAATGAAATGCACGTAACAATCTTGCTTCTCCAATAGCATTATTGGCATTGAAACTTGGATCTTTCACTGTAGGAACCGATGCAATTACATTATTTGCACGGTTAACACCAATATATACCTGATTCCAAAGGCCACCAATATTGGTATTATCTGCCAATACCTGACGATTGAAAATTTGAGCATAGGTTGGGAAAGTTCCCGTATGATTAATGTTATCAGCATATAAATCAGGTAACACCTGTAACTGAAGCCCAAAATAATTACTATTTTGGATAGCGTTGTACGCTCCTAATAGAGCTGCATCAACATCTTGTTTTGTTTTAAAACCTACCGATGCATCTAGGGCAGTGTAAGGTTCCAATTCCAGGTTATTATCACAAGCCTGGAAAAAACCAAAGGCTGAGATTAAAATGGATATTTTAAATATGTTTTTCATTTCAACATGTTTTCAATCTAAAAAAAAAGAATTTAATCATAGGATTATCCCTTATTAGAATCCAATGTTCAATCCAACTAACAATGATCTCGATTGTGGGAAAGTTAAGAAATCAGTGCCAGGCGCTGTATTCGTCTCTCCAAATGTACTTACCTCAGGATCGAAACCAGAGTAATTGGTAAAGGTTAACAAGTTTTGACCCGTAACATAAATTCTTGCGCTGCGCATTTTAACTTTCTCCAATAATTTAGTTGGGAAAGTATAACCAAAAGTAACGTTCTTTAAACGCACATAAGAAGCGTCTTCCACAAAACGATCAGAAACTCTTCTATTGTTATTTGGGTCTTGAAATACAGCTCTTGGCATAGTTGCACTTGTATTTTGCGGTGTCCAACGATTTTTTACTGTATTCGCCTGACCAAATACGCCGTTCATACCTTCAGAAAAAGCACGGGTATTGTTGAACACAAAATTACCTATACTGTACTGGAAGAAAAAGCTTAAATCAAAACCATAAGCCTGAATAGTATTTGTAACACCACCATAATAGTTAGGATTGGCATCACCTAGTATTTCTTGATCATCACTGGTAATAACTCCGTCATTATTTATGTCTTTGAACTGGATATCACCAGGTCTGGTAAGGGTTGATTGATAAACCGCTGTTGAACGTCCAGTCAATTCCTTTGCTTTCTTATCTAATGCATCAATCTCGGCCTGTGTTTGGAAAAGACCAACCGTTCTGTAACCTCTGAATGCACCTAAGGCTTCACCCTCAGCTACCCAACTGGCAAAACCAGCTGCGAATGGTGTTCCCGCTAACTTAAGAATTTCATTATCGAAAAATGAAATATTAAAGTTCGTTGTCCAAAGTATATTTTTAGTTTCGACATTAGTTGTTGTTAAACCTATATCAATACCTTTATTACGAATAGAACCAATATTTTCCTGAATACCAGTGAAACCTGAAGCACCAACCAAAGGTCTGTTAAGCAACAATTGGTTAGTTGTTCCCTGATAAGCATCAACGGTTAATTCAAGTTTGCTCTCAAATAAAGCAATTTCCAATCCTAAGTCAAAATCTTCGCGTTCTTCCCAAGTAAGATTAGGATTTCCCAATTGCGTAGGCGCTAAACCCGCTCTTTGCAAATAATTTGCACCTGGAGCAATTAAAGCACGGGATGCAAAGTTGGCAATATCCTGATTTCCTCTTCTACCCCAACTAGCCTTTAACTTAACCTCAGATAATACCTTAGATTTTGGAAAGAATGACTCCTCTGAAAGTCTCCATGCTGCAGAAGCAGAAGGGAATACACCCCAACGGTTATTTGCACCAAAACGGGAAGAACCGTCGGCACGTACACTACCAGAAATAAAGTATTTTCCAGCCCAGTTCATGTTCAACCTTGAGAAATAACTATTAAGTCCCCATGCTGATTTTGAAGAAGTTACGTCTTTTTTTACAGAAGCTGCATTTAACTCACGGATAGTTTTTCCAGGGTAATTTTCACCCACACCATACAATGATTCGAACTGGCTTGTTTGAATAGAGTTTCCTACCAAAGCATCAAGATTTAGTTTTCCAATAGCCTTTCTGTAAGAAAAGTAATTTTCGTTAACCAAATTCAAATCCGATGAATAACCTTGCTCACCACGACCATTAACACCCGCTGCCTGAATATGACTTGCCGGAGTAAAACGATCATCGCGTAAGTTAAGATAATCAACGCTGAAAGAACTTCTGAAAGTCAATCCTTCTAAAATGGTTAATTCACCAAATATATTAGATAATAAACGGTTGGTATAAACATCGTAAGTAGGCTCAACTGCATTGGCTACCGGATTTTCAATACTTGCATTAGCGTCACGACCATACGTTCCATCTGCATTCAATACAGGAATATGTGAACCCAACAATAATGCAGTACTCAATACACCGTAAATATTGTTATCGTTCTGAATACGTGTATTATGAGAACGGCTAAATCCTGTACTTACGCCAATCTTGAACTTGTCGGTAACTAAGTTATCTAAGTTCATGCGGAAGCTGTAACGATCAAATGATGAACCCTTTACAACACCTCCCTGATCGAAAACAGAGCCAGAAACAAAGAATTTTGTTCTATCAGTTCCCCCAGAAACGTTTAAATCAGTTTGAGAAATAGGTGCCGATTGAAATATTTCATTGAACCAGTTCGTTGTTGGATATGTACTTGGATCTGCATCCAGATTTCTTAATCCTAATTGACTCGGTATAACCGTTGCACCGTATCTCGCTTTTACACCTTCTTGTAAAAGAGCCACATACTCAGGACCTGTTAAAGGATCTATGGTTTTCCATACTTCCTGTGTTCCACGATAAGTGTTCAACGAAATTTGTGTTTTTTGTTGCTTTCCTCTCTTCGTTGTAATGATAACAACGCCATTACTGGCTCTTGAACCATAAATACTGGCTGCTGCGGCATCTTTTAA
>Ga0315902_10011144_pt1 | contig 11834 bp, 4 predicted proteins | sample LakEriMetagenome_9_FD_203523 | JGI IMG/M metagenome (GOLD analysis project Ga0315902, IMG submission 203523) | Freshwater fungal communities from buoy surface, Lake Erie, Ohio, United States - Buoy 12 MA117 | ecosystem: Environmental > Aquatic > Freshwater > Lake > Lake biofilm | place: USA... | reverse complement strand
GAAGAAATCTGGAAGTGGTTGGCGTTTTAGAAAAATCGGGAGAGAGTATTATAAATGTTATGAATTTCGACGATATCGTTATCATTTCTTATCCCCTGGCTCGCAAAATCGCTAATCTAAATCAAAACTCTTTCTGGCCGGATTCATCTGTTGGGGTAAAAGCAAAAGAAGGGGTATCATTAAATGAACTGGAAGACAATCTGGTGGCCGCAATGAGAGCTCAACGTAGATTGAGACCTATTGAAGAAGATGATTTTTCTCTGAACCAACTTTCTATCATTTCTAAGTTCCTAAATGGCTTTTTTGACGCATTAAACATTTTGGGTATATTCCTTGGTGGTTTTGCTACGCTGGTTGGTATGTTTAGCGTGGCTAACATAATGTTCGTTTCTGTAAAGGAAAGAACCAGAATCATTGGTATTAAAAAAGCACTGGGGGCTAAAAGATACATGATTTTGCTTGAATTTTTAATTGAATCAGTTATCCTTTGTATTGTTGGCGGTGTATTTGGTTTGGCGCTGGTTTATATAGCTATGTTTGCGCTATCTTATGGACTTACTTCCTTCGAATTTGTTCTCTCTTTGAACAATATTTTACTTGGTCTAGGACTGTCCATATTTATTGGTATTCTTGCAGGAATGATACCCGCCTCTCAGGCCTCAAAAATGGACGCTGTGGTAGCCATGAGACAATAATTTTTATTTGTACCTATCTAAAAGTCCTTGTTGATTATTTTCAGCAAGGACTTTTTAGTTAAAATATCTTAAATACAAGGTTTTTTAATCTTTTTGATGACTATTCTAAAATAAAATAGTAAAATTCGCATTGTTAATTTGTCGGTAAACGTGGTAAAAAAGCTAAATTTGTACCGTGTTATTTAAAAAAGAGGCTAATTGCCTATTTTGATTAAACTTATACTTTTATTATATCACTGTCTATGATGTTAAACAAAAAACTTGAACGACTTAATGCTAAATCAGTCCAAATAAAGCATGGTTATGTCCCTGGTTATTCCAACAAAATAACTTTTTTGATGGTGAGTATTCTTTTTTGTTTTTTTAACAAGCTCACTGGTCAACAACTCCCCTTATTTACGCAGTATCGTGAAAATACGGGATTGATTAATCCTGCGGCACTTGAACCCGATTATTTGGCTTATTCTAACAATTTTACTGTGGGGGCGTCATACCGTTCTCAATGGAATGGTTTATCCGGAGCACCCAGAACTATGACCATCAGAGGTACTTATTTCGCAGATGATTATGCGGGTGTGACGATGATGGGTGGTGGTTATTTAATGAGAGATCAAACAGGACCTATCAGTTTTACCGGAGCTTATGGTAGAATTGCTGGGGTTATTTCTTCCGATCCTACCCTTGGAGGTGTGATATTGGGACTATCAGCTGGTTTGGTTCAGTTTGGCATAAATACAGATAATATTGTTGTCAGAGATAAAACAGACGATTTAGCTATGGCTGGGCAAAATCAACTATTCCCAGACGTCGGAGTAGGTATTTATGCCTACAGATATATGTCCACAGGACGTACAGCATCTTCTTATGTTTATGGTGGGCTATCTATGCCGCAAGTATTAGGTCTCGATTTGAAAGTACAAAACACCTCAAGTGATTATTACCTCCAAAGGGTCAGGCATTTATACGGATTGTTGGGTATGTACCTGTTTTTTGACGATAATAGTTTTATAGAACCATCCGTTTGGGTTAAATATGTGCCTAATGCTCCAGTGAATGTCGATGTTAACGTTCGTTATCAGATGCCGGGAAGCCTTTGGGTCGGAACTGGGGGATCAACTTCTGGTATTTTGCATCTCGAAGCTGGTGTACTGTTAGGTGAAAATCTTGGACTCGATAACTCCATTAGAATTGGCTATGGATATGGGTATAGTTTTAAAACCTTTGGCCCCTTTGTCGGTGGCGGACACGAAATTAATATTTCTTACTCCCTTAATAAATAATCTTTTGAATCATTCTTATTTACACTCTCTAATGAAGCGTAGTATAAAACTTCTTTTCTTTCTTTCTTTCTTTTCGGTTAGGGCTCTGTCACAAGAGGCTGCCGTTACTTTTTTATTCTCCTCTATCGCTCCTTGTGGTAATAGTACTGCTTGCGTAGATGTCACTACCGATGACTTTTCTAACGTACTCTATGTCAAGATGCCTATTAAATGGGATCCAAAGATTGTAAAACTTAAAAGTATTCAATTAGGAACTTTAAGAAATATTAAACTTTCAGACTTCGATCAATCCAGAGCCTTAACAGAAGGATTACTTTTCTTTGAATGGAAATACGATGATTGTTCTAGTCCTAAGTTACCAACTTTTAATTTTCCAGACGGGGAAAAAGTATTTTCCTTATGTTTTGAACCAGTCTCTACCTACGGTTCTTCAACAACTATAGGTATTACCACTGATCCAGCGATTCTAAAAAACAATGATATTTACCCCGTTGAAATTTATAAAAATGTAGGTTGTACTGATGTGGGTTTTCTTCAGAAACGAGGTAATATCTCAACTTGTGTCCGTGCCCTTACTATAGCTGGTGAACCAATGGTTGGAAAAAAAGATGAGATTGTATGTACTCCAGTAAAAGTGACTGGTTTAGATAGTATTGCAGGTATTCAATTTGTTATGCAATGGCAAGATACTTTGCTGGAATTTGTGGATTTAAAAATTAGTAATTCCACCATTCCAGGTCTTTCACGAGGTAGTTTCGGATTACCAGAGGATACAAAAAGGTCAAATGCTTTGATTTTTGCCTGGCAGAGTAGTTCCGGGAAACCAGCGGCTTTAAAAGATAACTCTGAAATTTTTGAAGTTTGCTATAAGATAATAGGACCTTGTCAAAAGGTTACTTCCGTTGATTTTGTTTCAAATTTTGGTGTTAAAATGGAGGCAACTTCAGAGGGTAGGGTTGTTTCACCAACCACAGGACAAGATACTTTTAGACTCGATGTGATTGCACTGGTTGGTGAAGAAATTGTTACTACCATTAGTAAGTGTGACCCAGATGGGCTAAAACTTCGGGTGGAATGTGGCCAGGAAGTTGAGGTTGGCGTTGAAAAATGTGTTGCTATTATCGCTGATCAGGATTTGCTAAACGTGAATACCCTGAAATACCAGATGACTTACGATCCTGAAATTTTGAGTTTCGTTCGTACCGAAAAATTCTCATCGAAACTATCTTCCTTGAATACCTCAAAATTTACTATAAAAAATGGGGTAGTGGCATTGGACTGGGTTAATAAATTGGGTACGCGAACTATTAATAAAGGAGATACTCTATACAAGGTTTGTTTCGACGTGCTGGGTGTTGGCGTCAAGGTTACGCCGTTAAAAATAATTAATTCAGGGGCTACTGTTTTATACGACGATTTTCCCGTTAATTATGAATTGAATGCAACCAATTGTGCTATTCAAATCAAGCAACCTGAGGGGGTAGTTTTTACCATTGGCGATGGGGAAGGAAAAAAAGGGGAAACCATTTGTGTTCCCGTATCCGTTTCAAATTTTAATAAAAAAGATAGTTTGACATTTAATCTGGCTTGGGATGCTACCAGATTAAAGTTTGTTAATATTAAGGATGCTAAATTAATCGGACTTAAAACAGATGATGTAAATTCATTTGATGCTGGATTATTGGGTTTATCATGGGGAAGTGCAACGCCTTCAGATGTGTCTCTTGCCGCAGATAAAGCGGAAATATTTAAGATTTGTTTTGAACTTATAGGTGAGTCTCCATTTGATATTGGCGATGCTACCAACTGCTCTTCGATAGAATTAGCGGCCATTGGCTCTAATTATTCAACGAGTACTCTCCTTGGAGGTCAAAGGCTAGAAAATAGCCTTCTATATGATCCCGGGGAGATTTGTATTTTGAATCCGGATGGTTTTGTACTTTTTAGTGAAAAAAATGAAGCAAAAAGAACAGCCAATCATTGCGTCGATTTTAAAGTCAATGATTTCAAAGATATTACGAAAGCCGATTTTATTTTGAACTGGTCGCCGGCTGGATTGACTTACACAGGTTTAAAAAATCTGAATGATGGTCTAAATCTAAATTTGGCTACAAACTTCGATATTAGCGCGGCAAGTTCAGGTGTTTTGGAGTTCAACTGGCTCAATACGGCTGGAAAAACATTGGCAGATAGTTCTATCTTGTTTTCAGTATGTTATAAAGTCATTGGAGATGCAGATACCTGCTATCTTATTAAAGTCGATAAGGCGCCTCCTTCTACCGTAACCACCTTAACAGGAGTAGGTCAGTTGTTCTACAAGGATATTCCCGTGTGCATTACCGATACTTTGCTTATAGCAAAAAATTCGTCTAATGTTTCTTGTGCTAATCTGAATGACGGAACCGCACAGGTATTTGTAACATCAGGTGGAAAAGGTCCGTTTATTTATAGTTGGATATCCCTTGCAACAGGAAGGAATCTGGGTTCTACTAACGCCATTAAAAATTTACCCGCAGGTAAAATTGTATTAACGGTCATTGATTTATCAAATCCAAGCGTCAGAGGTTCCGATACTATAACCATTGGTGTTGCGCCAGGTCAACCAATTGCCAATGCTGGACCAGATGCCCTATTACGGTGTCTTCCCCGCTCGTTAACGCTAACAGGTACAGGTACTTCCTCAACGCCAGGGTCAGGAATAAATGTGAGTTGGACAACACAAAATGGAAGAATTGAAGGAAACAATGAACAATCTGTAGTAACCATTACTGAACCTGGATTATATATCTATCAGGTGGAAAATGCCATTGGTTGTGTGGCAAAAGATACTATTGTCATTACTTCCATTCCTTTTTATAAAGCAGATGCCGGGCAAGACAAAATTTTGACTTGTAATGTACCAACATCGTTTATTGGTGTGCCTATTTTATCGAAAGGAGATTCTTTGGTGGTAACCTGGAAAGCTATTAATGGAGGTCAATTAGAAGCAGGTCAGGAAAAACTCGATGTTCCATCAGTTACTTTTGGCGGAACATATATTATAACTGTTAGAAATACAAAGAATTTTTGTACCAGTTCCGATACGGTTATGGTTACCAATAGTATTCTTAAACCTATAGTAAGTGTTGGCAATGACATAGAAACAGGTTGTAAAGGTGAATCAGTAACGCTTAAAGCAACGACACAGCCGCATCCAAATCCGTTAGATTATTTATGGGAAACACTCAGCGGTTCATTTTTAGGATTGAATTCTTCGGTGACAGTAAGTAATCTCGGAAGTTATTCTGTCCTGGTTCGTGACGTAAAATCAGGTTGTTCTGCAAGAGATACTATAAATATTTTACCAAATGCCGATTATGCCCGATTTACTTTAGCAGATACAACAGCCTGGACTTGCCTCGATCCAAAAGCGACACTGAAAGCTGTATTTAATGCACAGAGAGATAAATATAGGATTCTCTGGACCTCTAATGACGGGGGAATTCTTCCCGCCGGACAAGATACTATTCAACAACCAAAGGTTGAAAAAACGGGTATCTACACCATTAAAACAACTAATCTCGTTACTGGTTGTGTGCTTTCTGATAGTACCTTGTTAAAGGATTTAAGGGAGGTGGTGCAAGCTGATATTATAAAATACGGTGATACCTTAACTTGTAAGAATCCTAAAATGCTATTGGAAGGGGTAGCGGATACTGAAAATAAAGACTTACAATATTTTTGGTTCTTAAATGGCAATCAACTGGCTAAAGATACCCTTGATATTGAAGCAAAAGCAGGTGGATTATTTTCCTTCAAAGCAATTAATAAGTTTAGTTTTTGTGAAGGAATAGATTCGGTTAGGATTATATCTCAATTGGATTCTCCAAAAGTTACTTTAGTAACCGACCCAAAAATTACCTGTAAGTTTCCACAGGGAAATATATCCGTTTCTGTCTCTCCATCTGCAAATTACACCTATAAATGGTTGACTTTAGACGGCACTATTGCCTCTGGCTTTGACTCTCCAAATCCAAAAGTAGCTACTGCTGGAACTTATGTTTTGCAAATTCAAAATAAGACAACGCTTTGTGAAGGTGGTATTGATGTTTTAGTGGGCTTAGATAAACTAGCGCCGGAGGCAAAAATTATTTTTAACGAAACGCAGATTACCTGTATTCGTGATTCTATAGAACTGAAGGCAGTGACGACCAATAATAATGCAGCAAGAGATTCTTACGCATGGGTCGATTCCAAAGGAGATCCTTTAAAATTAGATTCCAGTCTTATTTACAAAGTTAAAAAAGGGGGAACTTATCAACTCATTACTACCAATAATTTAACAGGTTGTAAGTCGATAGATTCAATTGTTATTACAGAAAATAAAAGTTTACCAGATGCTTTTGCTGTTTTATCGAGCCCAATAACCTGTAATAATCCTGTAGTAGAAATTAACGGTCAAAATGGTTCCTCCGTCGGATCTGATTACCAAGTGTCATGGGTTTCCTTAGACAATCAGGTGAATGCTTTGCAGTTAACAACTGATGCCTATTTGGTAAAAGTCAATAAATCTGGGAATTATTCTCTGAATATAAAGGACAAGAGAAATGGCTGTGTGGGTAGTACAAAAATTAATGTTCCGGATTCTACACAACGTCCATTAGTTAATTTAGTTACCCCTCAACCTTTGGCCTGTCCTGGCAAATTCACAGAGATAGACACGAAGGGAACAAGTAGTGGTGCTTCATTTAAGTATTTGTGGAAAACGCTGGCTGGAAATGATTCGGTGACAAATAATACACAATTAAACGGACAGGTAAAACAAGTTGGCACTTACACTTTAGATATAGTTAATTCTTTTTCAGGATGTGCCTCAAAAGATACGGTCGTCTTTATCCTCGACCCAGCTTTACCATTAGCCAATGCCGGGGTTGATACCATCAGTTGTGGGGAAAATATTAATCTAAATGCAAAATTATCTTCTTTAAACACCGGAAAATGGACCGCATCTGGTGGACCTCAGATAGAGGTTCCTGGTGATGCAGGTAGTTTTGCTTTCGGATTGAAAGTAGGTAAAAACAATTTTATCTGGACTATTTCCACGGCAAGTTGTGAGGCTTATAGTGTTGATTCTGTGACTATTACCCGTGAAACAAATCCTATTGCAGCGGACGATTTACTTTCTATTCCTACAGGGACAAGAAAAGCCGTTTTAGTGGCCATTCAAAATGATCAGGTAAGCAAATTGGGCGGATTTAAACTGTCCCTGTTGAATCAACCGCTTAAAGGTCTGATAGATTCTATCTCAGGGGGTAATATCAACTACAAAGTGAAACCAGGAGGAAGTGGAGATGATAGTTTTTCTTATAAATTATGTAATAATGCTTGTCTCATTTTGTGTGATACAGCAGCGGTACGAGTTACCATTGCATTCGATCCCGAGGCACCGCTGCCAATCATTCCTAATACAATCACCCCAAATGATGATGGTAAAAATGATGCACTTGCCTTTGAAATTTTAGATGAATTTCCAGCTGACTATCCTGATGCAGAGTTAATAGTTTTTAATAGATGGGGAGATATTGTATTTTCTCAAAGACCTTATAAAAACGAATGGAGAGGGGTGAATTCTATGAACCAACCGCTGCCTGATGGAACCTATTATTATATACTCAGATTAAATGTTCCAAATGGTAAAATCGAAAAAGGAGATGTAACGATTATTCGATAATCTGGATTTAGTCCATAAATAAAAAGGTTTCGCAAAGTAAAATTTGCGAAACCTTTTTTTATAAACCTATATTTAAAATCTCTATTACAATTTTTCGTAGATACCCGCGATACCCTGTCCTCCACCTACACAGGCAGTGACCATACCGTATTTCTTGTTTTGTCTTCCGAGTTCATTGATTAGCTGGGTAGTCAGTTTTGCACCAGTACAACCCAGTGGGTGACCCAATGCTACGGCTCCACCGTTAACATTTACAGATTCAGGATTCAGACAACCCTCCTTAATTACAGCCAGCGCCTGAGCAGCGAACGCTTCATTAAGCTCCACCAGATCTATATCGGATAGGGATAAACCAGCTGATTTAAGCGCTTTAGGAATTGCGGCGCAAGGCCCCATACCCATATAAAGTGGATCCACACCACCAACAGAACAGGAAACCATTCTGGCAATAGGCTGCCAGTTAAATAATTTCACCATTTCCTCACTGGCAACCAATACAAAGGCTGCACCGTCTGATGTCTGAGAAGCATTTCCAGCGGTTATAATTCCTTTGGTATCAAAAACAGGTTTAAGTGCAGCTAAGGAAGAAAGGGTAGTATCGGGTCTTACCCCTTCATCTACCGACACTAAGGTAGAAGTTTCGACTCTTTTATTATTTTTGACAGAAACATCTGTGACCTCGATGGGAACGATTTCATCTTTGAATTTACCTTCCTGGATGGCTTTTGCTGCCTTTTGGTGGGAGCTCACAGAAAAAGTATCTGCATCCTCCCTGCTTATTCCATATTTTTTAGCAACGGCCTCGGCGGTAATGCCCATCCCTGTAAGATAATTAGGTGTTTGGTTAGCCACATCATAATTAGGGGCTAACTTATAGCCTGTCATTGGAATCTGGCTCATACTTTCTGCTCCGCCCGCAATAAAAATATGCCCCATTCCCGCGCGAATTTTTGCCACCGCCATGGAAATAGATTCCAATCCTGAGGCACAATATCTGTTAACGGTTACTCCGGGCACAGGAATACCCAGGGCTCGCAAAGAGATTTGCCTTCCAATTTGAAATCCCTGTTCTCCTTCCGGGTTGGCGCAACCAACAATAACGTCATCAACGATATGCGGATCGAGTTCAGGCACCTGAGCCATAAGATGTTCAATGACCTTTACGGCAATATCGTCAGATCTAAAATTTTTAAAACTTCCTTTTTTTGCTTTTCCTACAGCTGATCTATAGGCTTTTATGATATATGCTTCCATGAATTTTTCTTTTGTGAATGAGAAAATTAGTTTCTGAGAGGTTTGTTATTCTGAAGCATATATTGAATCCTTTCCTGTGTTTTTTGTTCCCCACACAAGGATAAGAATGCTTCTCTTTCCACATCAAGCAGATATTGTTCACTGACTTGTTGTGTACCTGAAAGATCACCTCCACATAGCACATAAGCTATTTTCTGTGCAATTTTAATGTCGTGATCAGAGGCAAAATGGCCCAATTTCAACTCATTTGCCGCTAAATATAATGGAGCAAGACCCGTTCGGCCAAGAACAGTTATATCGTCACGCAGTATAGGCTGCGTGTAATTCCTTGCTAATTGAAGTACTTTTTGCTGTGCATAAGCAATAGCTCTATCTTTATTTAGGACTACTTCGTCGCGACCTTTTATTAAACTACCATTTTTGAATCCTTCGTAAGCACTGGTAGCCACAGAAGCCAGAGCAATGGCTTTAAATTTTTCTATGAGGGTAGGAATTTGAACGTCTCCCTCAAAAAATAAATCAGAAGCTCGGAGGGCATATTCTTTGGTACCTCCACCGCCGGGGATAAGACCTATTCCCGCTTCTACTAATCCTATATAGGATTCTGCACTTACAACAGAAGCATCGCAATGCATTAAAATTTCGCACCCACCGCCAAATACATAACCTTGAGTGGCTGCCACAACAGGAATAGCAGAGTACCGGCAACGCAGCGTAGTTTGTTGAAATGCGTTGACAGCCATATTTAACTGATCGAAATCTTGCTGATAGGCGAGCATACCAATCATCATCAAATTAGCTCCTACAGAAAAATTAGTAGCTTGATTTCCAATGACTAAACCTTTCCAACCACCATCTTCGGCCAGTTGAATGGATTCCTGAATACCCATCAAGACCCCTTCTCCAATGGAGTTATGAGGACTGGTGAATTCCAGACATAACACCCCTTCGCCAATATCATGAAGAATGGTTTCGGATGTTTTGTGTACCGGTGATTTACCTCTGTAATTATCAAGTATCACTAAGCTATCCTGACCAGGAATAGGTTGATAAGCTTTTAGCATCTGGTCGTAGTATAATTTTTTACCGTCTTGCTTTGAATAAAAGGAAGTGAACCCAGCGCTTATCATTTCAGTGACCCAGGAAGGCACTTTTTCACCTGATTCTGTGATTAGCTGAACCCCCTTTTCAAGACCGATAATATCCCAATATTCGAAAGGTCCTAATTCCCAGGCAAACCCGGCGCGAATGGCGTCATCAATTCTGAAGAAACTATCGGCTATTTCAGGTATTCTATTGCTGGCATAAGAAAATAGAGAAACCAATGATTCTTTTATTAAGGCAGCCCCATTATCCTTAGCATCAAAGAAATGTCTGATTCTTCTTGGAAGATCATCCATCTGTTTAGCCGCTTTTAAGCTGGGAATATCAGGACGAATACTTGGTTCGTAAGTCAGAGAATTCAGATTTAAAGCTAAAATGACAGGTTTTCCTTTTTCATCTTTCTCATTCGTCTTTTTATAAAATCCCTGACCCGATTTATTTCCCAGGAATTTATTCTCGAGTAAAAAATCAAGATAGGGGGGAACCTCAAAGGAGGAAACCTGTTCATCGTTGGCGCAATTTGCTTTTAATCCGCGAATAACATTCCCTGAAGTGTCGTGTCCAACCAAATCACCTAATCTGAAGGTACCTGTTTTAGGTCTTCCAATAACTGGCCCGGTTAGCGCATCCACCTCCTCAATGCGAAGATTATATTTTGAGGTGAGTTGGAATACTTTTGCCATAGCAAAAACGCCAATTCTATTACCTATAAAAGCTGGAGTGTCCTTACACAAAACGGTAGTTTTCCCCAGATAGTGATCACCGTAGTGCATAAAGAAATCAATAACCTCGGGAAGTGTATCCTGGGTAGGAATAACCTCTAAGAGGCGTAAATATCGCGGCGGATTAAAAAAATGGGTGCCACAAAAATGCTTTTTAAAATCTTCCGATCGACCTTCACTCATAAGATGAATAGGAATTCCTGAAGTATTGCTGGTTATCAAAGAGCCACTTTTTCTAAAAGTATCCACTTTAGCAAAAATCTCTTTTTTGATATCCAGGCGCTCAACCACAACTTCAATAACCCAGTCACAATCTGATATTTTTGAAAAATCATCTTCAAAATTACCCGTTTTGATCCTTTTTGCAAACGCTGCATCATACAAAGGAGCGGGTTTAGATTTAATAGAAGCCAGTAAGGCCTGATCTGCTATTTTATTCCTTGCCTTAGGTTGTTTCTTTTCATCATCAGACAAATTATTTGGAATAATGTCTAATAACAAGACGTCGACACCTATATTGGCCAAGTGACAGGCAATACCCGATCCCATGACCCCAGAACCAAGGACCGCCGCTTTTCTAATTCTTTTTGTCATCCCCATCGATTTAATTCATTAGGTTTATAAATTTAGCGAAATTTCGCTATGTACAAAAATACAAAGCATTTTCATATAAAAGCTATGAGATGCTAGGTATTTTTAGAAAAATATATTTTTACGAAATTAAGAAATTCTCTTTTTAAAATTACCCAGTTCAGGGAAGCAAACTGGACATCTTTGCGCAGTTCCACAGGCATGGCCTCCATTTTTATTCCTATGGTGTTAGAAGCTAGTTTTATGACTTCTAAATCGAAAAGATATCTATTCACCGTTGTTTTTAATAATATTTGACGTCCTTTTTGGCTAAATCCCTTTAAGCCTCCCTGGGTATCAGTTATTTTGACTTTTAAAAACTTGCCAATAAAAAATTTTAATAATCTGGAGATTGCCGCCCGGTACCAAGGTGTTTGTTGATAGTAATCTGCCTGTCGGATACCCACCAGGATATCAACTTCTTCATTTTGCAATTTTC
>Ga0315902_10011142_pt1 | contig 11834 bp, 10 predicted proteins | sample LakEriMetagenome_9_FD_203523 | JGI IMG/M metagenome (GOLD analysis project Ga0315902, IMG submission 203523) | Freshwater fungal communities from buoy surface, Lake Erie, Ohio, United States - Buoy 12 MA117 | ecosystem: Environmental > Aquatic > Freshwater > Lake > Lake biofilm | place: USA... | reverse complement strand
GTGCCGACCGGTCCACCAGCGAGGGGATCATTGGCGGAGAGGTGTTCAACAACGGCACGTCCGCCGGCCTCGTCGAAGTGGCCTGCGAGACCGACTTCGTGGCGCGCAACGAGGAGTTCGGCAAGGTAGTCGCCACACTGGTGGCGCACCGCGTGGCCTCGTCGGCCGCCGATCTCGACGCGATGCTCGCCGAGCCCCTCTCGTCCAACCCGGCCGAGTCGGTGGCCGAGTTCGTGAAGAGCGCCTCCGCCCGCACCGGTGAGGCTGTCAACCTCAAGCGGACCGCCCGCTTTGACGCCGGCGCATCCGGCCAGGTGGGGATGTACCGGCACCATAATGGCAAGCTCTCCGCCATCGTCCAGATCACCGGCGCGTCGGCGGACGTGGCGCAGCACGAGGCGGCGAAGGAGCTGGCGAAGTACCTCGCCGAGCACATTGCGGCGTCCGCTCCGATCGCCGTCGACCGCACCGGGGTCCCTGCCGAGAAGCTCGAGAGCGAGAAGCGCATCGCCGAGGAGCAGGCCCGTCAGGCCGGCAAGCCGGACGCGATGATCGAGAAGATCGCCACCGGCAAGGTGGAGGCCTACCTCAAGGACGTGACCCTGATGCCGCAGCCGTGGGTGCGTGACGCCGGCGTCACCATCCAGCAGTTGGTGGCCGACTACGCGAAGAAGGCCGGCGGTGCGATCACCGTCGATCGGTTCGCCCGCATCCAGCTCGGCGCCGAGTAGTCCGCCATGGGCGAGAGCGCGGCACCGGGCGTCCGGTTCCAGCGGATCCTCCTCAAGATCTCCGGCGAAGCGCTTGCCGGAGATCGGGGGGTGGGGTTCGACTTCGATCGCATCGGCTTTTTTGCCGATCAGATCGTGGCGGTGGCCGGCATGGGAGTGCAGCTGGGGCTCGTGATCGGCGGGGGCAATATCGTCCGCGGGTCCCAGCTGTCGCAGATGGGGATGGACCGGGTCGGCGCCGACTACATGGGCATGCTGGGCACGGTGATCAATGCCATGGCGCTCCAGGACGTCCTGGAGAAGAAAGGGCTCGACACCCGGGTCATGACCGCCATCCGGATGGAGGAGCTGGCCGAGCCGTACATCCGCCGCCGGGCGCTCCGCCACTTTGACAAGGGGCGGACGGTGATCTTTGCCGGCGGCACCGGCAACCCGTACTTTTCCACGGACACGGCGGCCGTACTGCGCGCCATCCAGATCAAGGCGGATGTGATCATCAAGGCCACGAGCGTGGATGGGGTGTATTCGGCGGATCCGAAGAAGGATCCGACCGCCACCATGTACGAGACGATCAGCTATCGGGACGTGATGCTCGAGGAACTGCGGGTGATGGACCAGACGGCCATCACGCTCTGCAAGGAGAATCAGCTGCCGTTGGTCGTCCTCAACCTTCACCGCCCCGACGCCATTGCCCGGGCCGTCCGGGGCGAGCGCGTCGGAACCCTGGTCTCATGAGCACTGCACAGATTCTGAAGGATGCCCGCGCCGGCATGGACAAGGCCATCGAGGCCGCCAAGCGGGACTTTGCCGGGGTCCGGTCGGGTCGGGCCACCCCCAACATGCTGGACTCCATCAAGGTCGAGGCCTACGGGACGCTGGTCCCACTCAATCAGGTGGCGGCCGTCTCGGCACCTGAGCCCCGGATTCTCCTGGTCACCCCGTTCGACAAGGGGCTGGCGAAGGTGATCGAGAAGTCGATCCGCGAGTCGGATCTCGGCCTCGATCCGGCGCACAATGCCGGTGTGATTCGGGTGCCGTTGCCCAGCATGAATGAGCAGCGGCGCAACGAGTTGAAGAAGGTCGTGAACAAGCTGGGGGAAGACGGGAAGATCGCCGTCCGTCACGCGCGCACCGACGCCCGCGACAAGGTCAAGAAGCTGGACGGGGTCTCCGAAGACGAGAAGAAGCAGGCCGAAAAGGAGCTCCAGAAGGTCCACGACGAGGCGATCGCGAAGATTGATGGCCTGGTCAAGGCCAAGGAAGCGGACCTGATGGAAGTGTGAGTCCCGTCGGGACTCACGCTGCCTTCGGGCCCTGCGCCGGTCACGAGCCCCAATGATCGCGGCTGACTCCGAGCTGCTGGCACGCATCCGGATCCATGGGGTGGTGCCGCAGCACATCGCGATCATCATGGACGGCAATGGCCGCTGGGCGCGCGAGCGACACCTGCCGCGCCCCCTCGGGCACCGGGCCGGCATGAAGGCCGTCCGCGCGGTCGTGGAGGGGTGTCTCGAGGCGGGGATCGAATGGCTGTCGCTCTTTGCCTTCTCTCAGGAGAACTGGCAGCGTCCGGAAGCTGAAGTGGCGGCGCTCATGGCGTTGCTCGAGGAGTTCATCGCGCGCGAGATCGCGGAGCTGGTGGCGCAGGGGGTGCGGGTGCATGTGCACGGGGCCCTCGATCGCCTGACGCCCTCCGCGGCGGCGGCGGTGGACCGGATCCGCCGCGAGACGGCTGGCGGGACGCGGCTCGGTCTGAACCTCTTCATTTCCTACGGTGGGCGGGCCGAGTTGGTGCGCGCGATGCGGCACGTGGCCTCGGATGTGGCGGCGGGTCGGTTGGCACCAGCCGCCATCGACGAGGCGGCGATCGCCGCGCGGCTGTACACGGCCGGCTGTCCGGATCCGGACCTGCTGATCCGGACCTCGGGTGAACAGCGGTTGTCGAACTTCCTGCTCTGGCAAGTGGCCTATGCGGAACTGTATATCGCGCAGGTGCTCTGGCCCGATTTCGATCGCGTTGCCCTGTACGAGGCGATCTGCGATTTCCAGCGTCGTGATCGCCGCTTCGGCCGCGTGGCACCGTAGGTTGGTGATGCGGCCGCACGGTGCCCCCGAAATGCCGGTCGGTCAGCCGCTCGTGGGCCGCGACCAGTGAAGGAGCTCGGACGTCGCGTGGCCAGCGCGCTCGTGGCGGCGCCCATTGCCCTCGGGGCGATCTGGATCGGTGGTGCCCCACTGGCAACGCTGGCGGCGCTGTTGGCCGCATTGGGAGCATCCGAGTTTTATCGCCTGGCCCGCGCCGGCGGAGCGGCCCCCATGGGGCCAATGGGCGTCGTCCTGGCGGCGCTGGTGCCGATCGCGTTGCATGCGCATCTGCTCGGGGTGGTGGTCATCGCACCGGCCTGGGGCCTCATTGCGTGTCTGACGGTCCTGGCCACGGCGATCTGGGCGCGCGGGGTGAATGGACACCCCCTCGCCGCGACGGCCGTCACCGTATTCGGGGTGCTCTATACGAGCGCCTCGCTGGCCTATGTGTATGGGCTCCGCTACCACCCGTACGCCGTCGGTGAAACCGCCGGTGCGCTGCTCGTGATCGTCCCGGTGGTTCTCACCTGGGCCAGCGATGTCGGTGCGTATTTCACCGGTCGGCTGATCGGCGGCCGGAAGCTGATCCCGAGCGTGAGTCCCGGCAAGACGGTCGCCGGCGCCGTCGGGGCGCTCGTGACGACTGTCGTGGCCACGTGGGCGCTCACGCGATACGCCCTCGTGCCGCATGCCCAGCTGGGATTCTCGCCGGTCGGCATGGTCTTGGTCGGGGTTCTGGTCAGCGTGACCGCGCAGGTTGGTGATCTCGCCGAATCGCTGCTCAAGCGGGAAGCGGGCGTCAAGGATTCGGGGTCCCTCTTTCCCGGGCACGGCGGCGTCCTCGATCGGATGGATTCGCTGTACTTCGTGCTGCCGATGGCGTCGGTGCTGTACGACCTGTTCCTGTTGCCTGCGCCGGGAGGGCGCTGAGATGACGGCACGGACCGGTGTGGCGCTCCTCGGGGCGACTGGCTCGATCGGCACGAGTGCGCTGCGTGTGCTGGAGCGCCAGGCAGACCGCTTCCTGCCGGTGGCGTTGACGGCGTTCGGGAACCATCGGGCACTCGCCGAGCAGGTGGCGCGCTTCCAGCCCGCATATGCGGGGCTGGTGGAGCCGCCCGCCGAGGCGCCTGCCGCCTGGGGGCGTGGCCCCACGTGCCTGGTGGAGGCCGCCACGCACCCGGACGCGCGCATCGTGATCAATGCCGTGGTCGGGGCGGCAGGGCTCGCCGCCACCATGGCCGCCTTGCGGGCCGGCAAACGGGTGGCGCTCGCCAACAAGGAGACGCTCGTGATGGCGGGCGGGCTGGTGACCGCGGAGGCGCGCGCGCACGGTGGCGAACTCGTCCCGGTCGATAGCGAGCACTCGGCCATTCTGCAGTGTCTGGCCGGACGCCGTCCGGAGGAGGTCCGGCGCCTGGTGCTGACGGCGTCCGGCGGCCCCTTCCGCACGTGGAGCACGGAACGGATCGCGGCGGCCACGGTGGCGGATGCGCTCAATCATCCGACGTGGCGGATGGGGAGCAAGATCACCATCGACAGTGCCACGCTCGCGAACAAGGCGCTGGAGGTGATCGAGGCCCATCATCTCTTCGGGGTGCCATACGACCGGATCGATGTGGTGGTGCATCCGCAGAGCATCATCCACTCGTTCGTGGAGTTCGTGGATGGCAGCGTATTGGCACAGATGGGAGTTCCCTCGATGGAGCTGCCGATCCTGTATGCCCTCACCTGGCCGGAACGAGTACCCGACAGCGGCGTACCATCCTTCGATCCGGTGGCGCTGGGTGGCCTGACCTTTGAGGCGGTGCGACACGAGGCCTTTCCCATGCTGGCGCTCGGGATCTCGGCCGGTCGGGCAGGTGGCGCCAGCCCGGCGGTCTACAACGCCGCCAACGAGGCGGCGGTGGCGATCTTTCTGGCCGGCCGCATTCCGTTCCAGACCATTGCCGAGCTCGTCCGGTCGGCCTTGGAGACCTGCGGCACCCTGCCCGGGGATTCGCTGGCGTCGCTGCAGGTGGCGGACGCGGCGGCCCGGGCCCATGTCCTTCGTTTGGTGGAGTCCTAGCCATGCTGTCGTCACTGTCCGTCTACATCGCGCCGCTGCTGGTGTTCGGGCTCGTGGTGTTTGTTCACGAGCTCGGGCATTTCCTCGCGGCCAAGTGGGCGGGGGTGTATGCCCCGGTCTTTTCGCTCGGTTGGGGGCGTCGGCTCTTCGGCTGGTATCGCGGCGAGACGGACTACCGCGTGTCGTTGATTCCCCTCGGCGGCTATGTCCGCATGGCGTCGCGCGATGATGAGGCCATGGCGGGGATCGAGGGGAGTGCCGGGGATCGCGGCGCCCTGACGGGGAGCGCGTCTCCCGCTGACGTGCCTGCCCGTCCGGACGGGGTGCCGGCGGCACTCTGGCACCCCGACCGTCTGGCCCCGTTCGGCCCCAAGCCCGTACCGGCCAGCCGGTGGGTCGAGGGCAAATCGACCGGGGCGCGGGTGTTCATCCTGTCGGCCGGGGTGCTCATGAACATCCTGCTGACGCTGGTCGTGTCGACCGGGCTCTCCTACCGATTTGGCGAGGCCCATGTCCCTGCCGTGATCGATTCCGTGGTCACCGGTGGCCCGGCGGCGCAGGCGGGGCTCCGCGGGGGCGACCGCATCGTGGCGATCGATGGTGTCCCGGTGGATCGCTGGGATCAGGTGCTGGACCGGGTCACGCCAAAGACCAGTGGGACGATCACGTTCGACGTGCGGCGAGCGTCGGGAGAGCAGGCGCAGGTGGTGGTACAGCCGCAGGTCGCGGAGGCCCCCGACCCGGTGACCGGCGCCATGCGACGCGTGGGTCGGGTGGGCATGGCGGTCCGGGATTCCGTTGTGCGGACCCCGGTTGGCCTTGGGCAGGCCATGGTGGCTGGCGGGGAGGCCACCTGGCTGATGGCCCGCAATGTCATGCAGGTCCTGGGGGGACTGGTGACCGGGCAGGTCTCGGCCAAGAACCTGGGCGGCCCCATCCAGATTGCCCAAACCTCCGTCCAGGCAGCCCGCAACGGGGCGGAGACGCTGTGGGCCCTCATCGCCTTCCTCAGCCTCAATATTGCCATCCTGAATCTGGTCCCGATTCCGGTACTGGATGGGGGGCAGATCCTTCTGGTTCTCGGGGAGCGGGTGCTGGGCGAGCGGATGGGCGGGCAGACGCGAGAATGGATGGCCCGCATCGGTGTGGCGGTGGTCCTGGCGCTGATCCTGCTCGTCACGGTGAATGACCTCATCCGACTGGGCGAGTAGGGTCTTCGGCCGGCTGTGGCCCCTGGTCCTTTACAGGGGCCGTAAGCACAAGTAGCTTATGGGTCTATCGCATTTGGGGCGCATGAGCTGATGCGCACGAGCGGCAGAGAGGCAGTTGACGAGCAGCGCGCCCGCTGCGCACAGACCGGTTGAGCACACCACGACGATGGCGTTTGAAAAGGCAACGACAATAGAGAAGTACCGGGCCCATGAAGGGGACACCGGCTCCACCCGGGTCCAGGTCGCGATCCTCACGGAGCGGATCAACTACCTCACGGGGCACTTCCGTACCCACGCCAAGGATCATCACGGGCGTCGCGGGCTGTACAAGATGATCGGACAGCGCCGCCGTCTGTTGAACTACCTCAAGCGCACGGATGTGCAGCAGTACCGCACACTCGTTGCGGATCTTGGACTCCGGTACTGATCCGGACCGCACCACGTCGTCGCGCGGGGGCCTGTCGGCCTTCCGCGCGATTTGCGTTCTCACCTGGCAACCAACCTGAAGATGCATCGTATTGAGCGGACCTTCGCGGGTCGTCCCCTGGTCATCGAAACCGGCCGGATGGCCAAGCAGGCGGCCGGCTCGGCCGTGGTGCAGTTCGGCGAGACCATGGTGCTCGCCGCCGTGACCGTGAGCGAGAACCAGAGCACGCTGCCGTTCTTCCCCCTGACGGTCGAATACCGCGAGAAGACGTACGCGGCGGGCAAGATCCCCGGCGGCTTCATCAAGCGGGAAGGGCGCCCGCATGACCACGAGATCCTGGCGGCGCGCATCGTCGACCGGTCGATCCGTCCGCTCTTCCCGGAAGGGTTCAAGAACGAGGTGCAGGTGTTCATCTACGTCGTCTCCGCCGATCAGGAGAATGATGCGGATGTGCTCGCGCTCGTCGCGACGTCGATGGCGCTCAATGCGTCGAAGATCCCCTTCCTCGGGCCGATCGCCGGCGTGCGTGTTGGCCGGGTGCAGGGGCACTGGGTGCTCAACCCGACCTTCCAGCAGCTGGCCTTCTCGGATCTCGAGCTGGTGGTGGCCGGATCGTCCGACAGCATCGTGATGGTCGAGGGCGGGGCGCTCGAGGTCTCCGAGGCGGACGTGCTCGAGTCGCTCAAGCTCGCCCATCAGGGGATCAAGGATCTCATCGGCATGCAGGAGGAGCTGCTGCCGAAGGTGCAGCAGGAGAAGATGGCCTGGTCGCGCACCGAGACGCCGGAGGCGGTCGTCACGCGCGTGAAGGCGGCGGCGTCGAAGCGGGTCCGCGAGGCGCTCAACCAGAAGGACAAGCACACGCGCATCCAGGCGGTGGAGCAGGTGAAGAAGGCCGTGGCCGAGGAGCTGGCGGCCGAGCTGCCCGACAACGCCAAGGATATCCACAGCGTGCTTGGCGACATCGAGTACAACGAGCTGCGCGCGCAGGTGCTGGACACCGGCTTCCGGGTGGACGGACGGTCGCCCACCGAAGTGCGCCCGATCTCGATCGACACCACCGTGCTGCCGCGCGCCCACGGGTCGGCGCTCTTCACGCGCGGGCAGACGCAGTCGCTCGTCGCGGCCACGCTGGGCACCGCGAAGGACGCGCAGCGCCTCGACACGATCGACGAGGCCGGCGAGACGACCAAGTCGTTCATGCTCCACTACAACTTTCCCCCCTTCTCCACCGGCGAGGTACGCCCCGTGCGCGCCACCAGCCGGCGCGAGATCGGGCACGGCAACCTCGCCGAGCGCGCGCTGCAGGGCGTGCTCCCCGACTTCGCCGAGTTCCCCTACACGATCCGCATCGTGTCGGACATCCTCGAGTCGAACGGCTCGTCGTCGATGGCCTCGGTGTGCGGCGGTTCACTGGCCCTGTTCGACGCGGGCGTGCCGATGAAGGCCGCCGTGGCCGGCGTGGCCATGGGGCTGATCAAGGAAGGGAAGAAGTACGCCATCCTGACCGACATCCTCGGCACCGAGGATCACCTCGGCGACATGGACTTCAAGGTGGCCGGGACGAAGGAGGGCATCACCTCGATCCAGATGGACATCAAGATCGAGGGGCTGGATCTCAAGATCATGGAGCAGGCGCTGGCGCAGGCCAAGGACGGCCGGCTCCACATCCTCGGCGAAATGGACAAGGCGCTTGAGTCGCCGCGCGCCGACCTCTCGAAGTACGCCCCCCGCATTGTCACGGTGCAGATCCCGGTCGACAAGATCGGCGAGCTGATCGGTCCGAAGGGGAAGAACATCCGCGGCATCCAGGAGGAGTCGGGGGCCGAGATCTCCGTCGACGACGACGGGACGGTCACCATCGCCGCCGTGGGTGGCGAGAGCATGGAGCGCGCGAAGCAGATGGTCATGGCCATCACGGCCGAGCCGGTGGTGGGCGAGACGTATCAGGGCACCGTCAAGAGCATCACGGCCTTTGGTGCGTTCATCGAGATCATGCCCGGCACGGAAGCGCTGCTGCACATCTCCGAGATGAAGTGGGAGCGGGTGGAAAAGACCGAGGACGTCTGCAAGAAGGGCGACCAGGTCACCGTCAAGCTCATCGACCGCGACGAGCGCGGCCGCCTGCGTCTGTCGATGAAGGCGCTGCTCCCGAAGCCTGAGGGGATGTCGGACGAGCCGCCGGCCGAGCGCCCCCGGCGCGACGATGGCGAGCGCTCGGGGGATCGCGGTGGCCGCGGTGGCCGCGGCGGTCGCGATCGCCGCTGATCGCCAAGCCCACCATGCGATGACCGGATCTGCCGGCGCGTCACCGGGCGCTTCGGCGCCCGTGCTCCACCGTACCGACCTGCCCAATGGCCTGACCGTGCTCTCGGAAGAAGTTCCGGGGGCGCGGTCAGTTGCCTTCGGGGCCTGGATTCGGGCGGCTACGCTGCACGAACGGCCGGAGGAAATGGGGGTCTCCCACCTCCTGGAGCACATGGTCTTCAAGGGGACCCGGACCCGATCGGCTCAGCAGATCGCGCTGTCGCTCGAGTCGCTCGGTGGTTCACTCGATGCCTACACGGAGCGCGAGCACACCTCGTATCAGGCCCGCGTGCTCGACGAACACCTGCCCGAGGCCGCTGCCGTCATTGGTGACCTGATCTTCGAGCCCGCGCTGCGCCTCGACGACCTCGCGCTGGAGCGCAAGGTGATTCTCGAGGAGATCAGCATGGTCGAAGACACCCCGGACGACATCATCTTCGACGTGCACAACCAGTCGGTGTGGGGCGATCACCCGCACGGCTACGCCATTCTGGGGACGCGGGATACGGTCCGCGCGCTCGAGGTTCGGCATATCGAGGCGCTGCGCGAGCGGGCCTACCATCCGGGGCGCCTGGTGGTGGCGGCATCGGGGCGGGTCGCCCACGACCAGTTGCTGGAGGTGCTCGAGCGGACCGGCTGGCTCAGCCGGCCTCGTGGCGACATGACGCCATTCGCGGTGGATCCGGCCGAGGCGGCGGGGGCCCATGTGGAGCATGTGGAGCGTCCGGACATCGGGCAGACGCATGTGGTGCTCGGAGGGCAGGGGATGGCCCACGGGGACCCGCGGCGCTTCGCGTTTGCCCTCCTCGACATGCTGCTGGGCGGGGGGATGAGTTCCCGGCTCTTCCAGCGGGTCCGCGAGGAACTGGGGCTCGCCTACAGCATCTACACCTTCAGCAACGCCTTTGCCGACACCGGGACGCACGGGGTCTACCTGGCCAGCACCCCCGATTCGGCCCAGGAGGCCGTGGATGTGGTCCGCGAGGTCCTTCGGGAGGTTGCGGCCACCGGACTCTCTGACGAGGAGCTGGAGGCCGGGAAGCGGCAGTTGCGGGGCCAGATGGTGCTGTCCATGGAAGGGATCAGCTCCCGGATGTATCGTGCAGCAGCCACGGCGCTGTATGGCGAACCGTTCCGGTCGGTCGACGAGCTCATGCGGCTCGTCGATGCGATCACCGGAGAGCAGGTCCGCGACGTGGCGTCGTCCTATTTCAACCCGGATCGGCACGTCCTCGTGAGTCTCGGGCCACAGCCGGTGCGGTAGCGCGGCGCTCGCAGGCCGCCATCAGACACTCCCCCCCAGTCGAGAAGAGAGCCATGCGCATTGGCGTTCCCAAGGAAATCAAGACCAACGAGAACCGGGTGGCACTCGTCCCCGCCGGCGCCGAGGCGCTCGTCTCGGCTGGTCATGAGGTGTTCGTGGAAACCGGGGCCGGAATCGGCAGCGGCTTCGAGGATGAGGCGTACACGGCCGTCGGTGCGCAGATTGCGCCGGACGCGGCCACCGCGTGGGGGCGCGCCGAGCTGCTCCTCAAGGTGAAGGAACCGATCCGGAGCGAGTGGGGCCACCTGCGGCGCGACCTGACGCTCTTCACCTACTTCCACTTCGCGGCCGACGAGGAACTGACCCGGGCGCACCTCGCGAGCGGTGCCACCTGCATTGCCTACGAAACGGTCGAGCTCCCGTCGCGCGAGCTGCCCCTGCTGACGCCGATGTCCGAAGTGGCCGGGCGCATGGCGGTCCAGGAGGGGGCGAAATATCTCGAGAAGCTCTTCGGTGGCCGTGGGGTGCTGCTGGGGGGCGTCCCGGGGGTGGCCCCCGCCAAGGTGGTGATCCTGGGCGGCGGCGTCGTCGGCGTGAATGCCGCCAAGATGGCGGCGGGGCTTGGCGCCAAGGTCGTGGTGCTCGACCTGTCACTCGAGCGGCTGCGCTACCTCTCGGACGTCATGCCGGCGAATGTGCAACTGATCCACTCCAACCGGCACAACATTCTGGAGCAGATCAGCACGGCGGATCTCGTCATCGGGGGGGTGCTCATCCCCGGTGCCAAGGCGCCGAAGCTTGTCCGCCAGAGTGATCTGGCGCGCATGCGCCCCGGAGCGGTCATTGTGGACGTGGCCGTCGACCAGGGCGGCTGCGTGGAGACCATCCGGCCCACCACCCACGAAAACCCGACGTACACGGTGGACGGGATCATTCACTACGGGGTGGCCAACATGCCTGGGGCCGTTCCTCGGACGTCGACACTCGCGCTCACCAACGCGACGCTGCCGTATACCCTGCAGCTCGCCAACAAGGGATGGCAGCGGGCCCTCGCCGAGAATGGTGCTCTGCTGCGTGGCCTGAACATGTCTGGTGGACAGGTGACCTACCGCGGGGTCGCCGAGGCCTTCGGTCTCCCCCTGGCGGATCCGACCGCCAGCCTCGGCTAAGTCGCGGCGGGACGCGAGCTTGTTCGCCTCCGGGACCGCCGATACCTTACTCGACGGTCCCCGGAAGGCCATCGTGGCGTCATCCGACGGGATGCGCCGACCCCCCGGCGCCGTGCGCCCCCCCGACCCGTAGCGGATGTTCTGGCCGTTCAAGAAGGCGAACTCGTTGTTTCCGGCGAATGCCATCGCCGTGGATCTGGGCACGGCCAACACGCTCATCTACGTGAAGGGCGAGGGGATCGTGCTCAACGAGCCGTCCGTCGTCGCGCTCGATCGGGAGACGAAGAAGATCAAGGGGGTGGGGCTCGAGGCCAAGCGCATGCTGGGCCGCACCCCGGACGGCATCATGGCCGTGCGGCCGATGAAGGACGGCGTGATCGCCGACTTTGACGTGACGGAAAAGATGCTGCGCTATTTCCTCACGCTCGTGATCGACAAGCACGTTTTCAAGGTGAAACCGCGCGTGATCGTGTGTGTGCCCTCCGGCATCACCGAGGTGGAGCGGCGCGCCGTGCGCGACTCGGCGCTTGGCGCGGGGGCCAAGGAAGTCTTCATGATCACCGAGCCGATGG
>Ga0315902_10011141_pt1 | contig 11835 bp, 13 predicted proteins | sample LakEriMetagenome_9_FD_203523 | JGI IMG/M metagenome (GOLD analysis project Ga0315902, IMG submission 203523) | Freshwater fungal communities from buoy surface, Lake Erie, Ohio, United States - Buoy 12 MA117 | ecosystem: Environmental > Aquatic > Freshwater > Lake > Lake biofilm | place: USA... | reverse complement strand
CATACAGAATAAGATTAACACCAACATCAGGTTTAATTGATGGTAATTCATACGTTGATATGAATATAAACTATATGTCTCTTACTGTTATGGTGAGAAACGGAAATTGGTATATAATATGAGTTTTATTTTTAATAATCAAGTATCTTATAGTGATGGTCCTGCTATTGATGCGTTTGGTAGATTAAGAACCGCTGCGGTTCAAAATTTAGTGGACATCAAACACGTATATGATAAAAATCCATTACAAATTGATGAAGTTACAGCGGGAACCGCAACATCAATTTTTAGTCAAGAATTTGCAAGAGTGAGAATGTCAACTTTTGCAAATAATGATTTTGTTATAAGACAAACAAAAGCACACCCCATTTATCAACCAGGAAAAAGTCAATTATATGAGGCTAGTATGTCAAACTTTCAGTTAGAAACAAACGTAATAAAAAGAATAGGTGGGTTTGATTCAATACAAATATCACCGTTCAACTCAGGATTTGACGGGTTCTTTTTGGAAAGTAATGGGGTAACAAACGAAATAAGTTTCCAAATACATAGGTCTGGAACAACAGTATTTACCGCTTCTACAACAACTTGGGATAACTCAGTATTTAATGTGGGGGATATTGATTGGAGTAATACAAACTTAATAACTGTTGATTATCAATGGCTTGGTGTTGGTAGAATGAGATTTGGTTTAAATTTATCAGGACAAACAATTTATTTTACTGACCATAATTGTGCGAACAATGAACCAGACGTTTATATGTCGTCACCAAATCAACCGATGAGATACGAAATAAGACAAGTTGGGGTTGGTTCAGGGTATTTTGATATGTTATGTAGTCAAACATCAACAGAAGGAGCGTTAAACGGGTTATACTCAACGGTAGGAATACAACATCCAACAGTAACCACATTAGCAACTTCAGACACAAAATACCCATACATCGGTTATAGACTAAAACAAACATACCATAGTGTTACATCACAATATAGTAGTTTAAGTGTTTTGAATACGTCAAACGATAACTATTTAATTACAATTGAATTTAACCCTACAATATCCACAACACCTACTTGGGAATCTATTCCAAACTCACCATTTGAATACGCCTTATTCACAGGAGCAACAACCGCAACAATAACCTCACCAGGACACATAATGACATCACTCATAGGTGCCGCTGGTACTTCCGCTCTAACAACAACGAGGGTTGATGATAATCAAATTAGGGTGGGTGTAGATGTTGATGGAACACTTGATGAAATGTGGATATGTATAACACCATTGGGTGCAAATGCTACATTTTTGGGAACTGCTGAAATATTATATTATTTATAAACAAAAAAAAATAAAAAATGCCAACACAAAAATTAACAGACAGAACGTTAGCGACAGGAGTCACATTTGACGATTTGATACACATTGTTATAACTGGTGATACCACCGACGATCCTGCTGGTTCATCCTACAAAGCAACTATTGGGCAAGTAATGGATACCATAAGTGCATCAACTATTATGATACTAGGTAATGGCATTGGTTCCACTGAAAGATGTTCAAATTCGAATAGTGCGTATGATGATTATTCTACCGTAAGTGGAGGTAGATGTAATACAAGTTTTAATTTGTATGGAACGGTTGGAGGTGGTAGGTGTAATACCTCAATTGGTGGGTGTTCAACAGTTAGTGGAGGATATCTTAACATCACCACTGGAGATACTTCATATATCGGTGGAGGTAGAGGTAATACAACCAATGGGTCGTGTTCTACTATTGGAGGAGGATCTTTTAACACGACGTTCTGTAAAAATTCAACTATAAGTGGTGGATTGGCAAATACGGTATCAAATTGTTACTCGACTATAAGTGGAGGATATTCAAATGTAGAGGAGAGTGTATATTCTACAATTAGTGGTGGAAGACAAAACACTTCTTTAGGTCCTTGTTCTGTAATTAGTGGTGGTTTTTGCAATACGTTACTTGGGATTTCTTCTGTAATTAGCGGTGGTTTTTGTAATACAAACAGTGGATATTATCCATCAACTATTGGTGGTGGTGGTTTTAATACGATTGATACAAGTTTTGGGTATAATACAATTTCTGGAGGATATCACAATACGATATCCGGTATTAATACTTCATTAACATCGATATTTGGGGGTTCTTGTAATTTTATATATAACGATAGTCCGGGTAGTTCAATATTAGGAGGTACACAAAATATTATAAATTCTGGAAGTACTTCGGTAATTAACGGGGGAGGAAGTAATATAATAGAAAACACCTCAACGTCCTCGATTGGTGGTGGGAATCAAAATACAATTATAAGTGCTGATCACAGTCCTATCGGTGGGGGAAGATTCAATACTATTATCGGAACTATTTATTCTACAATTAGTGGTGGTTACTGTAATACATTAGATAATACCTCTCATAGTGGGGTATTAGGTGGTAGTGGGAATAGTGTAAGTAACCAATGTTCTTTTGTGATTGGGAATGGAATATCTACAGATAGAGATAATACAACATTTGTTAATTGTTTATCGATTATGAATCTACAGGATGGATTATCAGGTTTGCCATCAGGTTCTGTTTATTATTGTTCGGCAGATTCTAATCGTTTATATTATGTACCATAATTCACTTTAAAAATATGATTACTATCTTTTGTTTCTGATAAGTTACAAAAAAGTAATTAATCGATTATTTATATTCAAAGGTTAAATAAATGTCAAATTGTTTTTGTTTAGAATTTAGTTTTTCAAAAGTTGCGCATTATGAATTAAGTTATGTTGATTGTAGTGGTAATACTGTTACAGACACCTATCAAAGTGGTATAACATATAATATTTGTAGTGAAGATTTTGAACCAATTGTAAACTGTTTTGATATCGATTTTGAAGTTAAAGGTTTATGTATAAATGGAGAATGTCCAGGAGAATACTTTCAACTCAAAAATGAATGTGATGTAGTTACAATTTTTCCTTTAGGAGTTAATTGTGTTGTTCAAAACCCCACCTCTAATGGAAGTTACGATGGTATTGCGTCTCTATTCATCTCAGGAGGAACCCCACCATATATTATAAATTGGGAAAATGGTAATTATTCACAAACATTAACTAATTTGGGTTCAGGACAATATAATGCTGTTGTAACTGATTTTTATGGTGATTTTACGGCTAACACCACTTGTGTTTTATTAGCTCCAAGTCCAACACCAACAATGACACCGACTCCTACACCTACACCAACTCCCATTGTTAATAATCTATGTTTAATAGTAAAAAGAAAAATAGGAAAAATAACATTCACAGACTTATATGACTTTACATATAACGGATTCTACAATGGATTCCCAACGTGGACATCATCACCACCTAATTATGATATTGTTTGGATGAGTGGTTCTAGTCAATGGGAAGTATCTGGATGGACAAATGGAAGTTTAGTTAATTCTAACTCATCAGTACCACCAGTGGTTGGGTGGACATCTTTTGGTTCAGGAATAAACACTGGAGGACAAATTACATTTGTTGATGTTGAAATAGGTTCTTGTGCTAGCCAAGACATATTAAGTTATGAGTTAACGATTAATAATCCAACTTGTCAGATATTTGATAATGAAGGAAATTGTACGGGTGATGGAAGTATTATATTTAATATAATTGACGGTGTACCACCATATCAATACACAATAGATGGATTTACCTATTTTACAAATCAACCAATTTTTCAAAATTTATGTGCTGGAAGTTACCCAACAAGTGTGACAGACGCATCAGGACAAACATATAGTTTACCGGCAACTTTAATCGCGCCTTCATCACCACAACTTTATACTGTACAACTTTCTTTGAATTTTGTGGGTAATAATTTTAATGTTACGGTTACCCCTCAGTTACCTCCTGGTATAACAATTACTTTTGATTTAGTACACGTATCTGAATTCTCTGTACAACCAAATATAGGGGCTGCAACATATAATAATTTAGTAACACTTAATGTTAATGGAACGCCCACACCATATACCACGGTATCCTCAACAGGAACTGGATCTTTATTACCAAGTAAAGTCTGTTCCGGTGGTAATGTCACAAATACAGAGACTACTTATGTTTGGCAAAATGTTACAATGTCACAAGGTACAGTTGTTAATGGTTCTGTAACTGATATTATTGTACCAATAACACCATTAGTTGCTTGTTATGATGCAAAGGGTTCTTACTCAATATATTTAGATAACGTATCTATCAACAATTGTTTATGTTGTTCGGTATCTGTTGTTAATCCACCAATTATTTTGAATGAAGTTGGTTAAAAATAAAACATTGAATGTAGTATTTATATAACAAATGGCTTATATACTAAAAAATACCTCCGGACTAATCAATACGAGAGTAACTGATAGTGGAAGACAAAAATTATCAGAAGGAAATTTTAATATTTCCTATTTCCAAATCGGAGATAGCGAAGTTTCATATAATGCATTACCAAATACCTACAATCAACCAAATAGTATGGTATTGGAACCCCCATTTAATTCACAAAATAGTTCTGGTATTCCACAATCAAATAGACAAAACGTAAAATACCCATATTTTGTTGATGGAAGTAGAGGAAATACTTTTGGTATTCCATATATGGACTCAATCGTTGAACCCGTTTACAACAGAGCACCACTTAGAGGTTTTTTTAGTGGGAATACATCCGCAACTACAATAAGTTGGAGCGCTCTTACTAATGAAAACTACGTCGTGAGTTCAAATTACGTTGTTAATATGTGTTCACTTAGTGGAACTAACCAAGTTGAGCTTATTTATTCAGGATCTAATTTATCTAATGAAGGAGTACCATCCATTGGTGATTTGATAACAATATTTTTTGATGGAAAATGGGATATAAATAATACTTGTTATAATTTACCAACACCCACTCCATCAGCAACGCCTGGATCGACACCAACAATGACACCAACACCTAGTTTGAGTGCTATTGTTAGTGGCTGTACCCCAACACCGACACCTACACCATCTAAAACACCTTGTTTAACCCCATCGTCAAGTCCTGCTTGTCCACCACCACCATTACCTGATTGTGTGATGTCAATAAATAGTTGTTATCCTATGATGACATATAGGATTTTGGATTATTGTAATAATATCATAACAGTTGATAGAGAGTTACCAGATTTCTCAACTTTTTCAGGAAATTGTTATTCAAGAACAATAGTTTATCCGCCAAATATGACATCTATATATGATAGTGTAACACCAGCACCACATTGGAGTAGTGATGTTATTAATTTTGAAACGGTTTGTGATATAGATGAATTTGATGTAAAAATTTGGAATATGAATATTCCTTGGAGTGAAAATCCTGCAGGATTATACCCAAGTATATATCAAGGATATACCAATTTTGGTTCGGTAGATTATTTGGGTAGTAAAGAATATTTTGGTTATGCATCAAGCTTGGGACAAAAAGATACTAGTTCTGTTTTCTATTATAATTCTTTTGATGAAAAAATTACAGTAACACCAGAAGAACAAAAAGCCATCGCAATTATACACTACACTAATCAAACAATAGATTTCTTTTATGGTGAAAAGTTCGCATTGGAACCTTATAATTCTACAAATCCCGACGATACAACAGGACAAGCAAGAAACTTTAAGTTACATATCCCTTGGTTAATGTGGCATAAAAACCCGACTTGTTGTTCAGGAGAGACATTTTGGGTGGATCCTGCTGGTTTTGAAAGTCAAAATTTGTTTGATGTTCATTATTTGGAGTCAAAGAAGAACTCAGGTATGAATCAACCAGGTATAAGGTATTATCATTTATGGGATACACACCCAAATGCGGACGGATATCCAAGTAGAGTAGGTAAAGTATTTCCTGATAGTAAAATTGTGATTATTGATGACGAAGAAATAATAGCTGCGATGTCATATAAATCAAATAGAAATTGGACATTACCCGCACCACAAATTTCTTTATTAACACCTAATACTTGTGGAATACCAACTAATACTGTTGATGGTATTTTGACAGGTAACAACGAGACAATGTTTGTAACTTACTTGTTAAGTAATCAAAGTGGTTTCACAGATTCTTTACATTGTAATTATTACTCTAAAGTTATAGGTAATAATAATGACTGTAATCCTGACACCTCCAAAAATGTAGGAATTAGATTTGGTTCTGAATTTGGATGTTTAACACAACCAGTATATAGCGCGGGAACTCCTTGTGTAACACCTTGTAATTATTTACCACAAGGGTTCTATGGTACTAATTTCCAAATTCTATGTCAAAAAGTGACAACAGGAAATCGACCTGATCCAACATTATGGAAACTAATTGATTATACTGACTCATTGAGCTCAACAACTGTAAACGGTTATATAACACAAGACGGTTTGACAGGTAATACTTTTGTGATATCTCCTGACCTTTATAACTCGGCACCATATTATAATTTAAATAATTATATAACATTACCCACTGTTGGTTTAACAGGACAAACATTAAACTTTGGTGATGAGTATTATTTCTATGGTAATATTGAGACAGACATTCAGGCTACAATATATGAAATGAAATATAAGATAAATTTGAGTAATGCTGAGTTTTTAAATACATCAAATCCTACTTGGACTCAGGGAACTCAATCATATATCACAGAAATTGCGTTATTAGATAAAAACAAAGATGTTGTTGTTATGTCTAAGTTACAATCTCCGGTATTAAGACAAGGGATACAGCAGTTTGTTGTCAAGATAGACTTCTAAAACTACAATTTAGTTTATTTCATATTATATTCTTTTATAAACATTTTATATATGAGTAAATCAATTAAAAATTCGCCTAAAATATTAGGGTTAGACGTGTCTACAAGAACAATAGGATGGGCACTTTTTGACATACAAAGTGAAGAGCTTTTAGAGTTAACACACATTTCGCCTAGACCAAAAAAGAAAGAACACGAGGATAATAAAATGCATGAACTCATATTGAAATCAGAAGTGTTCAGGACAAAATTAAGTTCATATCAAGGTCTTGGAATCGTAAATGTTGTGATTGAAGAACCATTGTTGAATTCAAATAATATTTACACAATACAAACGTTGTTAAGATTTAATACGTTGATTTGTAAAGAAATATATGACATTTTAGGTATAGTACCTGAATTCATATCCACATATAATTCAAGAAAGTTTGCATTTCCTGAATTAGTTAGAGAGAATGATAAAGGAAAATATGTTCTTTTTGGTGGTTTACCTAAAGATATTGATAAAAAACATATAATTTGGGAATTGGTTGCAAAGAAAGAACCACAAATTCAGTGGTTATATACCAAAAATAATACTTTGAAGAAAGAAAATTACGATCAAACAGATGCGTATACTTGTGTATTGGGATATATGAAGTCTAAAGAAATTTGGAAATAATATCATTAAAAATAATGATAATTTGAAATATCGTCTTTTTAGACGATATTTTTTTTATGGAGAACTCGGTGTTGGTGTCAAAGTTAATGTTGGTGTTGGACTTGGTGTGACACAAGGACAATCAACAAATACTATGTTTATGTTATTACCTGTTGGTATTTTTCTTGATTTAACCGTTATAGTTGATCCACCATTAATGTTAAGAGTTACTGTACCTCCTGTGGTACAATCTTTAATATTAAAGGTATTAGCCGAAAATAATAAATTTGTCACTTTATATTCACAACAAACATCTGGTGTTAATGTTGGGGTTAATGTTGGAGTTGGTGTTGGAGTTGGTGTTAAAGTCGGACTTGGTATTGGTAAACAAGATACACAACCACCCTCATTATATAAACCTAATTCTGATAATAGTTCTACATTATCTACCCCACTTATATTGTTTACTACCCCAAGATATTCAACACAGACATTAATTTCATTAATATCAGCATTATATACCATACCAACAACAGGTGTGCCACCTGTCGGATTCAAAACAACATCAGTGGTTGAATATATATAACCATTAGTACAATCTTTAAACTGTTTACTATTAGGACAAACAATATAATCATCTAAAGTGTTAAATGTTACTAACCCGGTATAATTACAAGGTCTTGTAACATCAGGAGATGGGGTAGGAGTTAAAGAATTTGTGGGTGTTGGTGTTGGGGTATAAGTTATACCTGATACAGAAATCGCGACACCGCCACAAAGATTAGTTGATGAAGGTGTTATTGTTGGTGTTAATGTCGGAGTTAAAGAAGGTGTTGGTGAAGGAGTTACAGTAACTTCACAATCAAAAATTGCATCAAAATCAACCGAACAAGGTGCTGTAGGTGATGGGGTTGGCGACGGGCAAATACCGGCACCAAAAAAATCATCACATAAATCAGGACATAGACTCGAACAGGGTGATTTGCCAAAAAGAAGACAATTAGGATCTCCTAAAGTAGTTGCTAAACACCATTGAGTTTGTCCTGTTGAATAATATATGGTATATGTGTCTCCGGTATAATAGTCATATCCCGCATCATAAGTTCCTGCAGAATAATAAGTTCCATCAAAACTCGTGTAAGTACCACTAATACAATATTCATTTAAACAAGACATCTTCTAAACACTTACTAAATTTGTTACTGTACAATTATTATCATCTGTTACCTTAACGATAAAATTACTCAAAGAAGAATATACTGGAGGAATCTCAAAAATATAAGGTAAGTCACCACTGTTTATTGTTGATATGTATATACAAGCAGTGTATCCTGTATCACATACATAAACATCAAATGGTGAAGAACCGGAAATATTACTTATCGTTATATCAGTTGGCATAAAATAATTGTCTTAGATAAATATAAAGTATTACAAAAACTTGTGAAGTTTGATAAATTGATATTTTAATAATATATTTTTATCGTATGGATGAAAATGAATCAATAGTTGAATTATTAGAGGAGGTACTTGGCGATCACGGATTACATTACCCAAATAGGGGTCAAATCTCATTTAATTGTCCCGTATGTGACGACGACAGAAATAAATTCAATTTTGAGGTAAATTACATAAATGGTGTATACAAATGTTGGAGTTGTGGTGATAGTGAAGACACGCACGGATCTTTAAATAAACTTTTTGAAAAATATGGAAGTAAAAAACACAAAAAATTATACAACATACTTAAACCTGAATCCGTACAACCAAAAAAGAATAAAAAACCAAAAGTACAATTACCAAAAGAATACAAATTATTCAAAGACGTAAATCCAAGGTACCCTGTAAGACAACAAGCGATAAATTACCTATATAATCGGGGAATTTCCGATTATATGATTGAAAAATATCAAATTGGGTTCTGTGATACGGGGAGTCACTCAGGTAGAATTATTATTCCATCGTTTAATTCGAAAGGGGAACTTAATTATTATATAGGTAGAAGTTGGGATCCATACACCAAGGCAAAATACCGTAATCCAGAAGCGGAGAAGGAAAAAATTATATTTTGGGAAAGCTTAATCAATTGGAATGAAGACATTTATCTTGTGGAAGGGGCTTTCGACGGATTATTTTTACCAAATCCAATCCCGATGTTAGGAAAACATATGTCAGAACTTTTATTTGATACAATATATAATAACGCAAAGGGAAATGTTATAATTTGTTTGGATGGTGATGCTTGGGATAATGCGGTTCGGTTGTATCACGAGTTGAATGGAGGGGAGTTATACCAAAGAATTAAAATAGTAAAATTACCAAAAGATAGAGATGTTTGTGATTTAAAAGGACAGATTGACGAATATTACGTTGAAATTAGAGATTGATGAATTTACAAGAAATAGCAAAAGAAATAAGAGAAATCTTAGATAAAAAAAGAGGAGAACTCCAGTTAACGTTCGAGGAGGAAGCCCACAAATATACAATGGTTGATTTGGATGGGAAGTTGCGAACGGACTTTCCATCCGTATCGAAAGTTATGAAATTGTTTTATGATGAATTTCCTGCGGATAAGAAAGCATTTGAAATGGCAGGAGGTGATCCTGATGAAACCGAAAGAATATTATCCGAATGGGCAGAAAAAGGAAGGAAGTCAACAAATATGGGTTCACGAGTTCATTACTTTTTAGAAGAACACACCTTAAAAGAATTTGGTATTGATAAACAAGTAAGACAACCAATATTTGATGTAGATATACAACAGTTGATGACGAGCGACTCAATGATTGTCGGAGGAAAAAAATACATTGATTTGTTAAAAGAAAGAGGTTGTGTTTTATTAGATACGGAAATTGTTTTGGGACATCCTGAACTTGGATATACAGGACAACCCGATAAGGTATGGTTAGTAGTTGGAACATCAGGTCAAATTGGACTTTTAATAACAGATTGGAAAAGTAATCAAGAGAAAAACTTTATTGTACAAAAGTACATCAAACCAATGAGAAAACCATTTGAACATTTGCCAAACAACGCTCTTGGGCATTATAAAACACAGTTACCTTTGTATGGTAAATTGTTGATTAAAATGTTAGAAGGAACAAAATACGAGAATATTCCTTTATTGGGTTGTATCATTGTGAGAGTAACTGAAGACAGAGAATTTGTTGAGTATAGGGTGGATAAACTAACAATGAATACTATTCTTGATATGGATATAAAAAAACTGTTGAAATAATAAACTAAATAAATTATAATTGGATATGGAAGATGCTATTGAAATGATTTGGTATTCCACAACTACGTGGGATTTTTATGGAATTGGAAAAATAAATGTTAATTATATTATAAAATGAAAATTAGAATGACACGTTCATATGAGATGTGGGAAACTTATGAACCAATTGAAATTAACCCCGAAGACTATCCTGAATTAGAAGGAATGTCGGAACAAGAAATTATTGATTACCTTAATGAAAATATGTATGAGTTTGAATTGAAAGGTGGTAGTGAAGGTAGTTTAGTTGATGAGATTATGTTCAACAAAGAAATTATAAAAGATAAAATGGGTGATGAGGATTTCACATTATATTTAGAAGATTAAAATTATGGACGATATTATTAAACCAAAAATTGATTTAAGAAAACAGGAAACTGTTAAATGCGAAAAGTGCGAATGTACGTACTTTAAAGAGATTACAATGTTAAAAAAAGTCCCAAAACTTTTAACAGGTAGTCACGAAGACACGATTGTACCATTTCCAACGTATATGTGTAATGAATGTGGGAATGTGAATGAAGATTTCAAATTATTTGATAAGTAATGAATTATAGAGAGTTTTATATTTGGTTGGAAGGGTATTTACACAACAAGTTGGAAAATGAACACATTAGTATTACGCCAATTGTTGAAAAAATGTCACAAGTTGTCACAGATGAACAAAAATGGATTGACGACTTTAAAAAGTATAGAGATATAAATCCATTACCAATAAGAAAAAATCCATATGACCCCCCGTTTGACGTAACTTGTTAGAATATTTGTAAGTTGTTTTTTATTTTTCCGTATATTTATAAATAAAAAAAATATGGAAAGAATTGTTAGATTTACAAATCAAGATATGAATCGTGTTGTTGGTCGTGTTTTAAGAGAAGACGATTCCGAAAAAGGTAGTAATGTAAGTACAATAAAGGGTAGAGGATATGAGATTAATATTAAACAAAGAAGAGGTGATAATATTTTCGAAATTGAATCTACTATGGATGGTTTATCAGAAGTTATAGAAAAACTTCAGATGTTCGAAAAAAACATGAGAAAATATAGAAGGTAAAAAAAATAAACAGACCCACCCCAAAAGGTGGGTTTTTTGTTGATTGACAAGTTAGATATATTTTCATATA
>Ga0315902_10011140_pt1 | contig 11835 bp, 8 predicted proteins | sample LakEriMetagenome_9_FD_203523 | JGI IMG/M metagenome (GOLD analysis project Ga0315902, IMG submission 203523) | Freshwater fungal communities from buoy surface, Lake Erie, Ohio, United States - Buoy 12 MA117 | ecosystem: Environmental > Aquatic > Freshwater > Lake > Lake biofilm | place: USA... | reverse complement strand
TCAGGTCTTGGCAAACCAAGTGTGTTTTCCATTTGTTCTGCAAGGTCTAACATTCGTTCTCTATTAGCAATAGCATCTTGTCGGGCTTGTTGAGTTTTTGCTCTAGCGGCAATCTGCTCAAAAGCAATAGCTTTATCACGAGCCTTAGTTATTGCATCCTGTACCCACTCTCTATCTTGAATCTTGGTTGCAACTGCCTTGTCAGACAAAGCCTTCATGCCTGGTACTGCTTCGGCTAAATCAATACGTGTTTTGTCAAATGCAACTTTTTCAGCAGCAGTAAAGTCAAATGTTCGACCCAAAGCCGCTTTATCTGTTGCCGATTGCAAAGAAGCACCAAAGTTCTGGAATGTTGTTGGAGTAGCACCACGAACACCCGCAGAAACCTCTGGAGCGCCTGTTAATGGGTTAATTTGAAGTTCTACAGCGCCACGGGTCGGTTGGCGAGAAGCCGCCTCCAAAGCCGCTTGTTGTGCTTCTGCTTGTTGACCAAGTGTGCGAGACATCCCTGCTCTGCGAACATCTTCTGCCCGTAAACCAGAAAGAGTTCCTTGTGCACTAGGTGCGGCAAGTTGTGGTGGTGTAGGTGCAAAGCCAGGCGTTTCAACACGAGGGCCATACTGGTTAGGCTGAATAACAAAATTAGGTTGATATGGGCCTTGACCAGGCATCAAAACCTCTACAGGGGCTTGATAAGGAACAATAGCCTGACTCTGAGGGATTGGTTGTGCAGCAGTTGCTACCTGACTAACAGGAATACGTGCGTCACGCAAAGTTAATCCCGCTTGATAATTAGGCGAGGCTATGATTCTTGAGGCTAATGAACCTGCTCCTTCTCCTGCCAAAGTTCCCAAAAGACCACCCAATGCGGCTCCTCCAGCACCAAATTGGCTACCAATTGCAACACCCGTTGCACCGCCAATGCTTGCTCTTGCAATTCGAGGCGTATCAGCAAACCCTGTGGATGGTTTAACAGCAAAAGCATCTGGGAAATTACCCGCAATCTTGCCAAGCGCAGCAATATCGCCCGTCATCGCATTATCTTTTGAGGTAATACGACTAAGTTTGTTGACATCAATCATGCCTGTATTGAAGTCAGTAGCACCTTCATAAGCATAAGTCTTAGCCATCTTTTGACGGGCTTGTCTAAATTCACCTAAGAGTTTGGGATTGAAAATATTGGACTCAATCATTGATTCCAAAACATTAGCAATTGCCAAATTAGTATCTGCAACATCAAGAGCCGCTAAATCAGCACTTTTATTGTCATAAGTTTTTTGCGCTCGTTTGCGAAGAGTTTGTACATTCTTGAGCAACTCAGCACCAGTTAAACCTTCTGTGGTCTTTTTAGCTGCATCGTCAATGATTCTATTGATACCTTTTGCATAACGCTCAGAGCCAATTACTGTTTGATCTGGACGTAATTTATCCAAAGAAGCAAGTAAATCTGCATCTGCCTTCATTGTTGGCAACTGTCTAACTTGGTTGTAAGGCTCGGCAACCTTAATTCGTGCATCAATAAAAGGTTGTTTAGTGTCAAATTGGGTAGTTTCTGGAAGACCCAACTCGTTTAAAGCAACTTTACGAACTTGATTTTTGTTTACGGCAGTTATTGCTCTTGAACCTTGTTCGCCAGCAATAGTAGATAATGTTTTAGGGACTAGTGATGGTTGAATTTGCTCTGGGCTTATAGCAATGCCAAGACGTTTTGCCTCTGTAAGAGCATCAATTTGTGGCCCACGAGCATAGTCCTCTAAAGACATTCTTTCACGCCTAGCTTGAGCACGCTCTTCAAATGGCATCTTTGCACCAATAACAGCCTTCTCAACCAATGGAGCAGATACTTCTTGAACTGTTCTAGCAAGGGGTCTAGCCATAGCAGGTGCGGCAACCCCTAATGAAGCCATGTAACTTTCAACGTCTGAAGCAGGAATGCCTGTTTTATCAGCAATCCATTTAGCTCCTTTTTGGAAGTTCTCACCAATGAAGTCCATAATCTGACGACCAGCTTCACCTTGATATTCTGGAGTCTCAGTAACACCAGCCATCTTTCCAAATGGTTTATCAACGGCAGAAACAATCCTCTGTGTAGCCGCTTGAGCCTCTTCAGGAGAGCGTCCTACACGTGCCAAGGGATAGCCCACCATCTGTGCGGCAGCAGGCAATACACCACCAACAGTAACGTCAGCCAATGAAGCGGCAGACCTTAGAAGTTGACCTAGTGAGTTTGTTGGTTGTTGTCTTGGAGCAACAGCAGGTTGTTGTGTAACAAATGTTGCAAAAGGATTCTCTTGCTCTGGTTCAGCAACAAATTCAGCAAATGGATTGGTAGCCATTATTTGTTTCCTTTTACTCGTTTAGCAGCGCCTGACCCAAATATCGCATCAAACTGAGCCTCTGTACCCTCACCACGATTTAACGCATCAATAGCCTTTTGCGGGATGTTACTAGGAATTGCGCTTTGTGTCGGTATTTGACTTGCAGCACTACCAGGAACACGAGGTCGTTGTGGCAAAGTTATTTGTGGCTTAAATGGGAATTTAATGCCCCTTGCTTCTGACTCAGTTACATCGGTGTTATAGCGATCAACACGATCAGTAACAGTTTCAGCAATACGATTAAGAATTTGCTCCAATGCGGCAGGGTCTGTTCCCAGATTACCTAATGCCTCACTCAACACACGCTGTTGTTCTTGAGAAGGTTGAGAATCCAATTTCTTAAGATTATCAAGAATTCCCTCAAACAATCTAGTCCGAAGAACTGTAGCATCAGTAACACCTTGTGTGCTAATACCAAATCCAAGTCGATTATTTAGGAAGCTGGCTGCAGCAAGCAAAGGCTCACCACCCTTACCCATAAATGTGCTTGCCGTAGGTATAAGTTTCTTTGCGGCTTCGATGTTTTTAATCGTATCAGGTGCAGTACGAAGAACTGAGCGTTCTTTAGCAACATCTTGTATAAACTGTTTTTGTGCTTCAACACTAGCAGGTGTATAAGCATTTACATTTGTTTGAGCCGCACCTTCTTTTGCTACTTTCAAGCCACGTTTCTCTAGCAAAGTATCAACTGCCTTTGCTTCTGCTTGGTTTAAATCAGAAAATGGCTTACCAAATTCTGCTACGGCTACCCTATCAGCTTCAGGGCCGTAACTAATTTTAGTAGGTTTTTCTGGTTTTTCGTATAAAACCAAATCCGCAGGCTTTCCACTCATCTGAAACTCTGCAAGACTTGCAGGGGTATATTTACCTGATTCAACCAATTTTTGGAATGGATCATTTTGCAAACGCTCCCGCTTTGCCGCTGCTTCAGATGCCATTGCAGCCGCTAGTCTTTGTTTCGTTTGTGCCACATCACCCTGAGCTTGACGAGCATATTGAGCCAAAGCCATAGCACCTTGTTGGTCGCCCATTTGTGCCAACATTTGAGCGCCTTGTAGGATCGACTCAGGATTGGTTTGGTCTATCTGTTGGGCAATGGTATTCCTAGTGCTAATTATCTTCAACTGTGGGTCTTCTATGCCCATAGCACCTGCAATAGCACCACCAAGCCCTCTAGCACCCGCATAGGTCATTGCCGCACCCCTAGAGGCGGGGTCTAGTTGGGCAAGGTCAATTCCTTCTTGCAAAGCACTTCTTCGCTGTTGTTCACCATACATTTGTGGAGTCAGTCCAAACAGACCCGCTACGATATTTTCTGCCATGATGATTCCTTACAAGAATAAGCCGAGGTCTTGGTTGCCATAATAAGTACCAGTACCAAATGTGGTTGCTGGCGCACTCATGGCTGTTACAGATGGTGTTCCACTTAGTGCATTACCAAAATAATTAGCAAACGCAGGGTTAGATGCAAATCCACTTAACAATGTTGAGTAGGGATTAGTAGTAGCGGCTTTGCCTGTTGCCAAATCAACACTAGCACCCGCACCTCTTAGTCCTAATTGACCAACATTAAATCCTGCTTGAGCCGCAGTTTGACCCAATCCAGCACCCATAGTTAAGGGTTGTTGTGCCGCAGTCTCAAGACCTTGGACTTGTCCCAAAGCAGTCGTATAAGGCGCATAAGCGGCTTGCTGACCACCATAATATTGACCCATAGTCTGTGCGCCTTGACTCAATAAGCCTGAACCAAACAATACATCTCTCTGACCCAATTGTTGAGCATTAGCCGCCAATTGAGCTTCTTGTTGTGCACGAGCGTTATACAAAGCCTGTAGTTCAGGAGTGGTAGCACCCATAGCACCACCTTGAGCAACAGATAAACCGCCACGACCTTGTTGTTGGAGTCTGTTTTGCAGATTAGCAAGTTCTAACTCACGACCAGGTTGCAACAAAGCCATCTGCTGATTCAGATAGTTCTGAGCAACTTCTTGAGGATTCTGAGCCAAATATTGATTACCTAAACCAAACAAACTTTGTGCGCCTGTTTGGAGTGGTTCAAAGGCTTTCTGAGCACCTTCTGCTTGTTGGATTCCTTGTTCAGCAAGTTTGACAAACCTATCTTGAGCCGCTTTAGCTTCAGGGCTAAGTGTGTATCCCGCACTTGTTAACTGACCCGTCTTTGGATCAAAACCAAACTGTGAAGCACCAAACCTAGTGGTCATGCCAATAGGTCTAAAAGCCGCAGATTGTTTAGCTGCCGCAGTCTCAGCATCAATCATTGCTTGAGCCTTTTGAGCCGCTTCTTTAGAAGTCTGTTGTTGGAGCAACCCACTAGCAGTTTGCGCTGTTGACGATACTAATTGAGCAATCTGAGCCGCAGTTAAACCTGCTTTTACCAAATCAGCAACAGGAGGAATAACAACTGGAGGAGTAACCACAGGCGGTGCTACAACGGGAGGCGTAACAACAGGTGGCGTTACAGCAGGAGGTGTAACTACGGGCGGTGTAACTGCGGGAGGAGTGACTACAGGAGGAGTAACTGCAGGAGGAACAACGGGAGTTGTTAACAATCCACCTGTATTTGCTGGAGGAAGTACTGTTGGTGTAAAAGCACTAGCACCTGCATTTGCTAATTCAAACGCAGTAGGAGCATTAGCCAAAGCCAAATCAGATGCTGGCACTCCTGATAAAACACCCTCACCCAAGAAAGCACCATTAGCACCAGTAACGCCTAAAGTTCCGACACCACTACCACCAGTTAAGCTAGTTACTGTTGGGATAGCTGCACCAGTTGTTAAAGCACTCGCAAGTTGTGTTGCACCAGTTGATCCACCTACACCACCCAGAGCTATGTCTAGTTGAGCAAGTTCAGCCGCAGTTAGACCAGTAGTTCCAACAGTTCCTGCAGTTGCACCTGCCGCACCACTAAACAACCCCTCTGAAACGCCAGGTATGCCAAATACTACAGCAGCAACAGCCGCTGCTTTAAGAACATCCTCCTTTAGAGTGCTAGACGATGCTCCTTGAGTGTAGAAAATAGGTTTACCAGATTCATCAAAGTTAACACCAAAACCAGTATTACCCTTGCCTTCGTAAGAACCAGACCAGAGATTGTCTTTAGTTCTTTCACCATAACCAGAGACAAGTTTATCTCCCGTCATTACATTGATGATGCCACTATCACCTTTGGCGACTTGAGTAATGTCTGTAACACCACTTTTAGCCAATTCATCAGCCATATACAAAGCGGCTTTTTCAGGAGGCAAACCCCCTGTCCATGTCTGAGTAGTTCCTTGAGACAGAATCTGATCTGCTAGTTTATTGACATTTTCAGCCGTGTATACAGAAGGAGCCGCCTCTTTATATCGAGTTTGTACTTCCTCTACTGGCAAGCCAACAGCCTGAGCCATTTGAGCAGGCGTGACATTGTATGTCTGCATTGCAGTTGCAATTTGCTCATCTGTCATGTCTGGATTCCTGAGTAGGAAATCCACAATTTGTTGACTTGTGTACGCCATGATATTTATTCCTCTTCTTTAGGCAATTGAGCCTCTGCTTGCTCTTTAATCTTAACAATCAAAGGCCACACACCAGACTTGGCTGGCATCTCACCCAACACATTCAAAATGAATTGCACTTCATTAACTTCAAGATTCAGATTCATGCTTGACTCCAAGGAACGCCCGTGGATGTAACAGGATTCTTCTGCAAAGCAATGTTAGCTGCTAGTGCATCTTCTGTGGCTTGCTTGTCAACAGATTCCCAGACCCAGTTAAGGACTGTTTCTTGTGTCAGGTCTGCATAGGGAATCGTAGGTGTTCCTTCTGCCCATGAGCAAGTGGAATAGATGGAAGCTGTATGCTCACCATCTACTGCTGTGGCTTGCCAATGTGCAGTTGTTACAAATCCGTTTGAGGTTTCACGCTCAAGAGTTGAGATAGTCCATGTAGTAGTCATAATTTACCTTTCAGTTTATGGGTGTGATGCTTTGTAGGCATCGAATTCTGCTTTGAGTTCTTGTAAAGCCGCAACAACTGTAGCCATTAAGAATGATGTGTCAATGCCTTGGTACTTAGGATTGCCCTCATCATCTACTGCGTCCTTCTCACCAACTACAGCATCAGGCACAACCGCTTGCAACTCATGCGCAATAAATCCTTCTCCGTCTGAGCCATCAACTTTCCATTTGTAAGTAACGGGCTTTAAGGAAGTAATTTTGGCAAGTGCACCTGTCATAGGTGCAATATTTTCTTTTAGGCGGTAATCAGATGATGTTGTGTAGGCAACAGTAGTTGTCCCTGTTTGAGCAATGTTTCCCGCAGAATTTCCTGCGCTATTTCTAAAGTCTATAAAAGCACCATTAAATGTTGTGCTTGAATTTTTATAGATAGTTCCATATTGAGACGTAGAACTAAACAATATATTTAAATAAGCATTTCCAAAAGCACTTGTAGTGTTTAAGGAAAGAAAGCCTGACGAGTCAATTCTGGCTCGTTCTGTGGAATTAGTCCAAAATGTTAATGGCGTTGCATCAGGCATTCCGACAAAACCTTGATTTGAACCACTTGGGCTATGGACACCCATCCATAAACGATTAGTTGAGTTTGAAGTTTGTGATGCTATAAAACCCGAAAATCCAACGTCATTGCCGCCCGCTGAAGTAAACGCATTTAAATATGCGCCACTGCCATAGTTAGTTCCAACAGCATTTATTTTATGTGCCGCAACTTCATTACCAGCAACTTGCAGTCTTTGTGAAGGACTCGTAGTCCCCACACCCAAATTCCCAGACGCATCTAGCGTCATTGTGGTGCTAAAAGTAACAGCGTTTCCTGCTGTGCCTGATGCGGCTGTTTGCCAAATATGTGCGCCAGTATCTTGGCCGTATGTTGCGGCTAATCCAGTTCCACCATATTTCCAACCAGCGTTAAAATAAGCATTGGTGCTTAAATATCCAGCAGACTGTGTTAAGCCCCACAAACCTCTCCCAGCAAATCCAACTTCAATTGCTTTTCCTGCACTCCAAGCACTCGGTGTAACACCAAGACCTAGATTGCCTGCGCTGTCGAGGCGCATACGCTCAGTTGCGTTTGTAATAAAAACAAATGGATGGTTTGTTGTTGTTCCTGTTTGACCATGAAGTCCGCTACCATCGCCAATAATTGCCGACACACCTGCCGTAGATGTATAGCGGATAAAGTTTCCGTTAGCCCCAGATACATCTAATTTGACTCCGGGCGAACTCGTCCCAATACCCAGACCTGTTGAGGTTAGGCGCATGGCTTCTGAGCCGTTAGCACCAAATGCAAGAGACACACCTGACCTTGCATAAATATCAAGCAGGGAAGACGATGGCATATTGATATAGCCAGTATCCGTGGTGTTGTATGCAAACTCTATACGTCCATCCGCAGCCGAGCCTGTTCTGAACCGAGCCATTACAGAAGCGCCATGTACAGTAAGTTGCGCATTTGGCGAACTTGTCCCAATGCCTAGGTTAGAACCATCAAAAAACAAATCAACATCCGAACTTATACCGCTTGTCCCATTGCCGTAGAGAACTCTGCCCGCAGTAAATGTAGTCTGACCTGTACCACCAGAGGCTACAGGCAATGTTCCTGTGGTCAATGCACTTGTAGATGTTGCATAAACTGCACCGCCTGATGTGAATGATGTTAAGCCTGTACCGCCATTGGTGGTAGGAAGTGTTCCTGTCACACCAGTAGTTAAAGGAAGTCCTGTTAGGTTAGTAGCAGTACCGCTAGAAGGTGTACCCAATGCACCACCATTAACCACAGGTGCGCCAGCAGAGCCTACATTGACCGCTAGAGCCGTTGCTACACCTGTTCCTAAACCTGATACACCAGTAGAGATAGGAAGACCTGTAGCGTTCGTTAAAGTCGCAGCAGAGGGTGTTCCTAAGTCTGGTGTTACCAAAGCAGGAGATGTAGCGAATACGGCTGATCCTGTGCCTGTTTCGTCTGTCAAAGCAGAGCGAAGATTAGCACTAGAAGGTGTTGCCAAGAAAGTAGCCACCCCTGTACCCAAACCACTTACACCAGTACTGATTGGCAAACCAGTAGCGTTAGTCAAGGTTGCGGAAGCAGGAGTTCCTAGAGTCGGAGTCACCAAGGTAGGTGAGTTGGCAAACACCAAAGCACCAGAACCTGTTTCATCTGATACTGCGGAAGCTAGATTGGCAGATGATGGAGTTCCAAGGAACGTAGCTATACCAGTACCAAGACCTGAAACGCCCGTTGAGATCGGTAAACCAGTCAGGTTAGTAGCCACACCAGAAGCAGGAGTTCCCAATGCGGGAGTCACCAATGTTGGCGAGTTTGACAACACTACAGAGCCTGTACCAGTAGAAGAAGTTACACCAGTACCACCATTGGCTACGGGCAGAGTGCCTGTGATGTCAGCAGTAGAAAGAGTTACCGCATCCCATGTAGCGTTAGTGCCATCAGTCTGAAGATACTTGTTTGCGTTACTTGTTTGGCTAGGCAATAGGTTATTCAAAGCCGCAGTAGCCGTAGAAGCACCTGTACCGCCATCAGCAATGGCTAAGTCTGTGATACCTGTGATTGAACCGCCAGTAATTGCCGCAGCAGAGTTATCTGTCTTAGTCGCCACAGCAGTAGCGATGTTGTTGAACTCAGTATCAATCTCAGTACCTCGCACGACCTTGAGTGGATCGCCAGGCGTGAGGTTGTCTTTAGTAGCGAAGTTAGTACTTTTTGTGTAGTTACTCACGATATTTTCCCGTCTTTAGATTGAATCTCAATTTTCTGAATCGACAACTGAGTTCCGTTGATAGTAGTTTCGTAACCTGTTTGCACAATTTTACCCGCACCAGATGCGTTTACGTCTAATGTTTTGATAAGCAAACCACCTGAGTATTCAGCTACTCCGTACTCAGCCAAACCATACTCATAGTTCTGTTGGGTAGGAATAAAAGCATTCCCAGACAAATAGTTGGCGGCAAAGTCAAAGCCCCACTTAATCGTCACAAACTGGTTAGAACCACCAATGATGATTGTTTTAATTCTCTTGAGGATAGAAATCTGGTTCTGATTACCAAGGTCTGCATGGTTCGTAAAGTAGCTCAATCGGTAAGTAGAAGTGTTATCCAAGAAACTTCCATACTTGCCAATAAAGCCTGTTTTACCAATATACAAGTCACCATTGCGAAGCGAATAGAGAGCTGTAGGCGTAATAGAGTCCCACTTGGTTACTCTAAACGCACCATCTTGAAGTTGCATCTTTGTATCAAAACAGAAGACCTGTCCCGTAACAGGCAGAGTCAACAGATAAAAAGCATTCTTTTCTGAGTAAACAGACTTCAGATTAGCAAGAGTTTCTACCGCCAAAGAGGAAATAAGGTCAGAACGTACATTCTTAGACAAGTCTCTCAGTGGTGCAGACTTCTCTTGGATCGTCCTCATCAATGAACGAACACCTGAGTCTGATAAGAAGATAACGTCTGTGCCGATACTTTGTATGGTGTCTCTAGCAATACACCCAATAGAGCCTACTGTGTCTGATAGAACCAAAGATGCGGGTGTCGAAGCACCAGAATAAACAAGAATCTGCCTCTTACCAAAGATAAAGAAGAAGTCATTGTGCGCTGCCAAACCCATGATCTCATCTGCGCCATTAGGCCAAACACGAGATACATCCAATGTTCCTGAAGTGCCACCACCCCATACATGACCTGCAATTAGATCAGAGAAGGTAATCGTCACCTTATCTGTAGATGTACTAGCCACCCACAGACGACCAAACGCAGAGATAGCAATGTTGGCTAAAGGAACAGTCCCTACATAACCAGACTTCTCAGATACTCTACGATACGTAGTAGTACTTATAGCAGGGTCAAAGATGAGGGGGTCGTGTCCTGTTTGGAAAAAATAAGCTATTCCATTCAAGGAGGCACATTGCCAGTTAGATGCCGTAATAGTAGGGGCAGAGCCTCCACCACCATAGGTCAACTCAGTCACCGCATTAGCAGTACCAAGTTTAAATAATTTGTTGTTACCCGCAAACAGAACAGTCAAAGTGCCATCAGTTTGGACTAACTCATGTATCACGCCAACAGGATTAGACCCAAGATCACCAGATGAGGAATTAACATGGGTGTAGCCCTTACGAGCGCCAATACGACCAAACTGGTCAATCACACAATTAGCCGCAGTTAAAGCAAAGCCAGAGGACAAATCCAATGGCGAATCTTGCGTGTTCAGGCCATAAAAGCCTGGTGCGCTAATGCTTTGACTTTGAAGTGGTGATGCCATTTAGACCGCCACAAAGTTGTCTTCAGGGTAACGAGTAGACTCCAATGCAATAGCATCAGAGAGCATTCCACGGAATAGAGCGTACGCCTCATTAGAAGCAGTCCCGCCATCCTCACCACGCTCAATCAAAGCACGAGCATAAGCACTCTGAGCAACCAAATAGTCCAAAACCTTCACAGATGTGCCGTCAGCAGACAAAGCAGCTTGAGGTATTGTCAGGTCAAACAACAGAGTAAAAGCACCATTAGGCACTGGAAACAGGTCTACTTTGGTGTCTCCACTACCATCTACACCGCTAAAGCAGAACTCCGAAGGAATAGATTGTGAAGGTGCACCAAGGTTTAATTTGCGGTTCATGTCCACAAACTCAATATTGCGAAGACCAATCAAACTGGTTGTGTTGATTGCATCATTGATACGGAACTTTTGTCCCGCACCTGTCAAAGCATAGGAACTCGTACCGCCAGTAGTCGTTACTGTGATTGTTTGAGCAAGGCAATTCCAGTTATAAGAGTCTTCAATCTGTCTCTTAGCATCATTGACAAACTTGCCAATCAAAGCGGAATAGGTTGTCTCTGAGACTGTAGAAACAGTAGTCTCACGCAAACGGGTAAGCACATCGTTAACAAGTTCTAAGTAGGTCATGTTCTTTGCGCTCCAAAGACTTCAAATGTAGCAAAAAAGCTAAATGAACTTCCCGCCTCTGTTGTTATTTGAAGTTTGTCACCCTCTTCAAAAACAATGTAAGACTCTTTGCTAAACTTACTTAGGTATTCTTTTGAGGTAAAAGTAACCTCAGTCAGAATGTCATGCGAAGAAGCGGCACTTGCATCATTCCAAACAACAGTGATGCTTTTTGTTGATCCACCAATGTTGTGGATGTAAGCCAATACAAGATTGGCGTAGTAACCCGTAGGTACTGTGTAAACAGTAGTCAGCGTAGCGGCTGTAGGTTCTAATCCAATTGAGGTTGGCCTCATTTACTATTCCTCTTAGAGATCGCTTTAGCCTTAGCCTTAGCGTCTTCCTTGGACGATGCGCCCCAAGCTCTAAGAGATAATAGGAGTCGGGTAGGCTTCCCATCTTTCATCTCAGCGCCAGGCATATTGCCCATTCGTGCTAAAAAGGATGCCCTACGAGGGTTATCTCCCGACTTTACTGGT
>Ga0315902_10011137_pt1 | contig 11838 bp, 11 predicted proteins | sample LakEriMetagenome_9_FD_203523 | JGI IMG/M metagenome (GOLD analysis project Ga0315902, IMG submission 203523) | Freshwater fungal communities from buoy surface, Lake Erie, Ohio, United States - Buoy 12 MA117 | ecosystem: Environmental > Aquatic > Freshwater > Lake > Lake biofilm | place: USA... | reverse complement strand
TCCTTGACCCGCTCCAGCAGGCGCAGGGAGTTGTAGTAGCGCGCGCCAGGCCGGATCGACAGGTACAGGCGGGGCACGGTCTCGAGGTTGTGGTTGAAGACGTCCGGGGCCGAGTCGATGACGATCTCGGCGGCGCCGTCCTTGCGCAGGAAGTCGGGCGTCAGGATCTCGATCGTCGTGTCCGGCGCGGCGGCGCGGATGGCATAGACAACGGCGGCGAAGTGGGCGGCGCCGCCGTCGGCCAGGTCGTCGCGGTCGACCGAGGTGATCACGACGTGCTTGAGGCCCATCTTCGCGACCGCCTCGGCAACGCGAGCGGGCTCAGTCGGATCCAGCGGGTTGGGCTTGCCGGTGGCCACGTTGCAGAAGGCGCAGGCCCGCGTACAGATCTCGCCCATGATCATCATGGTGGCGTGCTTCTGGGTCCAGCACTCGCCGATGTTGGGACAGGCCGCCTCTTCGCACACCGTCGTCAGCCCGTGCTGGCGGACAATGTCGCGCGTCTCGTTGTAGCCGGCCGAGCCGGGCGCCCGCACGCGCAGCCAGTCCGGCTTGCGCAGCAGGGGCGTGTCCGGGCGCTTCTGCTTCTCGGGATGGCGCGGGCGCGCCTTGAGGGTGTCGATGACCGTCGCCATGGCGTCTAGATCGGCCTTCCGGGCGAAAGGATCAAGCCGGATGACGGCATATCGGCCTTGCGGGGTTCGCGACGCTCGCCAAAGAGCTCGCTCCTCACCCTGACGAGCTTTGTTGCAGCCAACCCGCTTTCGTCATCCTGAGGAGCGATCCGCCTGGATCGCGTCGCGAAGGACGCAGGACCGTGATGCGGCCCGGTTTGCCCGTGAGAGGCGCGCAGACTTGCAGCCAGGGCCGGATACACGGGAGACTGCCGCCGATGCGTCGCCTGGCCGCCCTCGCCTGTCTGCTTGTGCTCCTGTCCGGCTGCGGCGGGGCGGACGACCGCGCGCCGTTCACCGACAGCCGTATCCCGCCGTCGCTGGGCCCCGGCTTCTGGGCGCCGGAGGGCTGGGCCTGGGGCCTGATCGGCGTCGGCGAGGCGCCGGTGCAGCGCTACGGCGTGTCCAGCACGATGGGAACACCCCGGGCCAACATCCTGATCCTGACCGGCCAGGGCGAAACCGCCGAAGTGTGGTTCGAGACGGTAAGGACGTTGAACGCCGCGGGGTACACGGTCTGGGTCATGGAGCGCGCCGGACAGGGCGGCTCCGCCCGCTACGGCGGGCCACAAGACCTGATCCACGCCCCGACCTTCAACGACGACATCGCCGCCGTCCGGACAATGACCCGAACCATGGCGCAGGGATCGCCTGACACCCCGGTCGTCCTGATCGGCGCCGGGATGGGCGGTCTGGTGGCCCTGCGCGCCGCCCAGCAGGGCGCGGCCGTCGACGGACTGGTGCTATCCGCCCCCGACCTGCAGCCGGAAGGCGCCCTGGACGGCTGGCAGATCTGGCTGGCGAAGGTCGGGCTGGGCGCCGTGCCGCAAGGGCTGGGCGCCGGCTGGACGCGGGAAGCGCCGAACGCCTTCGCGCGCGGCCTGACCGGCGACCGGGTCCGCGGTGACCTGCAGGCGGCGTGGCAGACGGCCAATCCCGACCTGCGCATGGGCGGGGTCAGTCTGGGGTGGCGGGGCGCCTTTGCCGAGGCGGCCACCGCGGCCGGCGAGGCCGCGCCGAACAGCCGGACGCCGACGCTGGTCCTGGCAGCGGCCGGCGGAGAGGGCGACGCCGTCTGCCGGGTCTTGCCGGCATGCAGGGCGACGCCGCTGGCCGGCGCACGCGCCCTGCCCCACCTCGACACGCCCGCCGTCAGGGCCGCATGGCGCACCGGGCTGGATGCCTTCGTGGGCGAACGAATCGCCGCGCGGGATGCAGCGCGTTTCCCGTCACCCAAATCGCCGCCGACTCACGGTTTGTGACACATCTTTTCAACACCCCCGGCGACCGATAGGGTCCCCCCAACGATACTTGTGGGAAACATACCGGGAGTTCTGCCCATATGCCGCGTGCTTACGACACGCGGGACGGAGAGCGGTCTGTCTTTGACGCCCTGCTCGAAGCCCGCGAACGATACGGGGCCAAGAAGCCGATCCTGGAAGACCAGGACCGCAATCCGCTCAGCTACACCGACCTGATCCGCGCCAGCTTCGCGCTCGGCCGAAAGATCGCCGGCTTCACCGAGAAGGGTGAGCGGGTCGGGGTCCTGTTGCCGTCCGGATCCGGCGTCGTGGTCACCTTCTTCGGCCTTCATGCCTTCGGGCGCATCCCGACGATGCTGAACTTCACCTCGGGCCTGCGGAACCTGCGGGCCGCCTGCAAGCTGGCCGGGGTCAAGCGCGTGCTGACCGCGCACCGCTTCATCGAGCAGGGCAAGCTGCATGACCTGATCGACGCCCTCGAGGAGAGCGCGGAGGTCATCTACCTGGAGGACGTTCGCGAGAAGATCGGCCTGGCCGACAAGCTGTTCGCGGCCACGGCGGGCCTCTTCCCCAAACAGTTCCGCGCCAATCTGGCTCCGAACGAGCCGGGCGTGATCCTGTTCACCTCAGGCAGTTTCGGCGCCCCGCGCGGCGTGGTGCTGAGCCACGCCAATCTGGTCAGCAATGTCCGCCAGATCGAGGCCCACATCGACCTGGACCCAGACTGGGTGATGTTCAACCCGCTGCCGACCTTCCACTGTTTCGGACTGACCGGCGGCGTGCTGCTGCCGATCCTGACCGGCATGAAGGCGTTCGAGTACCCCTCGCCGCTGCACATCAAGCAGATCCCGCCCCTGATCAAGGAGAGCGGCGCCTCGATCCTGCTGGCGACAGACACCTTCCTGAACCAGTACGCCCGCTCATCGGACGCCAACGAGTTGTCCGGTCTGAAGTTTATCGTCTGCGGCGCTGAAAAGGTTCGGGAAGAGACCCATAACCTGATCAACGAGCGGTTCGGAAACATCCCCGTGCTGGAAGGCTATGGCGCGACCGAGGCCTCGCCCGTCGTGGCGGTCAACAAGCCGGTCGACAACCGTCGGGGCACGGTCGGCGGCATGCTGCCCGGCATGGAGACCCGCATCGAGCCGGTCGAGGGCATCAAGGAGGGCGGCCGCCTGTTCCTGCGCGGGCCCAACGTCATGGCCGGCTACCTGAACGAGGCCGGTGGAATCGATCCCCTGCCCGGCGGCTGGCACGACACCGGCGACGTGGTCACCATGGAAGGCGACGACCGCTGGGTGACCATCAAGGGACGGGTGAAGCGCTTCGCCAAGATCGGCGGCGAAATGGTCTCCCTGACCGCCGCCGAAGACCTTGCCGTCGCCGTCTGGCCCGACGGCCGCCACGCGGTCATCGCCATGCCCGACAAGAAGAAGGGCGAGCGGCTGATCCTGTTCACTGACCGCGCCGACGCTGATGTCGGCCCGCTGGTCGCCCACGCCCAGAGCATCGGCGCGCCCGAACTGGCCGTACCGCGCCGAATCATCAGGATCGCCGAGGTGCCGGTCCTGGGCACCGGCAAGACGGACTATGTCGCCATCCAGCGAATGGCCGATACGGACTCGCGGGCGGCGTAGGGCCAAGGGGGGGGACTGACCGATGGAACGACTGTCCGGACTTGCGCCGCAGGTGCTCAGCATCCTGCGTATCGTCGCGGGTCTCGCCTACCTGCAGCACGGGCTGATGAAGATCTTCCAGTTCCCGGCGGCGGTGATGGAAGGGCCTCTGCCGCCCATCATGCTGGCGGCGGGCTGGCTGGAGATCGTCGGCGGGGTGCTCATCGCCCTCGGCCTGTTCACGCGACCGGCGGCCTTCCTGATGTCGGGCATGATGGCCGTGGCCTACTGGATCGCCCATGGCGTCAAGGGCTTCTACCCCGCCACCAACGGCGGCGAGCCGGCCCTGCTGTTCTGCTTCATCTTCCTCTACCTGGCTTGTGCCGGTGGCGGCGCCTGGAGCCTGGACGCCATCGTCCGCAAGAAGGCCTGATCAGGCCGCGGCGCTGTCCCGGTCGCCCGGGACAGCCCAGCGCCTCAGAGGTGCAGGACCCGCGCGTAGGCGTCCAGCGACGCCTCGTGCATCGCTTCCGACATGGTCGGGTGCGGATAGACGATGCCGTGCATCTCCTCTTCGGTGGCCTCCAGCGTGATGGCCGTCACATAGCCCTGGATCATCTCGGTCACCTCGTGGCCAATCATGTGGGCCCCGATCAGGGCCCCGGTCCTCGCGTCGAAGATCGTCTTCACGAAGCCCTCGATCTCCCCGGCCGCCACGGCCTTGCCGTTCACGCGGAATGGAAAGCGACCGACCTTCACCTCCAGTCCCTGGGCCTTGGCGGCCTGCTCGGTCACGCCGACGGAGGCGACCTGCGGCTGGGTGTAGGTGCAGCCGGCGATCGGGGACTTCACGTTCGGGGATTTGAAGCCGGCGATGAACTCGGCGGCGTGGATGCCTTCGTGGCTGGCCTTGTGCGCCAGCCAGGGCGCGCCGGCGCAGTCGCCGATGGCGTAGAGGCCCTTCACGTTGGTCGCGCAATGGCCGTCGGTGACGATATGCCCACGGTCGAGCGTCACGCCCAGCGCCTCGAGGCCGACCCCATCCGTGTTGGCGGTGATCCCGACCGCCGAGATGCAGACCTCGGCTTCGAGCGTCTCGGCCTTGCCGCCGACCTCGATGGCCACCGAGACGGCCTTGGCCGACTTGCTGACCTTGGTCACCTTGGCGCCGACGCGGAACCTGATGCCGCGCTTCTCGAAGGCCTTGCGGGCGGCCTTCGAGACCTCCTCATCCTCGACGGGCATGATGCGATCGACGGCCTCGATGACTGTAACATTCGAGCCTAGTGCACGGTAAAAGCTGGCGAATTCAAGACCGATGGCGCCCGAGCCGATGACCGCGAACGACTTCGGCAACCGCTTGGGCGCCAGCGCCTCGCGGTAGGCCCAGATCCGGTCGCCGTCGGCTTCCAGGCCAATCTGCGGCAGGCTGCGGGCCCGGGCGCCCAGCGCCAGGATGACGCCCCTGGAAGCCTGCACCGTACGCTCGCCGCCGGCCTTCAGCCTGACCTTCACCGCCGGGATCGCGGCGCCCTTCACAAGCGTGGCGTCGCCCTCGATCACCTCGATCCTGTGCTTCTTCATCAGGAAGGCGACGCCCTTGTTCATCGTCGCCGCGACGCCGCGCGAGCGCTGGATGATGGCGTCGAAGTCGAACGCCGCGCCGGTCGCCGACAGACCGTAGTCCTTCAGGTGAGACAGGCTCTCGAACTTCTCACCGCTCTTGAGCAGCGCCTTGGTCGGGATGCAGCCCCAGTTCAGGCAGATGCCGCCCAGCTCGGCCCGCTCGACGATGGCGGTCTTCAGGCCGAGCTGGCTGGCGCGGATGGCGGCCACGTAGCCGCCCGGGCCCGAACCGATGACGATGAGATCGAAGTCGCTCAAGGGGTGCATGCTCCAACAGGGCACTGACGGTAAGGACGGCGGGCGGACGCGCCCGTCAGACGATCATCGTCAGAGGATCTTCGATCAACGGCTTGAAAGCCTGCAGAAATCTGGCGCCGATGGCCCCGTCGACCACACGGTGGTCGCAGGTCAGGGTCACCGTCATCACCGTGGCAACGGCCAGCTGGCCGTCCTTGACCACCGGGCGCTGCTCGCCGGCGCCCACGCTCAGGATGCAGGCCTGCGGCTCATTGATGATCGAGGCGAAGGACTTGATGCCCATCATGCCCATGTTGGAGATCGAGAAGGTGCCGCCCTGGAATTCCTCGGGCTTGAGCTTCTTGTCCCGGGCGCGGGCGGCCAGGTCCTTGGCCTCCGTGGCGATCTGGGCCAGGCCCTTGGTCTCGGCGGCGCGGATGATCGGGGTGATCAGGCCGCCGTCGATGGCCACGGCCATGGCGATATCGGCGTGGTGGTGCATGGCGATGCCGTCGGGCGTGTAGCTGGCGTTGGCCTCGGGCACGCGGCGCAGGGCGGTGGCCACGGCCTTGATCACCAGGTCGTTGACGCTGACCTTGACGCCGTCCTTCTCGAGCATGGCGTTGATCTTCGCGCGAGCCGCCAGCAAGGCGTCGATCTCGACGTCGATGGTCAGCGGGAAGTGCGGCACATCGCGGAAGCTGTCGGTCATCCGCCGGGCGATGGTCTTGCGCATGCCGTCGAGCGGGATGAGGTCATAGCTGCCTGGCGCGATGCCCTGCTGTTCCAGCGACTGGGCCTGACGAGCGGGGCCCGAGACAGGCTTGTCCTCCGTAGCCTTGGCGGAGGAGGACGCCTTCCCGCGCGCGGCGTCGACGTCGGCCTTGATCACGCGGCCGTGCGGGCCCGAACCGGCGATGGCCTTCAGGTCCAGACCGGCGGCCTGGGCCAGCCGGCGCGCCAGCGGCGAGGCGAAGACGCGCTCGCCGTCAACCTTGGGCGCAGGCATTGCGTCCTTCGACACGGGCGCTGGCGCGCCCTGCTCAGGAGGACGTGGTGATTTGCTTTCAGCTACGGGGCTCTTCTTCACGTCATCCTGAGCAGCCGCCGCAGGCGGCGTGTCGAAGGTCGCACCCTCCCCCGCCAGGCGCGCGATCACGGCGTTGACCTTGACGTTCTCGGTCCCGGCGTCGACCAGCAGGGCCTCGATCACGCCCTCGTCGACGGCCTCGACCTCCATGGTCGCCTTGTCGGTCTCGATCTCGGCGATGACGTCGCCGGCCTTGACCGTGTCGCCGGCCTTCACGTGCCACTTGGCGAGGGTGCCCTCCTCCATGGTGGGCGACAGGGCGGGCATCAGGATCTCGATGGACATTCAGGCTTCCCTGGAAAGATGGGCGAGGGAGGCTCCATGGGCCTCCCAGTTCTGGCCGTCGAAGGCCTCGATTCGGAGATCGAGCCCCTCGACGGAGTCGAGACAGCGGGCGTTGACCGACCAGCCGTCCGGGTTCGAGCGCGGGCGGTAGAAGCTCTTGATCCCGCAGACCTTGCAGAAGGTGTGGCGGGCGACGCCAGTATTGAACGTGTAGGTCGTGATCTGGTCCGCGCCCGAGGTCAGGCGGAAGCGGCTTTCCGGTACGATGATGTGGATGAAGCCGGCCTCCTCGCACATGGAACAATTGCAGATCTGGGTCTCGACCACGGCCGGTAGGTCGGCTTCAAAACGGACGGCGCCGCAGTGACAGCCGCCTGCGCGCCAGGTGAGAGCGGAGCTCATCGACCGCAGCCCCCAAACTCCCTCATCGTCGGACTTGTTCCGACGACCCATGCGCACGAACAGATGGCCGTGTGCATGGGTCCTCGCGACAAGCGCGAGGATGACGGTTGGAGGAGATGGCGCGGCAGCGACAACATCACCGGTAGCAAACCGCCTTCACCGCCTTCACGATCTTCTCGACCGACGGCAGCGACAGCACTTCGAGGTTGGCGGCGTAGGGCAGCGGGACGTCTTCCTGATGCACCCGTAGCGGCGGCGCATCGAGGTAGTCGAAGGCGTGCTCGACGACCCGGGCGACGATCTCGGCGCCGACGCCCATCGGGCCCCAGCCTTCCTCGGCGCTGACCAGGCGGTTGGTCTTGCGCACACTCTCCAGGATGGTCTCGTGGTCCAGCGGCCGCAGGGTGCGCAGGTCGATGACCTCCGCCTCGATGCCTTCGGCGGCCAGCTCATCGGCGGCCTTCAACGCCAGGCCGACCATGCGGCTGTGGGCGGTGATGGTGACGTCCTTGCCCTGACGACGGACCTTCGCCTTGCCGATCGGAACGACCCAGTCCTCGACATCGGGGATGTCGAACTCGGTCCCGTACATCATCTCGTGTTCGAGGAAGACGACGGGGTTGGGGTCGCGGATCGCCGCCTTGAGCAGCCCCTTGGCGTCGGCCGCGTCATAGGGCGCGATGACCTTCAGGCCCGGGATCTGGGCGTACCAGGCGCTGTAGTCCTGGCTGTGCTGGGCGCCGACGCGGGCGGCCGCGCCGTTGGGGCCGCGGAACACGATCGACGACCGGATCTGGCCGCCCGACATGTAGAGCGTCTTGGCGGCCGAGTTGATGATGTGGTCGATGGCCTGCATGCCGAAGTTCCAGGTCATGAACTCGACGATGGGCTTGAGACCCGCCATGGCCGCGCCGACCGCCAGGCCGGCGAAGCCATGCTCGGTGATCGGGGTGTCGATGACCCGGCGGTCGCCGAACTCCTGCAGCAGCTCGCGGCTGACCTTGTAGGCGCCCTGGTACTGGGCGACCTCCTCACCCATCAGGAAGACGTCGCCGTCGCGGCGCATCTCCTCGGCCATGGCGTCGCGCAGGGCGTCGCGGACGGTGATGCGGACCATCTTTGTCCCGGCGGGGATTTCTGGGTCGTTGAGCGGCTGCCGCGTTGCGTCCTTCGACACGGGCGCTGGCGCGCCCTGCTCAGGATGACGTGGAGATTTGCTCTCGCTGATAGTGCTCTTCTCTACGTCATCCTGAGCAGCCGCCGCAGGCGGCGTGTCGAAGGACGCAGGCGCGGCAGCAGCACTGCCCTCCCCGATCCGGGCGATCGGCGTGTTGACCTTCACGCCCTCGGTCCCGGCATCGACCAGCAGGGCGCTGATCACCCCCTCGTCGACGGCCTCGACCTCCATGGTCGCCTTGTCGGTCTCGATTTCGGCGATGACGTCGCCGGCCTTCACCGTGTCGCCGGCCTTTACGTGCCACTTGGCGAGCGTGCCCTCCTCCATCGTCGGAGACAGGGCGGGCATGAGGATCTCGACCGAACTCACTGCGCGGCCTCCAGGTAGACGTCAGTGTACAGCTCGGACGGATCCGGCTCGGGGCTGGTGCGGGCGAACTCGGCGGCGGCGGCGACGATGGTCTTCACCTCCGCGTCGATGGCCTTGAGCTCGTCGTCGGTGACCTTGGCGAGCGCCAGCGTTTCCCGAAGGTGTTCAATGGGATCGCGGGTTTTCTTGACCTCGTCGACCTCTTCCTTGGTGCGGTACTTGGCCGGGTCGCTCATCGAGTGGCCACGGTAGCGATAGGTCTTCATCTCGAGGATGTAGGGCCCCTTGCCGCTACGGGCATGCTCGGCGGCCTTGGCGCCCGCGGCGGCGACCGCCTCGACGTCCATGCCGTCGACTTCCTCCCCCGGGATGTTGAACGAGACGCCGCGCTTGTGCAGCCGGGTCTCAGAGCTGGACCGCTCGATCGAGGTGCCCATGGCGTACTGGTTGTTCTCGATCACGTAGACGACCGGCAGGCCCCAGAGCTCGGCCATGTTGAAGCTCTCGTAGACCTGGCCCTGGTTGGCGGCCCCGTCGCCGAAGTAGGTGAAGCTGACCTTGCCGTTGTCGCGGTACTTGTCGGCCAGCGCGAGGCCCGTGCCCAGGCTCACCTGAGCCCCGACGATGCCATGGCCGCCGTAGAAGCCGGCTTCGGTAGAGAACATGTGCATCGACCCGCCCTTGCCCTTGGACGAGCCGCCGATGCGGCCGGTGAGCTCGGCCATCACCTCGTTGGGATCCATGCCGGCGGCCAGCATGTGGCCGTGGTCGCGGTAGCCGGTGATGATCTGGTCGCCCTTCTCCGCGATCGACTGCATGCCGACGGCGATGGCTTCCTGGCCGATGTAGAGGTGGCAGAAACCGCCGATCAGGCCCATGCCGTACAGCTGGCCGGCGCGCTCCTCGAAGCGGCGGATGAGCAGCATGTCGCGATAGTACTTGAGCAGCTGCTCTTTCGAGGAAGCGCTGACACCGGTGTCATTCTTCTTCCCCGATGTCGATTTCGCCTTGGGCGCGGTCGCCATCGAATTCTCCCTGGATCGTCCCATACCGGCCTGTTCATCCCGATCTCGGCAAGCGAGGCGAAAACTTCGACCTCACTCAGGGCGTTTCGCGGATCACATAATCCTTCGGGTCCGCGAAGCCTAGAAGAGAACGGGCGCGTTCCTCAAGGAGGTCCGCGGACAGGCTGTTGTCGCGTAATAGCCGCGCCCGCGCCTCCAGGTCCACCCTGCGTTGGCGCAGCTGGGCCAATTCCTTCGAACGCGCGTTCAAAATGGCATCACGCTGCGAAGACATCAGCAGCCCCCGCTCCCCGGTCAGGCCGTGGAACACGAAATAGACGATGAGGCCCAGGAGGGCGACCGTCGGAAGGGATGGGCGCAGACGCTGGAACATGCCGACTCGTGGCGGTGAGACAGCATCAACGATGGGGCCACGTGGTTAAGGCGAAGTTGCCGACACCTGCGCCGACGGACGTAACTATCCGCACAGCCAACATAATCCGCCGTCATCCTCGGGCTTGTCCCGAGGACCCATGAACACGACGGGCAGCAAGAAGGGCGCGGATTCGTCCGCGCCCTTCTCGTTCAGCGCACCAAGCATGGGTCCTCGCGACGGGCGCGAGGATGACGGAGCGGTGGCGAGCTACCGCTGCTTGATCGCCTTGCGGCCCAGGTAGATGGCCATGTCGTCCAGCTGCTCCTCGATGCGCAGCAGCTGGTTGTACTTGGCGGTGCGGTCCGAGCGGGCCAGAGAGCCGGTCTTGATCTGCCCGCAGTTGGTGGCCACGGCCAGGTCGGCGATGGTCGAGTCCTCGGTCTCGCCCGAGCGGTGGCTCATGACCGCGGTGTAGCCGGCGCGGTGGGCCATATCGACGGCGTCCAGCGTCTCGCTGAGGGTGCCGATCTGGTTGACCTTGACCAGGATCGAGTTGGCCAGGCCCTGGTCGATGCCCATGGCGAGGCGCTCGGGGTTGGTCACGAACAGGTCGTCGCCGACCAGTTGGATCTTCTTGCCAAGGGCCGCGGTCAGCAGGCCCCAGCCCTCGAAGTCGTCTTCCGAGCAGCCGTCCTCGATAGTCACGATCGGGAACTTGCTGACCAGGCCCTCGAGGTAGGCGACCATACCGGCCGGATCGACGGTCTTGCCTTCGCCTTCAAGCACATACTTGCCGTTCTTGAAGAACTCCGTGGCCGCCACGTCCAGGCCCAGCACGAAGTCGTCGCCGGCGCGGTAGCCCGCCGCTTCGCCCGCCTTGACGATGAAGGCCAGCGCTTCCTCGGCCGAGCCGATGTTGGGGGCGAAGCCGCCCTCGTCGCCGACGTTGGTGTTGTGGCCAGCGTCCTTGAGGGCCTTCTTCAGGCCGTGGAAGATCTCCGCGCCCATGCGCAGGCCTTCGCGGAAGGTCTCGGCGCCGGTCGGCAGGATCATGAACTCCTGGATGTCGATGGGATTGTCGGCGTGGGCGCCGCCGTTGATGATGTTCATCATCGGCACCGGCAGCACGCGGGCCGAGACGCCGCCGACGTACTTGTAGAGCGGCAGGTCGGCCGCCACGGCCGCCGCCTTGGCCGTCGCCAGCGACACGCCCAGGATGGCGTTGGCGCCCAGGCGGGCCTTGTTCTTCGTGCCGTCCAGCTCGATCAGCAGGCTGTCGACCCGGCGCTGGTCCTCGGCGTCGACGCCGGCCAGGGCGTCGTAGATCTCGCCGTTGACGGACTCGACCGCCTGCTCGACGCCCTTGCCCAGGTAGCGGCCCTTGTCGCCGTCGCGCTTCTCGGACGCTTCATGGGCCCCGGTCGAGGCGCCTGACGGCACCGCCGCGCGGCCGAAGCTGCCGTCTTCCAGGATCACGTCGACTTCGACCGTCGGGTTGCCCCGGCTGTCGAGGATTTCACGGGCGATGATGTCGACGATCTCGGTCATGGGGGCTCCGGCGTTCAAAAGGCGGGCCCCGATTAGCCCCCTGCCCCGGGAATCGCAACCGGAGGGGGCTGATTGTCGCCTCAGGTCCAGCCCGAATCCGTCATGGCCCGACTTGTTCGGGCCACCCATGAACACGGCGGTTGAAGAAAAGTCCGCAGCCGATCGGCCACGC
>Ga0315902_10011135_pt1 | contig 11839 bp, 11 predicted proteins | sample LakEriMetagenome_9_FD_203523 | JGI IMG/M metagenome (GOLD analysis project Ga0315902, IMG submission 203523) | Freshwater fungal communities from buoy surface, Lake Erie, Ohio, United States - Buoy 12 MA117 | ecosystem: Environmental > Aquatic > Freshwater > Lake > Lake biofilm | place: USA... | reverse complement strand
GTCGGCTTTTTCCGGCGCCGCCAACGCCAGCGCTTCAGCGATATTGTCGACCTGCCGGCTTGCGCCCTCGAAACTCACCCAGACATGCGGATTGCCGTCCATCAACGGAATCCCCTCGCTTACCTCGACCACGCGCAGCGAAGGCGATTGCTCCTTAACTTTGCCGAGGAACGTTTCCATCCCCGCGCCATTGGCCAGGAGCAGGTCGGCATCGGCCAACTGACGCACGTCGCCCGCCGTGAGTTGGTAATCGTGCAGACAGCCGATGTGCGGGCTGGTCAGGTTATGAACCTCTACGCCGGAAACGCCGGCGGATACGTTCAGCGTGGCGACATAGACCGGATAGAAGGAGGTGACCACGCGCAGCGGCTCATCGGCCCGGGCAGGCAGAGCGAGAATTCCCGCCAAGAAGAGGATCTTGAATACCGACAAAATGATCTTCATTTGATTCACAAATAGGTTCTTCTTTATCGAAGATTGGTGCGGCGCTGTCCTTCGGCAAGAAAAGGTTTTACGCCAGCGCGGAAGCGGGCCGTTCAGGGATTGCGATACGCCTTGATGTAGGCGGAGAACCACTTGCCCGCCGGCTCGAGATTGCGGACCTTGGTTTTCTTGTCGAAGGAGAAGAGTCCGAACTGTCCGTGCCAACCTTCCTTCCACTCGTAGTTGTCGACCAGCGTCCACGGGAAATATCCGCGCACATCGACACCGTCGGCCATGGCGCGGCGCATCTGCGCGATGTGCTCGCGGAGATAACGGATGCGTTTCTGCTCGCTCTGCGTGCCGAGGCCGTTCTCGGTCACGACGATCGGTTTGCCGTAACGCCGGTGCACGGCGGTAAGCACATTGTAGAAACCCTCGGGTGTGATTTCCCAACCCATCTGCGTGTAAGTTGACGACATCTCTCCGTGCCCGCGGTTGAGGAAACGGATCAGACTGGCTTCCTGCCCGTAGTAATAATTCACACCGATGATGTCCATCGAGTCGGCCACCTTGTCGAGGTGGTCGAAGTTTTGCCGCTGCACGACATTGTAAACCAACCTCGTCGGGTCGGTGAACACGCCGCGCCTCCAATCGGGCATGGAATAAATCCCCATGACGAGCGAACCGGGGCGCTCGCGGTGGATGATCTCCGCCGCGTCGCGGAACATATCGGCCGAGGCCTGCATCGCGCGTTTGTATGCGAGGGGATTGAAGAGCATGCCGGGAGGCCAATGACCACCCGCCAGATAGCCGAGATTGAGCGCGCCGTTCGGCTCGTTCTGCGGGACGAAGATGCGCACGTGGGGCTTCATGGCCCGCACCACGCGGGTCACATGGGCCTTCCAAGCTTCTTTCACGTCGGGGTGCAGAAAGTTGGCCCGGCCCTTGTTATCTCTGTCATAGAGCCAATCGGGGAAAGTGAAGTGCCACAGTGTGACCACCGGCTCGATCCCCGCGGCGCGCAACTGGCGCGCCATGCCGACGTAGCGGGCCAAGGCCTGCTTGTTGATCACACCGGGCTTGGGTTCGATCCGCGCCCATTCCACGCCGAAACGGAAATGGGAAACACCGAGCTGACGCAGCGCCTTGAGATCGAGATCGAAACGCGTCCATGATGACACTGCCCTGTCGCCGCGTGCCGGCGCTTTGCCCTCCTCGGCGAAAACATCCCAATCGGTCCGGAAGTTCATCGGATCGCCCGGCGCCATGCCTCGATCCTCGTTCTGGAAACTGGCGGTCGAAGTCCCCCACCAGAATTTTTCCTTGGGCAGCGGCCTGAGCGTGACCGCTTCCGCAGGACGCCGGTATTCACCGGGCGGTGTGACGCAACCGCTCAACGCGGCGAACGAAAATGCGAGAAAAAGTCGGACGGCTTGCACGCAACTGCGAACGTTATTAGCGTTGGCTTGTGTTGGCAATACGCACCGCTTTCATCGCAACCATCTGCCTGCCGATGGCGGCAGCAGGCCGGGATCCCGCCATGGCTCCCGATCAAGTGCGGATGAATGACGGGACGGAATTGCGCGGGCTCATCCTGCAAAACACCAGCGACATGGTCGTGCTGGAGACCGAAAACGGCGAGGCGCGCATTCCGAAGGAATACATCCGCCGCATCGACGACGCGCCGAACGGCGAGGCCATTTTCTCCGAAATCGTGGGCAAGAACGAATTGCCGTCATGGCGCTCGATCGTGCACGACCTGCGCACCCACGATTCGGTCCGCGTCTTCGAGCAAATCCCGCCGACCGCGATCGACCACGGCCTACTGCGCAACATCCCCTACCTTTCATTCCGCGCGAACGAAAAATGGGAGTTGAACGTTTACGGCAAGCCCGAGCGGCCGGTGGCCATCGAGTTCGGTCTCTACGGAGCGGCCGGACCAGATGATACGACGCGGCGCACTTTCCGCGAGTTTATCGCCGGTCATCTGCATTCCAAGGAACAGATCGCGGCGCTCTACAGCCTAAGCCCGCAAAAGCAAAATGCGCGCGCCGGCAAACTCGCCTTCCGTCTCATCCGCCCCGAAGACCCGGACGGATTCGGCGGGACATGGTTCGTCGTTTACCGCCCTGACGCCATCGAGGGCGCCCGGCTTCCCGACAAGACCTACTCCGCCATCACGCGTCCGTTCGAGGAGGTGAACAACCGCGACGGCAGCCTGCGGGCCGACAAAGCGAAGGACAACATCGAATGGTTGGACAACATCATGGAGATGATGACGGGAAAAGATCCGGAGTTCAGGGGCTTCTACCGCGATAAAAACGGCGTCTTCCGCGTTCTGACCAGCGACTCTTGATCGTCGCGCAACTTCCTCGCGAGGCGCGGGATATAAAAATTGTGCTACCCCGCTGACTACGAAAAATAATTTGCAAATTGATCATCTCTGAAAGAGAGATGATTTTGTGACCCTCACGTCACACCAACAACCAACAAAGAAGTGAACTACGCTACCAGACAAAGATCAGCCGTCCAAAAGACGCTCGAAGACGCCGGTCGTCCCATGACCCCGGCCGATATATGGAATGTGGCCCGCGCCCTGTCGCCAGGGTTGGGTATCGCCACGGTCTACCGCGCCCTCCGTATCCTCATCGATATGGGCGAGGTCGAAGTGGTGGAAATCCCCGGCGCCCCTCCGCATTACGAGCGCAAGCACCCCAAGCACCATCACCACTTTCTGTGCGAGAACTGCCAGAAAGTATTCGAGGTGGAAGCTTGCACCTCGGGCATCGACCAGTTGGCCCCCGCGGGCTTCACCGTCAAGCGCCACTCCCTGACGCTTTACGGCACCTGCAACGATGCCAAGTGCGAGCACCGCCCGGCCGCAGCCTGAGCCCGGCCTCATAGGCTTTCGCAGAAAAGTCCGCCCTCTGACGGGGCGGACTTTTTTAGCTTAAAGCGCCAGCGCGGCGAACGGTTCCGTCGCTTGGCAAGGTTGCGGTCAGGACCGAATGTCACTTTGTGCCTCGTGCCTTCACCATCGTCGAACTCCTCGTGGTCATCGCCCTCGTGGCCGTGCTGGCCGGATTGGCCATGACCTCCTTGCCCGGCGTGATGAGCCGCGCGGATCGGGCCGATACGTTGGCCAAAACAAGGATCATGGGTCAGGCCGTGTTGCAATATATCCCCGATCACGCGGGGAAACTTCCGCCGCTGTTTCCCGGGCAGGTGCTGGAATACGAACCGGGGCGCGGCGGACGCATCGTCACAGAGTGCGCGGATTACCTCGGAATCAAACAAACCGAAACAAAGCATCTTGTGACTTCCCTCCTGCCGCGCGCTTACGCACGGCAAACCGTTCCGGCTGGTCCCGCGCAAATGCGGGTCTGGGTAATGAACAGCACGGTGACGAACAATGGAACGGTCACCAATCCCTTCGGGAGGGTGACGACTCAAGGTCATCCGCCCACGGGTAACACGGCGTTGGCGGCGTTGGCGGGCATCGGATCGTATTGGATGATCAGCACCGCTGATCAGGCACATCCGAACGTCGCCAACGCGTCATGGAAAGCCAACGCGCCAGCCAAGCCGCCACTCGGCGATGCGCGCGCCATTTTCCGCTTCGACGGGTCGGCCGGTTTGGTCAGCATCGAGCAGCCATGAGACTCGCATGCGCTCTGTTTCTGATCGCGACCGCATGCGCTCGCGCCGAATTGATCGATTCTTCCGCGCACCGTTTCCGCGTCGAGACGGTTGCCGACGGACTCGATCATCCTTGGGCTGTGGCCAAACTGCCCGACGGAAGTTTCCTGGTGACCGAAAGACGAGGAACGCTGCAGCGCATTGCTGCGGACGGAAAGAAAACGGAAATCGGCGGCGTTCCGAAGGTCGCGGCGCGCGGACAGGGCGGTCTCCTCGATATCGCGCTTCATCCGGATTACGCGGAGAACGGCTGGATCTACCTCGCCTATTCCAAACCGATCGGAGACGGGTCGCTCACCGCCATTGCCCGGGCCAAGTTGCAGGATGATCGGCTGACCGATTTGGAGATGATCTTCGATCCACCGCCGGATCAGGCGACCGACAGCGGGTTGCATTTCGGATGCCGCATGGCTTTCGACGGACGCGGCCACATTTTCTTTTCTATCGGTGATCGCGGCGGCCCGACCAATCCGGAGAACCTCGCGCAAAGTTTGGCCAGCGTAACCGGCAAGATACACCGCTTGCACGATGACGGACGCGTCCCCGCGGACAATCCGTTCGTCGGACGCCAAGATGCCATGCCGTCGATCTGGGCCTACGGATCGCGCAACGCGCAGGGCTTGGTCTACGACCCGGCATCCGGTCGCTTGTGGGAAACCGAACACGGTCCGCGCGGCGGCGATGAACTCAACATTATCCGCAAGGGCGCCAACTACGGCTGGCCCTTGGCCACCTACGGCATCAACTACAGCGGCACAACCATCAGCAAAAACAAATCGCTCCCTGGCATGGAAGACCCGGTGCTGCAATGGACACCGGTCATCGCCGCATCGGGACTGGTTCTCTACGGCGGCGACAAATTTCCCCGTTGGCGCGGCAATCTCTTCGCAGGCGGCCTGGCTTCGGAGCGCGTGGTACGATTGGAACTCGAAGGTGCAGCGGTCACTGGCCGGGAAGTGTTGCTACAAGGCAGCGGTCGTGTCCGCGATGTGCGCGCCTTCGACGACGGGTTTCTTTACGTCGTTTACGACGAACCGGGAAAGGTCGTGCGGTTGGTTCCGGTGGAGTAGCATGGTGGATCGCGATGTCCCCATCGCGATTTACCGACCAAATCATCGCGCCAGTGACGGCGCGACCCACCTAAACCTTCCCTCGCGCGCGCACCTTGATTTAGCCTTACAAAGCCCATGGACGTCGAAATCCTCTCCCGGATCCAATTCGCGTTCACGGTGATGTTCCACTATATCTACGTGCCGCTGACCATGGGGCTGGGCGTCGTGCTCGTCATCATGGAGGCGATGTGGCTGAAGACGGGACTGCCGAAATACCACAACATGGCGCGTTACTGGACGCGTGTCTTCGGGCTGACCTTCGCCATCGGGGTGGCCACCGGTATCGTCCTCGAATTCGAATTCGGCACCAACTGGGCGGCGTATTCGCGCTTTGTCGGCGACATTTTCGGCAGCGCGCTCGCGGCCGAGGGTATCTTCGCCTTTTTCCTCGAGTCCGGCTTCCTCGCCATCCTCCTCTTCGGTTGGAACAAGGTCGGACCGAAGTTGCATTTCTTCGCCACGTGCATGGTCTGCCTCGGGGCGCATTTCAGCGCGGTCTGGATCGTCATTGCCAACTCATGGATGCAGACGCCCGCCGGATTCCGCATCGAATACAACGGCGAGATCATGCCTCCGGGCTTCGTGCCGACCGCCGACCAGATCCTCAACTCCCGCGCGGTCATCGAGGATTTCTGGGCGATGATTTTCAATCCCTCGTCGATGGAACGGCTCGCCCATGTCATCGTCGGTTGCTGGCAGGCCGGCGCGTTCCTTGTCATCAGCATCAGTGCGTTTTATCTCCTGCGCGGTCGCCACACCGAATTCGCCAGGACCTCGCTGAAGATCGCGCTCATCTTCGCCGCGGTCGCTTCGTTGCTCCAATTGGCCACCGGCGCGAAGTCGGCCGATGGAGTGACGCGCAACCAACCGGCCAAGCTGGCCGCGATGGAAGGCGTGTTCAAAACGCAGGCCAATGCCCCGATGATGATCTTCGGCTACGTGGACATGGAAAAAGAGGAAACCGTCGGTCTGCAGATTCCCGGCATGCTCAGCTACCTCGTCGGCGGATCGACCGACACTGTCGTGACCGGACTTGACGCTTTTCCCAAGGAGGACTGGCCCCCCGTGCAGGCGCTATTCCAGTTTTACCACATCATGATCGCCATCGGCATGGCGCTGATCGGAATCGCATGGCTGGGGATGTTTCTGTGGTGGCGCGGACAGCTTTTCAACACGGCCAATCCGCTGGTGCGCGGCTATTATTGGATCCTCGTCCTATCGGTGCTCGGACCGCAGATCGCCAACCAGACCGGTTGGTTCACCGCCGAGATGGGACGGCAGCCGTGGATCGTCTACGGACTCATGCGCACGTCGCAGGGTCTGAGCGAGTTGGTCAAGGCCAACCATGTGCTGGCCTCGCTCATCATGTTCACTTTCATCTACCTCCTGCTCTTCGCAGTTTTTATTTATTTGCTGACCCGTAAAATTCGACGCGGGCCGGACGACGAGGAAGAGAGTGAGGAAATGCCGGCCAGCTGGGTCGCGCTGATGGAGCGCCGCAAGGGACAGGCCAGCGCGGCCGGTTGATCACGCCATGGACCTCAACACTCTCTGGTTCATCTTGGTCGGCGTCCTTTTCACGGGCTACGCCATGCTGGACGGATTCGACCTTGGGGTCGGCGCACTCCATCTCTTTGTCAAAAAGGACGAAGACCGGCGCATCTTTCTCAATGCCATCGGTCCGGTGTGGGACGGGAACGAAGTTTGGCTGGTCACCGGGGGCGGAGCGCTCTTCGCCGCTTTCCCCGTGGCCTATGCCACGGTTTTTTCGGGTTTCTATCTCGCCTTCATGGCCCTGCTCTGCGCGCTCATCTTCCGCGCCGTGGCCATCGAATTCCGCAGCAAGGAAAATTGGGGATGGTGGCGCACGATGTGGGATGTCGGATTTTCGCTCGGTAGCATCGGTTCGGGATTCCTCATCGGCGTGGCCATGGGGAACATCCTGCAGGGGATCGAACTCGACGCGCGCGGCAACTATGTCGGCGGATTCCTCGCCCTGCTCAATCCCTACGCCATCCTTCTCGGCTTCACCACCATCGCCCTCTTCGCCATGCACGGATCGATTTATCTCGTGATGAAGACGGAAGGAGCACTGCAAGCGCGGGTGAAGGGATGGGTCAACCGGACCATCGGGATCTTCCTCTTTTTCTACATTATCCTGAACGTGGCCACGCTGGTCTACGCGCCGCACATCCTCGAGATCGTCCGCGCACGCCCATGGATCCTTGCCGTTTTTGTGCTCAACGTTTTCGTCGTGATGAATATCCCGCGCCAGAACCACAAAGGGAACGAATTCGCCGCGTTCGTCTCATCCTGCGGCGCGATGATCCTGCTCATGACTCTGTTCGGGATGACCGTTTATCCGAACATGGTGCTGTCCATGCCGAATCCCGAAAACAGCCTGACCATCTACAACGCGGCATCCACGGAAAAGACGCACTTCATCATGCTCATCATGGCCATCATCGGTGTACCCGTCGTCTTGGCTTACACGGTCAGCGTCTACTACATCTTCCGCGGCAAAGTGAAACTCACGCCGCACAGCTACTGAGGCGGTGGGGCCGGCGGCAGTTTGTCCGCATGCCTCTGCATGAGCCGGTGCATGCGCATGAAAGCGCGGCGCGCTGATTCGACATCCTGTGCGGAATTCAGACGCTTGGCTACCGAAGCAATGCCGGTTTGGCCCTCTTCGAATGCACGGGTGATCACTTCGGTCTGTTCCGCAATGCCTTCCGTCGAATCGCGCATCAATGTTTCGCGGATCGCCTCGTAGGCGCCCACCGAACGGACCAGAGAAGTTGGCACCTCGGCGAAGCCGCGCTCGCGCACATACGGCGACGGCGGAAGTTCGTTCGGCGAACGCGGAAACAAGAGCGGTCCCAGCAACATGGCAAGACCGGCCAAGGCGAGGAAGCATACCAAGCCCGCGGTGAGAATTTTCCCACCCATCGCGTTTTAAACTTTCGCGCGGCCGCGAAGGATCAGGCGGGCAAGTTCGAGGTCGCCCGGAAAGGTGACCTTGCTGTTCCACTCGGGTGTATCGACCAACGCGACGGGCGCACCGGCGGCTTGCACGGCCGAGGTTTCGTCCGAGACGTGTCCTCCGGTCGCGATGATTTCCTGATAGGCGTGCCGGAGAAGGTCGGCGCGGAAAATTTGCGGGGTCTCGACCGCCCAAAGCTTCGAACGATCGACCGATTCGATGATGAATCCCTCGTCGTTGATGCGCTTGAGGGTGTCGGTGACCGGGCGCGCGCAAGCCGCCGCTCCGGTGTTGCGCGCGGACTCGAGGCAGCGGGTGATCATGGCCTCGTTGACCAGGGGACGCGCCGCGTCGTGAACCGCGATCATGGTGGCTTCCGCGGGAACGCAGCCCAATCCCTCGGCCACGGACAAATGACGGTGCGCTCCTCCGACCACGACGTGTTTCAATTTGGAAGGCGCTGCCGCTCGGGCGATTTCTTCCAACTCGGCGCGGGCGCTGGAGGCGCAGACGAGCACGATGGCATCGATCGCGGGAGAATCATTGAAAGCGCCGATACTCCACGCGAGCACCGGGCGACCCTCCAAATCGGCGGTGAGTTTGTTGAAACCCATGCGGCGGCTGGATCCGCCGGCCACAATGACCGCCCAGACACTGCCCTTCTTTTTGCTGGCGCGCGGTTTAGCCAAGTTGCTTGAGCACCTCCGCGTTGACCGCTTTGCCATCGGCGCGGCCCGCCGCTTTGACCATGACGGCTTTCATGACCGCACCCATCTGGGCTTTGCCGGTTGCACCGATTTCGGCAATGGCATCGCGGATGTAAGCGGCCAATTCTTCGGCTGAAAGGGCGGCCGGCAAGTAAGATTCGAGGAGCGAAACTTCGGCTTCCTCTTTTGCGGCCTGTTCCGCGCGTCCGCCTTGGACAAAACCCTCAATCGCATCTTGGCACTGTTTGATGCGCTTGCGGATCACGGTGATGACATCGGCATCGGCCAGCGCAGCCTCGTTTGCAGCCCCCTTTTCGATCACGGCATACTTCAGCGATGACTTGAGCATGCGCAGGGAGCCGAGTTTTTCGGTGTCCTTCGCCTTCATGGCGGCCTTGATGTCCTCGTCGATACGGGCAGTCAGACTCATAGCGGAGAGATTAATCGGCGCCCCCGCACGGGGCCAGCGGTTTCCCGCCGCGACATTGCCCGCGGGTTGGCGCTCCACTAGGTTGACGGGGCCGCATGAGCGCTGGACCACGCAAGATTCCAATCCTTGGGACGCCGGTCGCGGTGGTCGATTACGAATCGGCCATCGCGGAATGCCGGCGTCTGGCCGGCGAGCCCCGGCCCGCGGCGGTCGCGGCCAGCAATACACACATTATTTCGTTGGCGCGGCACCGGCGTGACTTCGGAGAGGTCATGGAGAAATTCGATCTCGTGCTGCCGGACGGCATGCCGCTGCGGTGGAGCCTCAACGCACAGGGAGCCAAGCTGACCGACCGCGTCTACGGGCCCTACTTCATGGAAAAAATGATCCGGGCCACGCCACGGCCCTGGCGTCATTTCCTGTTCGGCGGAACCGAGGAAACGCTCGCCGCTTTGTCCGCGCACCTGCGAGAAATCCAACCGGATGTCGAGATTGCCGGAACTTTTTCGCCGCCTTTCCGTAATTGGACCGAGACGGATGAGGCTGAATTCGCCCGCATCATTTCCGCGGCGAAACCTGACTTCATCTGGGTCGCCCTCGGTGGCGAACGCCAAGAGCGTTGGATCATGGAAAATCTCCAGCGCCACACACGCGGGGTTTTCTTCGCCGTTGGCGATGCGTTCGTGCTGCTCGCCGGACAGCGCGCTTTTGCCCCCGCCTGGATGCAGCGACTCGGTATCACCTGGGCCTACCGGCTCTGGCAGGAACCAAGCCGGCTTTGGCGTCGCTACACCCAATTCAACTCGCTTTTTCTTTATTACACCGTGCGCGACGCGTTGTTCGGCACGCCGGATGGGCGACGCGCTTCGGACAAACTGCCGAGCATCGCTTTCCTCGGATCGCGCGGTGTGCCAGCGAGGTATTCGGGATTCGAGGTTGTCGTCGAGGAACTGGGCAAGCGTCTCGCCGCCCGCGGACACGACGTAACGGTCTACAACCGTCTCCCGCACTTCGGGGCGCCGCAGCCCGTCTGGGAAGGAATGCGCATCATTGGCCTGCCCACCATTCCAACTAAAAGCCTCGACACCATCGTTCACACCACGTTGTCCATGCTCGATGCAGTGCGGCGTCGTTATGACATTATTTACCTCTGCGGTGTAGGCAACGCCATTCTCGGACGCCTCGCCCGGGCGGCCGGCATGAAGGTCATCATCAACGTCGACGGTGCCGACTTCAGCCGCAAAAAATGGCGCGGCTTCGCGCGGTCATGGCTGCGCCGCAGCGAAAAATGGGCCACCAAATCGGCGGACTGTATCATCGCCGACAACGCCACCATCGTGGAGCGCTACGAGCGGGAATACGGCATGCGTCCGGAGCATCTTTCCTACGGATTGACCGTCCGCGAGGAACCGGTGCGGTGCGGCGAACTCCAGCGCTGGGGATTGAAGCTGGACGGGTATTTCCTCTATGTCTCCCGCCTCACTCCGGAAAACGAGGCGGAGTTGTTGCTCAAGGCTTACCGCGAAGTCCGCGATCCGCTCCCTCTCGTCCTTGTCGGCGGCGATCCTTACGAGCATACCTACCGCCGGAAACTCGATGCACTCGCCACTGACCGGGTGATTTTCACCGGTCTTCGCTTTTCCGACGCCTACATCGAACTCAGCCAAAACGCGCGGGCCTTCATCATGCCTGCCACGATCGAAGCAACCCGTCTCGTCTTGCTCGACCAGCTCGGCATGGGCAAAGCGATCATTTACCAGGACTGCCCGGCCACCCGCGAAGTGCTCGGAGATGCCGGGATTCCCTTCGGACCGAAGGATCCCGTCGCGTCGCTTGCCGCCAAGTTGGCATGGGCCAAGGACCATCCGGAAGAATGCGCGGAGGCCGGACGGCGCGCGCGGCAAAGAGCCGAAACGTTCCGCTGGGAAAATGTGCTCGATCGCTACGATCGGATCTTCCGCAGGATTCTTGCCCCCGCCGCGCAATGAAAGTCTCCGTCATCACGCCGTCGCTCAATCAGGCTCGCTATCTCGGCGAGTGCCTCGACTCGGTCCGCATCGCCGCCGCGCAAGCGGCACCTCACGAAGTCGAGCACATCATCATCGATGGCGGATCAACCGACCGCACGGTCGACTTGTTGCGCGAACGAAATGACATTCGCTGGGTTTCGGAGAAAGACCGGGGCCAATCGCAGGCGATCAACAAAGGCCTCACCATGGCCGGCGGGGATATCCTGGCTTATTTGTGCGCAGACGATCTCTACGAACCCGATGCGCTGCGGGCTGTCACCAAAGTTTTCGCCGACCATCCGGATGACGATGTCGTTTACGGCGATTTCTACTTCCTTGAAGGCGATTCCGGCCGCAAGCGCCGCAAATCGGCGGCGAAATTCCGCGCGGACAACATCCGCAACCGCAACCCGCTCGGTCAGCCGGCCGTCTGGTGGCGGCGACGCGTCTATGAAAAGTTCGGCGGCTTCGATGAG
>Ga0315902_10011134_pt1 | contig 11840 bp, 11 predicted proteins | sample LakEriMetagenome_9_FD_203523 | JGI IMG/M metagenome (GOLD analysis project Ga0315902, IMG submission 203523) | Freshwater fungal communities from buoy surface, Lake Erie, Ohio, United States - Buoy 12 MA117 | ecosystem: Environmental > Aquatic > Freshwater > Lake > Lake biofilm | place: USA... | reverse complement strand
TTGATTTTTGAAATCGCCGCCGAGCAGGGTTGGTTCTTGGTTTCAGCTGCCTACTGCCGGGCCGAAACGGTAAAAAATCTCACCAAATTTCCATTAGCAGCCTCCAAGTGCTGGAAAGATTATCAGCACAGGATCGAATGGCTGCCCAACGCTCTCACCACACGCAGGCCGCTTTTGCTCACAGCGTCAAAAGACAAGCCGGTTCTGGTTTCGGCCCTCGCCGCCGAGTGCGAGACCTTTCTCACGCTGGACAGGGGGGACTTCAGCCTGCTGCTTGGCACGGAGGTTTATAGGATGCTCGTCACAACTCCACGGGATTTTTTGATCAAGGTGGGATTGGGATAGATGTTCCTTCCCCCCGCTCCTATTGCCTAGCAGCGCGCGGAGATGGCAAAAGCCGCTGGATCACCCGAATGAAGGACGTCACCCTGCTGACTCACAAGAATGGATAAGACCTACATCAAGGCCGTGAAGTTAATGCTCCGCATCGCCCCGTATGTATTTGAAGGCACCCCATCGGCGCTTAATTTGGAGTGCTTGCCCGCATAGCCAGCGGGCTTGGTTTTATTTGGTTTCCTTTACGGTCAAGTTGTCGATGGAGCCTTTGAAGCGGTTGTCGGTTTTATTTCCTGCTGCGCTGATGCGAAGCCGGATGTCTCCGGATTCGTCGGCTTGGCAGCTGAACTTGGCGGGCGCGAATGCGAACTTACCGCTCCAGGCCCCCAGGATCGGTTTTTGAATGCCATTTTCCAAGCCACGGCGGAAATCGTCGAAGGCGAGGAAACGGCGGGGTATCTTTTGACCGTGGCCAAGCCCGCCAAGCCAATCAAGCTCTCACCCGGCAAGTGGCACACCTTCGACATCAAAGCCAACGGCTCGACCATCAGTGTGGCCGCATCGGCATTCAGGACTGGCTGGGGCCAGTCGAATACCGGAATTTCCGAATCAAGGAATCGCGAGAGGTGTATGATTAAGTAGTAGACTAAAAATGAATTATTTGCATCTTCCGTTTGCAAATTCCGAAGCGTTTAAATCGGGCTAAAAATTTGCAAATTCTGCCGAAAACAGGGAGCGCCTACCAGTGAGATGGGTAGCGTGGTCTCAATGTCCCATCCCACTTCAAACGCCCCCAAGATCGCTGTCACCGACTGGACTTTTGCGGATCTTCAGTTGGAAGAAAAAATTGCTTCAGAGGCAGGATTCGTCTTGGACGCGCGTCAATGCAGGAGTTCCGAGGAACTAGTCGCCCTGTGCGCAGAGGCTGACGCGGTGATCACCCAATTTGCCAAGCTCGATGCGTCCGTGATCGATGCGATGAACAAAGCCCGCGTCATCGTTCGCTATGGAATCGGAGTCGACAATGTCGATCTGGAGGCCGCCCGGCGCAGGAACATTCCTGTGTGCAATATTCCTGAATATTGCGTGGACGAGGTGGCCGACCACACTCTGGCTTTCATTCTTGCGATGGTTCGACAGGTTGTCCCCAACTCGGTTCACATCCGGGCCGGCAGGTGGGGGATGGCTACTCCCCTGGAGTCCATGGCCGCAATGAAAGACCTCACCGTCGGGATCATCGGTTTTGGTCGAATCGGACGCGAGGTGGTGCGGCGACTATCGCCTTTCAAATGCCGGATTCTTGTTTTCGATCCCGTGGCCACGAAGGAGGCCATCACTTCAGCCGGCGCCGTGCCCGCAGGTTCCCTCGACGAACTTCTCCGGGCCAGCGACATCGTCTCGCCGCATTGCCCCTCCCTGCCTTCAACGAAGGGAATCTTCAATGCCTCGTCCATCGCCACCATGAAGGATGGCGCTGTTTTTATCAATGTGGGCCGCGGCGACCTGGCCGACAGTGCAGCTTTGGTGGATGCCTTGCAGAGTGGCAAGCTCCGCGGTGCGGCGCTGGATGTCTTCGACCCCGAACCGATTCCCGCCGACCACCCGATCCGCAAGATGCCGAATGTGATTCTCGCAGCGCACATCGCTTCGGCCAGCCCATCCTCTTTTCGGACATTGCGCGAGACAGCCGCGCGACTTGCTGTCATGGCCGTGCGTGGTGAACAACTGCACAGCGTGGTGAACGGCGTGGTCTAAAACTTTCAGAACAATGTCCCCTTCCGAACATAGATTCCTCGCCGGCTTAACGGGCTTTCTCAAAGCCATGCCATAAAGACCAGCGCCCATTTCTTACACTGCCACCGATTGCCCCTTTCAGGATTTTAAACTCCAATCAAACGCATGAAAATCATACGACACCAGACAAACACCGGTTCCATCGAATACGCGGCTCTTCAGTCCGACGGAAAAGCGCTCCGCATCGCGGGGGATATTTTCGGGGATTTTCAGGTTACCGAGGCATCCGTTTCGCCTGGCAGGTTGCTGGCTCCGCTCCGGCCTACGGCTATTTTTTGCATTGGCTTGAACTACCGGAAGCATGCCGCCGAGAGCAAAGCTCCGATCCCGGAACACCCGGTTTTGTTCATGAAGTCGATCAGCAGTGTCCAAAATCCCGGCGATGACATCGTGCTGCCACGCCACTTGAAAAGTCAGGAGGTGGACTACGAGTGCGAGTTGGCTGTCGTGATTGGCAAAGCCTGCAAAAACGTCTCGAGGGCCAACGCGCTCGATTATGTCCTCGGCTACACCTGCGCAAACGATGTGAGCGCCCGCGACTGGCAACTCAAGTTCGGCGGCGGCCAGTGGTGCCGTGGCAAGACCTTCGACACCTTCGCACCCCTCGGCCCCTGCCTCGTGCTCAAGGATGAGATCCCTGATCCCAACAAGCTCCGCATCCAGACGGTTCTCAACGGGTCCGTCATGCAGGACTGGAACACCGACGATATGATTTTCGATGTGCCCGCGTTGATCGAGTTTCTCAGCGGCGACACCACATTGCTTCCGGGAACCGTGATTTTGACCGGCACTCCACACGGAATCGGCGCGGCACGCAAACCACCCGTTTTTCTGAAAGATGGCGATGTCGTCACCATCGAAATCGAGAAAATCGGCAGTCTGACCAATCCCGTGAAGGGCTGAGCGGCCCATTTTATAAAAATGAAACTGGAAACAAATCCCCGGAAAACCGACCCCAACAAGCGTCTTGCTTCCAGAGGCTCGGCCGGATCGGGCGCAGCGTCTGATGCCAAGGACCTTTATCGACGCATGCTTGTCATCCGCGCGGTCGAGGCGCGCCTGGCACGGTCACATCAACGGGGACTCATTCACGGGGCCTGCCATACCTACATCGGCCAGGAAGCTGTGGCGGCCGGCATCTGCGCGAACCTCCGCCCCGAGGATGCGGTTTTCAGCACGCACCGCGGCCACGGTCACGCCCTGGCCAAGGGGATGGATCCCTATGAATTGATCGCCGAACTCTACGGACGCGCCGACGGGTGTTCCAGGGGGCGCGGAGGGAGCATGCACCTCTTCTCACCGGAGATCGGAATGATGGGCACCAGCGGAATTGTCGGTCCCTGCATCCTCCAAGCCGCCGGTGCGGGTTACAGTTTCCGTTTGCTCAAGACCGACCATGTGGCCGTGGCATTCTTCGGCGATGGCGCCAGCAACAACGGGGCCTTCCACGAGGGCATCAATATGGCCAGCATCTGGCGTTTGCCGGTTCTCTTTGTTTGCGAAAACAACGGGTATGCCACCGAAGTGCCATTCAGCTACGCCGCCGGCAATCCGAGCGTGGCCGCCCGGGGAGCTGCTTACGGGATAGCATCCACACAGGTTGACGGGAACGATGTCCTGGCCGTGGAGGCTGCCGGTCGCGCCGCCATCGAGCGGGCCCGAGCCGGTGAGGGACCGACGCTCATCGAATGCAAAACCTACCGCACCCGGGCCCATGCCGAGGGCATGGGGGATTTCGGATACCGGACTCGTGAGGAGGTCGAGGAATGGAAGCAACGCTGCCCACTGGCTCGTTTCCGGAAGCTTCTCATCGATGAGGACATCGTGCCCGAGTTCGAACTTTCTGCGATCGACACGGAAATCGAGGAGTCGGTGAACGAGGCTCACCTGCGTGCCGAGCAGAGTCCCTATCCGGATCCGAAAACGGCCACGGATCATGTTTATGCCCTTTCCCAAAGCACCTCCCGCGATGTTCCTGCGGCGTCATCATCGACCCGGGAACTCACCTACATGAAAGCGACCCTGGAGGCGCTCGGCGAAGAGATGGCAAAAAATCCCCGCATCTTCGTGATGGGTGAGGGCGTGGGGGAGCGCGGCGGCAACTTTGCCACGACCTCCGGGCTGTATGCGATCCATGGCGCCGAGCGGCTTCGAGACACCCCGATCTGCGAGCGGGGCTTCGTCGGATTGGCGTGTGGAGCCGCCATGAGCGGCACGCGGCCGGTCGTTGACTTCATGTTCGCCGACTTCGTCCTCGATGCGGCCGGGGAAATCATCAACCAGATCGCCAAGATCCAATACATGAGCAGCGGACGCCTCAAGATGCCCGTTTTGCTCCGCGGCTGCATCGGCATCGGACACTCAGCCGCCACGCACCACTCGGGAAGCTACTACGCGATGTATGCCAATTTTCCCGGCCTGCGCGTGGTTGTTCCCTCGACTCCACGCGACGCCAAGGGACTGCTGAAAACGGCGCTGACCTGTGACGATCCCGTTCTTTTCCTTGAGCACCGCGAATTGCTTTCCATCAAGGGGCCGGTGCCCGAGGAGGAGTATTTCATCGACTTCGGCCAAGCTGCCGTTGTGCGCGAGGGTTCGGATGTGACGGTTGTTTCCTTTGGGCTCATGTTGCATCGAGTGCTGGAAGCGGCTGCGAAGCTTGAGGAGCAGGGCATCTCGGTCGAGGTCATCGATCCGCGCACCATCTCGCCTTTGGACACAGCGACCATCAAGCGATCCATCGCTAAAACCGGCCGTTTGCTTGTTGTGGAGGAATCGTTCGCACCTTGCGGCCTCGGAGCCGAGATCGCCGCGCAGATGGCCGAGCACGGCTTCGATGAATTGGACGCGCCGATTCGTCGCCTGAATGGCCTGCACTCGCCCACGCCCTACAGTCCGCCGCTGGAAACTGCGGTCGTCCCCGGTGTGGCTGAAATCACCGCCGCAATCAAAAATCTTCACGAGGAATAACGGGAGGAACAGGAAACATGGCGATCGAAATCACTTTGCCGAGGCTTGGCTGGTCGATGGAAGAGGGTGTCTTCCAATCGTGGTTGAAGAAGGAAGGCGATGAGGTCCAAACGGGCGAACCGCTCTTTGTGCTCGAAAGCGACAAGGCGGCCCAGGAGGTGGAAGCGACGGACAGCGGAATTTTGCACATCCCCGCAAGCGCACCCCAACCAGGCGAGATGACGAAGGTCGGGCGTGTGCTCGGTTACCTGCTGGAGGTTGGAGAAAATCCTCCCTCGGCGGGCGCACCGACCCAAACGGCTCCAGAGATTGCCGCTGATTCCGCAACGGCGAAACCCGCTCCGGCTCCCATCCCCGATCCAGCGGTTCCGCCGGTCGATTATCCCATTCATGCCAATGCGGAAACTCCCGCCAGCCCTCGGGCCCGACGCGCAGCCCGGAGGATTGGCGTTGATCTGCAGAGTGTCGAACCGGGAGGAAAAAGCGGCCGCATCCGTGAGCAGGATGTTCTGGCGCAAAAGACGGAGACCGTCTCAGGCACCTCCGCGCCGGTAGGCAACCTGCGCCGCATTATCGCGGACCGGATGATGATCAGCAAGCAGTCGACGGCTCCAGTAACCTTGCATGCGCGTTGCGATGCCACACGCATGGTGGAACTCCGCAGGGAACTCAAGCAGGTGATCCAAGGGGGGGCGATTCCCTCCTACAACGACATTATTGCAAAAGTCGTGGCCCGCACCCTGGCGAAGCACCCGATGCTTGCCTCTCGATGGGAGAAAGATCAAATCCTCGTCCCGGAGGTTTTCAATATTGGTCTGGCTGTGGATACCGAGCAGGGGCTGCTTGTGCCGGTCATCAAGGATGTGGGCAACATGCCCTTGGCGATGCTGGCCCGAAAGTCCCGCGAATTGATCGAGGCCACCCGCTCGCGCCGAGTGTCTCCGGATGATTTGAGGGGAGGGAATTTCACCATTACCAGCCTGGGAAGTTTCGACATCGAGTCGTTCACCCCCATCATTAATTTCCCGGAAACCGCAGTCCTTGGCATCGGTTCGATCATTCGTGAACCGGTCGCGGGTCCCTCGGATTCGATTGTTTTGCGCGATATGATGAGGCTCAGCCTGACATTCGATCACAGGGTGGTCGATGGCGCTCCGGCGGCCCGATTCCTGCAAGAGGTTCGGCGCGGCGTGGAAAGTCCGGCCGTCTTCCTTTTGGCCCAAGAATCCTTGGGGAAAACTGCTTCCTGAAACCAATCGGCACCATCGATAAGCCGCCACCTACTATGAATGAAAACCTAAAACTCGCCGGCAAGCGCGCCTTGGTCACGGGATCGGGAACTGGCATTGGCCGGGAAATCGCACTCGAATTCGCCCGTCAAGGCGCGGATGTCGTCTTGCACTATGCCCAGAGCGGCGAGGGAGTCTTTGTTGCCGAGGAGCAAATCTTGGCGATGGGCCGCCGATGCAAGTCCATCATGGCAAATTTCGCGAAAATCGATGAAGTCAAGCGGCTCGCGGATGACGCAATCGGTTTCCTCGGGGGCATCGATTGTCTCGTGAACAATGCCGGCATCACTTTCAACAAACCCTTCGGAGAGGTGACCGTTGAGCAATTCGACCTCATTTACCAAGTGAATGTGCGGGCGGGATTTTTCCTCACCCAGCGGGTTGCCGCCGATATGCTCGGCCATGGCGGGGGAACCATCTGCAATATCTCATCCATCCATGGTCTGTCGGGTGCTCCAGAGCACAGCGTTTATGCAGGAACCAAGGGTGCCATTATTGCGCAAACCCGATCGCTTTCCGTGGAGTTGGCCCACAAGGGAATCCGGGTGAATGCCATAGCTCCTGGCATGGTGACGGTGGAGAATTACTACCAGGCCATCGAGGGTTTCAACGAAGACATGGGGCGCGCGATTGCCTCCGAGAAAGTGCCCCTCGGGCGTTCGGGGGAAAAGCTCGAGATTGCGAAGTTGGCGGCCTTCCTCTGCTCCGAGGATTCGGGATACATCGTCGGGCAGACCATCGTGGCCGATGGCGGCACGGTCTCGCTCATGTCGCTCATTTCGGATTTCCGCAACCGTTCCACTGCGAAATTCGGGAAAGGATACGTTCCCGGAGTCTAACCATCACAAATACTATGGATCAAAACACACTACTCGGAGTTCTTCTTGTGGCCTGCGCCGGCATTTTCGTAGGCGGCTGCGCCTGGCCAATGAAGCTGATGAAAAAGTTCCAGTTTGAACATTGGTGGTTCATCGGGATGCTGACAGGCTTGGTGATTCTGCCGTGGGGCGTGACCCTCTGGCTTTGCCCCGATGCTCTCTCCGCCTACGCCGCCGTGCCGGTCGGTGCGATCATCACGGCCAACCTCTGGGGCGCAGGATGGGGCATCGCCAATGTCCTGTGCGGCCTTTGCTTTGTTCGTATCGGCGTGGCACTGACGGGTGCCATTCTGACCGGGCTCGGAGTTTCTTTGGGGGTCACATTGCCGATGATCGTCAAGGGCTCGGGGCTCTTTCGCGATGCGCCCGATCCTGGATCGCCCGCCGGGTTGGTTGTGCTCGCCGGCGTGGGGGTGATGCTTGTTGGAGTCGTCTTCGCCTCTCTGGCCGGTTTCGGTCGGGATCAAGTGCTCAAAAAAGACCAGGCCACCTCCGGAAGTTTTGCCGGTGGGCTCGTGATGGTTGTCGTGGCGGGCGTCCTGTCCTGTGGAATGAGTCTGGCTTTTGTTTATGGACAAGGGCCGATCGTCGAGGCCATGAAAGCCCGCGGTGCCGGAGAGATCCCCTCGACCTTCGCAGTGTGGGCGGTCTGCTTGATGAGCGGCGCCTTGATCAATCTCGGCTATCCCCTCTACCTCATGGCGAAAAACAAATCCTTCGGGGTGCTTTTGCAAAGCGTGCCCGAATTGTTGCTCGCCTCGGTCATTGGTCTCAACCTCGGAGCCGGAATCGTGCTGATGGGAACGGGGATGCTCTGGCTGGGTGCCTTGGGGGCATCGGTCGGATTCGGCATCCAACAGGCGTCGCAAATGATAGGCGGCCAGGGGTTGGGTTTCCTGAGCGGCGAATGGAAAGGGGTGCACGGCACGCCGAGGAACCAGATGTATTTGGCCATCGTCATCTTAATCGCCGCTGCCTTTGTCATGGCCTTCGGCAACACCCTCACCAAATCCTAAATGAACAACTTGAAAAATTTGCAAAAGGTCCTGCGAGGAGCAGGCCAACGCCCGGAGACTTTGTCCTTCGCCGATGGAACTCGAATCCTTGTGCTTCCTCACGGAGGTCGCTTGCTGGGGGTCTTCGCAGCAGGCAGTGACAAGAATTTTTACTGGACCAACACGGCGCTCGAAAGCGTAGCCAAAGCGAAGGCCTTCTTCGCCGGCTCTGCATGGCACAATTCGGGCGGCGATCGCACTTGGTTGGCTCCCGAAGTGGATGTCTTCCTGCCGAAGTTTCCAGACCTGACTGTCTATGATCAACCGCGCTCGCTCGATCCGGGGAACTACCGAGTCATTGCAAAAAGCGGGACTTTCGGACTCGAAAACAAGCTCTCCATCCGACTCTCCCGCTCCAAGCGGCAGGTATCCTTGAAAATCTTCAAATCGTTCGGCCCCGCGCCGGATCCCTTGCGGTATGAGCGGGGATTGAATCTCTCGGGAGTAGCCTACGCCGGCTACAGCCAATTCACTTCGATGGCGTTCGAAGGTAGCCGCCCTCCGGCTGGAGCACGGGTCGGGCTTTGGAATTTGATTCAAATGCCACACGGGGGGGAGTTGATGCTACCGACCTACTCCAGGACCGAACCTCTGCATATTTTCAGCACGGTTGGCCGGATTCCAAAATCTGCGGTGAATGTGAGCGACCACCTCGTGCGCTATCGGATGAACCAGCCAGGCGAGCATAAGCTTAGCTTTCGTGCTCGGTCCATGGCCGGTCGTGCGGCCTACATCGTCGGCGCGGGCGATGATTGGTCGCTTGTGGTGCGGAATTTTTCGATCAATCCCTCTGGCGAATATGTTGATGTGCCGTGGACGGATCCGGGCTGGCAGGGATTCGCCGTGCAGGCTTGCAATGTCAACAGCGGCCTGGGGTCTTTCAGTGAGTTGGAATACCACATTCCCGCGATCGGAGAGGGAACGGGACATGCCTCCTGCGAGGATCACGCACAGGTTTGGGCCTACCGCGGACCCAAGGAGAAGATCGCCGCCATTGCCAAGATTCTGGTGGCGGGCTCCGGGTTCCGCATTTCTTAAAGCCCCGAAAATTTCAACCCCATAAAAGCCAACTATGAAATGTGATTTGACCGGCAAGGTGGCCTTGGTGACCGGCGCGGCCGGTGGCATCGGACAGGCTTTGGCCCGCTCATTCGCCTCCAACGGCGCGCGAGTGGTCTATGCCGACATTCATCTCGAAGCTGCGGAGGCCTGCGCCTCCTTGGTTCCGGGGGCTTTTGCCGTGAAAATGGATGTTGCCGACGAGGCCTCTGTGGAGGCCGCGATGGCGGAAATCCTCGCCCGGGCCGGTCGCCTGGACATATTGGCCAATAACGCGGGGATCAACACGATGGCGCACCGTGTGAACATCGACGAGTTTCCTCTGGCCGAATGGGAGCGCATTATTCGCGTGGACCTCACCGGTCTTTACCTCGTGAGCCGTGCCGCCATCCCTCTGCTTCGCAAAGCGGGGGCCTCACGCATCATCAACATCGCATCCGTGCTCGGAATCGTGCCGGCCCGGTTGCAGTGCGCCTTCGTGGCAGCGAAGGCCGGCGTGGTCAACCTGACCCGCTCCATGGCCATGGAACTCGGCCCCCAAGGCATTCTCACCAACTGTGTTGCCCCGGGATCAATTCTCACCGAAAGCACGCAAAAGCTCTTCTATGGCGAGGATGGAAAATTCAGCCAAAAGGTGGAGGGGCTCCTGGCGCACATTCCCCTGGGCCGCCCTGGAACCTGTGAAGAGATCGCCCACGCCGTGCTGTTTCTCGCCGCCCCCGAGAGCTCCTATATCAACGGAGCCATCCTGCCCGTGGATGGCGGTTGGCTCGCGGGCTACATCCGCGATTTTTAAACCCGAATGGAAGCAATATTTTTTGCATCCTCGTGTGTAACGCAAAATCATTCATTTAAATTATTTATATTCTCCCTTTTCAAAAAATGAATCCACTCACATTTTCTCAGCTCCAGGATCACCCGGTGCCCGTCGGCCATGTGACCCTCTGGTGGTTAGGTCAATCCAGCTTCGTCATCAAGGGCCCCGGGGGGACGATTCTGGCGATCGATCCCTATTTGAGCGATTCCTGCGCCCGCATCGGCGAGGAAGTCGGCGTGGATATGAAACGCCGGGTGCCACCGCCCATGAATCCGCAAGAGTTGGTTGGGTTTGATGCCATTTTTTTGACGCACAGCCATCAAGACCACTGCGATCCCGACACACTCGCTCCGGCTCTCAAAGCCGGCTTGAAGGCCCCTGTGTTCGCCCCGGCGGAGACACTTCCCAAGCTCGCCTCGATCGGTTTTCCCGAGAACCGAGTGCAAATGATGTGGCCTAATCGGGAGGTGAAGGTGGGTGAATTTTCAGTGCGTGCGACCTTTGCAATTCCGCTGGGGGCCGACGACTTGACGCATGTCGGGTATATGGTCTCGATACCGGGAGGGCCCTGCATTTACTTCACCGGGGATACCGGATGGCATGACTTGCTTGCGGATGCCGCCGCCGTGCATCGGCCGGATTTGTTGGTTGCGGTGATCAACCCGGCATTCCGCAATCTCAGCCCTGCCGAAGCGGCTTTGCTGGCCAAGCGGCTCGATGTGGGCATGGTTATTCCCTGTCATTACGATCTTTTCGCGGATAATTCCATTCCCCCACGGATGCTCCGCACAAACTTGGTTATGCACGGCATAGCCGATCGCTATCACGAATTGCGGCATGCCGCTCCCTTCGATTTTAAACCATCCACGGATGCTTGAGATTCGAGCCCCACATCCACTTGGGCGGATGTTTTAAACGCACTACTCGCAACCACACACCTCAAGCCATGATCAAAGCCAAAAAAACTCCTCCCGATCGCTTAAGTTGGCTCGTTGATGTCACCCAGCACAGCGTCGAGTTGAGTGATGACGCCCCTGTTTATGTTAAAGTTTCCGAACAAACCTCACTAAAGGACACGCCGGCGCCAGCACAACATCCTTACTGCGAGATTAACGTCGCGCTCGAAGGCGATGGCGTATTATTTGTCGAAAACGAGGAGAAGCATCGCCTGAAAAACGAGATTCTCTTGCTCGGACCCGGTGTTCCCCACTGGTGCAAGGTCACAAAATTTCCGCTCCGGTCGATCACGGTTTACTTCCTTCCCTCCGCTTTGCTCGAGTTTTGCAACCCCCATGTGAGCATAAGCATTCTGCGCCGCTTCACAGCCTGCCGGTCATTGAATGATCGCCTGTTGGCCGTGCCGGACTCGATGCATAAAGAAGTCATCCGGAGTTGCCATGAGATGTTCGAGGAATTCCAATCCCGCCAATTCGGCTGGGAACTCCGGGTCGGTGCCATTCTGTTTACAGAGATCATTCGCTTGATTCGATGGGAGGTCTCTTGCGGGAAGCATACCCAGGAAGGCACGGAGGACTTTGATTGGAGACCTGTGGTGATGGCACTGCGATACCTTCGCGACCATTACACCAAGCAAATTTACGCCAAGGATGTCTCCGAAGCCTCGGGCGTGAGCGAGACGCGA
>Ga0315902_10011133_pt1 | contig 11841 bp, 12 predicted proteins | sample LakEriMetagenome_9_FD_203523 | JGI IMG/M metagenome (GOLD analysis project Ga0315902, IMG submission 203523) | Freshwater fungal communities from buoy surface, Lake Erie, Ohio, United States - Buoy 12 MA117 | ecosystem: Environmental > Aquatic > Freshwater > Lake > Lake biofilm | place: USA... | reverse complement strand
CGGACTGATCCTGATCAGCTGGGGTCTGGCTTTCTTTGAGTATTGCCTACAGGTGCCGGCCAACAGGATTGGGTTCCGCGGTACCGGCGGCCCTTTTTCACTGGTCGAACTGAAAGTACTGCAGGAGGTAATCACACTGGTGGTTTTTGTCCTCTTTTCGTTCTTCCTCTTTAAGGATGAAGTCATCCGCTGGAATCACCTCGCAGCGTTTGGCTGCCTGGTGATGGCTGTCTACTTCGTATTCTATCACAAGATCAACGCTTAAGTATTCATGCCACTGGACTACCTTCGGCATCTGACAAAATCCTGAACGTGACAACTAAACGCCTGCTCATCGTTGTCGGTACCCGACCCAATTTCATCAAGGTGTCGCAATTCAGATTCTGCAACCAGGCAATGGGCAGCCCATTCGACATCCGGATCCTGCATACGTCCCAGCACCACGATTCACAAATGGCCGAGGTGTTTTTCAAGCAGATTCGTCTCGATCCGGATATCATCCTAGATCCAATTCAGGGATCACCGATCGCCCGAACAGCCACTATGCTGGCTGCCCTAGAAGACCAGATGCTAAAGGAGAAACCCGACTTGGTACTGGTGGTTGGAGATGTGGATTCGACCTTTGCAGGCGCCTGGGTAGCGAACCGGCTTGGCATTCCCTGTGCCCATGTGGAAAGCGGATTGAGAAGCCGTGACCGCAGTATGCCGGAAGAAATCAACCGGATTTTAACGGATCATCTCTGCGATCATTTTTTTGTGACAGAACCCAGTGGATCGACCAATCTCTTGGCCGAGGGGAAACACGCTGATCAAATCAGCTTCGCAGGAAATACGATGATTGACACGCTTGTGGCCTTTGATGAAGAAATCCAATCGAATGATATCCGCTCCAGGCTGGGTATCCAAGGTCAGGATTATTTACTGATGACCATGCACCGCCCGGCCACCGTGGATAACATGGTCGGCCTGCAACAACTAGCAAGCCTGCTTGAAGAGATTACCAGGCTTTATCCCGTAGTGTTTCCGGTTCACCCCAGGACTCGTAACAACATCAAGGCCATGGGGCTTTCAGAACGATTTTCAGCAATTCCAGGACTTCTGTTTACGGATCCACTGGATTACTTCGCCTTTCAGGCACTTATCCTACATGCCAAAGCGGTAATCACCGACAGCGGTGGAGTCCAGGAAGAAACGACTTTTAGAGGCGTACCTTGTCTTACACTTAGGCCGAATACCGAGCGTCCGGTTACCGTTGAAGTTGGAACGAATGTGCTGGTCTCGTCCGAGCCGAAAGAGATTATCGGCATGCTTAACGATATCGAATCCGGACGCTTCAAAAAGGGAAGTATACCTCAGGGATGGGATGGCCATGCCACTGGGCGTATCCTCGAAGCGTGTGTACAATTCCTGAAAAAGAAGGCTTAAATCGAATTGAAAAAAGCAGGATTCGCTGGGGGCCGCCACTCCTCCACCCCGGCACAAACTTATCGGTCTTCCGGGACTTAGTCGTCCTGATAAACGTTTAAAACCGCTTAGTTTTCGACGCCACGCTTACTTCCGAAAACTCTTCGGTTTCGAAAGCGTGAACACCCTGGAAATATTGAACCCAAAGTGGATATCATTTTCCGACCACTTACCCTGCGTATCCGTCAGATACGTACGCTCGTTAAGGTTTTGCGAGTTGGAGAAATGCAACTGGAAAACGTGACCACCGGTTTCAATATCGAAGCCGATGGAAAGCGGCATCGTATTGCGTGAACTCCACTCGCCATAAACCTTCTCGTAGTATTCGAAAGTCAGATTGATGCTTCGCGACAACTTGATGCGGCCGCCTACACCGATAAATCCTAAATCGTGATCGAATCGGGTGGAGTCCACGATGTTCTTGTGCACCAGCGTTGGCATCAGCTGCAGCGAGAAGCCCTCCCCGAACTTGCGGCCTAGGATAGCCTGATGGTAAAAAGACAGACGGGATGTATAGTATTCTTTGGCAGGCGAGCGATCGACCGCTTTCTTTTGGGTTATTCCGGAAATCAACACCAAGGAAAATGGTATGGCTCCCTTTCCTTTGCTTTGCCAGATGGGACGGTATTTTATGAACCCATCCAACTCGTTATAGATGTTGCTGCGGCCAATACCGACTGTTAACCTTTCAGTGATTCCATAATCCAGGCCTAGACGCATGTTGGCTATGTCGAGCCCCCAGGCCTCGTCGGCACCGGTGCTGAACGCACCAAAGCGGTGAAGAATACGGAAATCAAGTACACCCGGGGCGACAAATTCCATCGATTGGGTCGTAATCACCCGCGTGGATTTGAAAGCATTCTTGACGTACTCCTTCGGTTCCTCCTCATCACCGAGGAGGCTCATCAAATCATCCTGGGCGCTCAGCGGCAGGGAAAGAAAAAAGAAACCGGCAATCAATAAGATGATTGCCGGTCGCATATCACTTCTTTTCGAATTTCTCATAGGCCGCATCGACCGTCACCTTGACTTCTTTTGCAATCTTGTCTTTAACAAGCGAGGGAATTTCGATTCCATAAGCTTCAATCGGAAGCATGAAGGTGCTCTTTGCGAAAATCTTACCGCCCTTCACCATCACCGTTCCAGTTCCATCTACGGGTTTTGTGACACCGTGCAAGGTGAAATCACCTTTGTATTTCACCGGATAGGTACCTTCCTTACTCATGTTAACCGCGCTGAAATCGGTGATACTGCCCTTGAAGGAGGATTTCGGGAATTTCTCTGACTCGACATACTTTTCCTGGAAGTGCTCACCCATCAAGGCCTTTTCGAACTCGAACGATTTCATCAGAACCGAGAATTCAACTTTGCCGGTAGATGCGTCCAGGACACTCGCCGCCTGGTTGTTTACGGCTTCGATTTTCTCCATTGGTGCGTCCGATAGAAAATAAATTTTTCCGCTTCGGGTCATGTAACGGTCTTGGGCAGCCGCAAACAGGCTGAGCGACAGCAAGGCTGTCAGTAGCATCATGTTCTTCATATGATTGGTTTTTATTCGTTCGGGGTTTATCAAATAATGTGCCGCAAGCGACTCAGGGCGCATCAACAGGCACACACCGGTTGATGTTGACATCAAACATGTTGAATCCGTTCACAATGCCCTTCAGTGTGATGGTTTGGCCGGGTTCTACTTTCGGATCACGACCGGGTTCCATCCTGCAGTTGACCATATAGCAATCCACACACGAGGAAAGGATGATATTGGTACCGGTCGAATCGCAAAACACATCGTTTACTGTTCCCGAAACGACCACAACCTGGTTTAGCAACTCCTTATTGGCCTTTTCCTCATCTGAAATGAAGGCTTCGCAGAGTTGATCGGCCGTAACCGTTGCCTTGGCTGGTGTATCCTCGAGGCTGGGCACACGTTTGTTCCACATGTAATACCCGACAAGGCCGCCGGCAATTAAAAGGACGGATAGTATGAGGATGATTTTACGCATTTCTTCAGTTATTAGGGGCACCAGCACTGGCCCAGGCACGAAGCTTACTCATATCACATTCTGACAATACGCCACTCGGCGAACCGGGCGGCATTCGGTCAGCACCTGACACGAAGCGGTTGTTATCCTGAACAAGATTCAGAATACTTGTGTAGCTGTCGAGTACAATACCATTTCCTGCACTGGCCGGTGCCGCATGGCAACCAAGGCATCCGTTTTTCTGTAACATAGGGGCCACCACGGTAGTATAACTTACAACAGCTGTATCGCAGTTACCCTGCGGATAAAGCTCCTCTTCTACGTCGTAATAACATCCGGATATCGAACCAGCAACCACCAGAAGGCCTGTAACAGTAATTAACCCAGTGAGGCTAAAAACACGCTTGATTCGATTTACCGATTTTGATTTTGTTTCCAAAGGAATAAAGCATTCAATTGTTCGGATATCCAGCACTCACCCAGATGCGGAATTTAGCAATGTCACAATTCGGAAGTTTCGCTCCGCCTTTGGGCATGGCACTGAAGCCTGCAAGGTGCTGAACAGAACCCATCAACTTACCATTTAATGCAACCGTTGCCACACCCTGATAAGTAGTCAAATCCCATCCGCCGCCGGCACCACTGCCGGTATGGCAACCCTGACACTTGGTCTGGATTAAGGGACGGATGACTCCGGAATAAGTCACCGAGTTGGTATCGCAACCGCCATCACAGGTTAAATTGCGTGCACCCTGCTGAATCCAGGTTTGAATCAATTGAATTTGAGCCCAGGGAAGAGCGCCGTTAGGAGGCATCAGTTTGTCGGGATCGGTTTCTGTAATAACCTCGTAGAGATCACTATTTCCGGGATCCCCGGGGGTTACAATTCCAGAATTCATCACACTTGAGTACGATGTTAAAACGACTCCATCCGATGCTGTTCCTGCATCGTGGCAGCCGGTCATGGCGCAATTCGACTGCAGGATGGGCAAAATCTGCATGCTGAAATAGACACTATCCGAATCACAAGGAACCGAGTTGTTTCCACCCCCACCTGTTCCATTCCCATCGTCATCATTTACAGCGGGGGATGGGATTTCGTGTTTACAAGAGGAGAGCGTTGCGACGACAGAAAAAAACGCAATAAGCAGAGCCAGAAGGTGAAGCGTTGAATTTTTCATACGAACTGTCGGTTTCGTTGGGCGAATGTACGAAAAGTAACGACATTTAGGGCGGATTTGGTGTGTTGAAGCCGAATGAAATTTATCATGAGGAGATCCAACAATTCAATCGGACATCAACATCCGGAGAAACTGTGCGGATGCTGAACGTCGACACACCTTATTCGGTATGGTAGTGCTTTGAAGATTAAAGATGTCTTTTCAACAGAAGTGGCCGAATCTTATTATCGCTGGTGTTCACAAAGCCGGAACAACTTCGCTTTTCACTTATTTGTCGAAGCACCCGGATATCTGTGCGAGCAGGATCAAAGAAATCGGTTATTACATGCCCTTGCGTGATGGGCAAGAATTGGCTCCTGCCGAATCATACCTTCAGCATTTTATGCATTGCGGCATGCAGCCGTACAGGATGGAAGCCAGTCCGAGCTACCTATATGGTGGCGAAGCGATTGCCAAAGCCATCCAATCGCACAGCCCTGATGCACGAATCATCCTGATTCTGCGCGAACCGGTCGAGCGACTGAGCTCGTTTTATCACCACATCCGCTCCAAGGCCTTGGATATGGGAAATACGGACATGAAGGATTTTATTCGCGCTTCGTTGGAAAGGTCCGACTCTGCAGATCAGGATTATTTTGCCCGGGGTGTGCGGGAAGGCGAATACGCCGGATACCTGGAGCCCTGGCTGCGCATCTACGGGGACAATCTGAAAGTCGTTTATTTCGATGCCTTGCGAGAGAACCCGAGAGCGCTCTGTAACGAGCTCACCGATTGGCTTGGGTTGAAACCGTTACCCAACCTGCCAAACCTATTTACAATTGAAAATAAAACGCTGTACGCGCGGAATCCGCTGCTGCACAAAGCCGCGCTTAGGGTCAATAAACGCCTGGAGGGCTTTCTCAGGAACAATCATGCTTTGAAACGCAGCATCCGTAAACTCTATTACGCCCTCAATACCGACCGTGCACAACGAGGTATTGAAATCGATAAAGCATCGGCTGATCTGCTCAGTTCACACTACGTGAACCACAACCTTGAGCTGCGAAAGTTGCTTCAGCAGTACGGGCGCAATGGATTACCTTCGTGGCTGAACACGCCGCATGTACGACCCTAAAATCCTCACCGTTGCGTTGGTGATTCCGGGGATGATTTTCCTGCTCTACAAGGAAATCATCAAGCCGGTGCTTGTGTTCGTTCTTGCAATCATTATCCTGTTAGCCTCAGGTGTCATCAGTACACAGGAAGCGCTAAGTGGTTTTTCCAACGAGCAAATCGCCGTGATTTTTCTGCTCTTGCTCGTCAGCGACCTGATCAAGCGCTCCGGCGCACTTGACATGTATGTCTTCCGCCTGTTTCGCAGTAATCTGGGCTATCGACACTTTTTACTCCGGATGGGAACGGTGGTATCGGGTGTCTCGGCCTTTGTCAACAATACTCCGCTGGTGGCATTGATGATGCCGTACGCCTACGATTGGGCGAGGCGCAAGCGCATCAGTGCTTCGAAGGTATTGATGCCACTTTCAATGTCGGCCATCATCGGAGGTACGCTCACGTTGATAGGCACCTCAACGAACCTCGTGGTGAGTGGCCTTGCCGTCAGTTCCGGCTATGAACCCTTGGGCATGTTCGCCTTCACACCCATTGCTCTGCCGATTGTGATTCTGGTGATTCTTTACATGGTCATCTTTTCCAACAAACTATTGCCAAAGCGAAAAGATGCGCTCACCGAGTTCAAGGAACACACACGCGAGTATGTGATTGAAACAAAGGTGCCCGAAGGATCTATTTACGCAGGAAAAACACTGGATGACAATAAACTTCGGCAATTGCGTGGATTATATGTAGTAGAACTCATCCGCGGAGATAGACGGATTGCACCGGTTTCCCCGCGCGATGTCATCCAGGCCGGAGACATCCTGATTTTTGCAGGAGAAACCGATACGGTAATTGATTTAATGAACAACCGTCGGGATCTTGTACCAGCCGATTTCGCAGATTACCCGACCACAGGACGCTCCGACGTGGTGGAAGCGATTGTGGCACCCACATCCTCACTGCAAAACAAGCCTGTCAATACCACAAACTTCCGCCAGAACTTCGATGCAGCGATTGTGGCTGTGAACCGCGATGGTGAGAAAATCAGCGGAAAAGTCGGTGACATCGAATTACGAAATGGTGATCTGCTTTTGCTGCTTGCAGGAAAGGAATTCTACAGGCGGGCCGAAAAAAGCCGAGACCTGTTTGTCGTTTCTAAACGTAGGCAGATCAACCATGCTGATAGGAGCCTGGTTAAGTGGATTCTACTGGGTTTGGCTGCAGCACTTGCACTGGAAGCATTCGATGTGATTAGCCTGCTGTTGTCTTTAATGATCTTGACGGCTAGCGTCGCACTCGCCGGATTTGTCAGTGTGGAAGACGTGAAAAAATCGCTCGACCTGGAATTGATGGTCATGCTTGGGCTCTCCATTGGTATTGGCAAATCCATTTCCAATTCGGGACTTGATGAGTTATTCGCTCATCATGTCATCGAAATAACCGGCCCCTTGCATCCGACCATAGGAGTAATTATCGGACTGTACCTTGTAGCGAACATCCTCACTATGTTCGTCACCAATGCGGCAGCCGCAGCAATCACCTTCCCCATCGCCGTTGCAACGGCACAGCAAATGGGAGTATCCGATCTCACACCGTATTTCCTGACGATAGCCTTTGCGGCATCCGCGGATTTCCTCACACCGTTCGGTTACCAAACGAATCTGATGGTTTACGGCCCTGGTGGATACCGCTTTCAGGACTACATCCGATATGGCCTTTTGCCAACCATAATCTGTATGACACTGGTCATAGCCGGTATTGCTTATTGGTACAACCTGGTTTGACGCATGAGCACTGAACAAAATCCTAACGTAGTGCGTCATCACTACCAGACCAAACGGGAAGACCGTGAGCGCATACTGAACCAGCGCGCTACAATCATTTGGTTTACGGGCCTAAGCGGATCCGGGAAATCGACACTCGCGGATGCAGTTGAGCGCGAACTGCAGTCGCGTGGATATAAAACCTACTTGCTCGACGGCGATAACCTGCGACATGGTCTGAATGCGGACCTTGATTTCAGCGAATCAGGTCGACAGGAGAACATCCGTAGGACCGGCGAGGTTTCAGCTCTCTTATTCGATGCCGGACTAATCGTGCTGACCGCTTTCGTATCGCCCTACCGATCTGACCGCGATAAAATCCGTTCACTTTTTCCGGAAGGCAGATTCATCGAGGTATTCGTCGACTGCCCGATTGAAGTTTGTGAGCAACGCGATATCAAAGGTCTGTATGCCAAGGCACGTCAAGGCCTCATTGCGGACTTCACCGGTGTGAGTGCACCCTATGAGCCACCACTTCATCCCGAACTCACCATCCATTCGCATTTACACGATGAGCCGGCCTGCACCCAACAGGTAATCCAAACCTGCGAACAGCGCCTTCGACACGATACACCATGATCCTATATCACCTGAATCACCTACGCGAGCTGGAGTCGGAAGCGCTTTACGTAATCCGCGAAGCCGCATCCCAGTTTGAACGACCTGTGCTCTTGTTTTCGGGCGGAAAAGACTCCATCGTACTGACACACCTCGCAAGAAAGGCCTTTCATCCGGCCAGGATTCCGTTTCCATTGCTACACATCGACACCGGGCACAATTTTCCTGAAACAATTGCATTCCGTGACAGACTTGCAGAAAAAACCGGAGCAACGATGCTTGTACGGTACGTGCAGGATTCCATAGATCAAGGGCGGGCCAAAGAAGAGAAAGGTGTCAATGCATCCAGAAACCTATTACAAACCGTTACATTGCTCGATGCGTTAGAAGAATTGAAAGTGGATGCGGCCATGGGCGGTGCCAGAAGGGATGAAGAGAAAGCCAGAGCAAAAGAACGCTTCTTTTCCCATCGGGATGAGTTCGGGCAATGGGATCCGAAGAACCAACGTCCGGAATTGTGGATGCTGCTCAACGGCAGAAAAAACATGGGGGAACACTTCCGGGTATTTCCGCTCAGCAACTGGACTGAAATGGACATCTGGATGTACATCGCTCTTGAGAAAATTGAAATTCCCGAGTTGTATTTTTCACATCGCAGAATGATTATCAACCGCAGCGGAACACTGCTCGCTGCATCCGACTACCTGACACTGAAAGAAGATGAAAAACCTGAGGAAATGACGGTCAGATTCCGAACCATCGGAGATATGACCTGTACTGGAGCTGTGCCCTCTCCGGCCTCTAGCCTCGAGGAGATTATCGATGAAGTTTCGACCAGCACCACAACGGAAAGAGGAACGAGAGCTGATGACAAACGCAGTGAAACTGCTATGGAAGACCGGAAAAAGGCCGGTTACTTTTAATTGAACACAGATTCATTCAATCGCACGAGATGAGCACATTCAGTAAAGAGGGTTATTTGGACATGGAATTGATGCGGTTCACAACCGCAGGCAGTGTGGACGATGGAAAAAGCACATTGATCGGTAGGTTATTGTACGACTCCAAGCAGATCTTCGAAGACCAGCTTGAAGCCATTGAACGAACCAGCCAACAACGTGGATTCGAGCATGTCGACCTCAGTCTTCTGGTAGATGGTTTGAAAGCAGAACGTGAGCAAGGAATCACCATCGATGTAGCTTACCGCTACTTCGCAACGCCGAAGCGCAAATTCATTATCGCCGACACACCGGGTCACATTCAGTACACACGGAATATGGTGACAGGCGCTTCCAATGCCAACGCAGCTCTTGTGCTGGTAGATGTCCGAAAAGGAGTCGTGGAACAAACCATCCGCCACTCTTTCATTGCGTCCCTCTTGCAAATTCCTCACCTTATCATTTGTGTCAACAAAATGGATCTGGTGGACTACAACGAGAAGGAGTTCGACCGCGTCGCGGCACAATTCCGACAAGTATCATCCAAACTCGATATCCAGGACATACACTTTGTCCCAATCAGTGCACTAAAGGGTGATAACGTGGTGGATAAATCGGACAACATGTCCTGGTACCAGGGTCCGACCTTGATGTATCTTCTCGAACACATGCACATCAGCAGCGATGAAAACCACATCGATTGCCGCTTTCCAGTCCAGTATGTAATCCGGCCTCAGCAGCAGGAATTCCACGATTATCGAGGCTATGCCGGGCGAATTTCAAGCGGCATTTTCAAACCTGGTGACCGCGTAAAAGTCCTTCCGAACGGCGAAACTGCAGCCATCCGGAGCATTGAACTTGATGGCGACAGCATAGAAGAAGCCTACTCTCCGATGTCAGTCACAATCACCCTCGACCGTGAAATCGATATCAGTCGTGGAGATATGATTGTTCGTGAGAATAATACCCCGAATACTATACAGGAGTTCGACATCATGTTATGTTGGATGAATGCTGAAAGCTTGAGACAAGGTGGAAAGTATGTAATCCGACACACGACCAGGGAGGCACGATGCCTTGTGAAGGATATCAGATATAAAGTCGACATCAACACCTTGCACAGGAACGAAAACGACAAGGAGATTACGATGAATGACATTGCGCGAATCAGCATTAAAACGACACAACCATTGTTTGCCGATCCATATCGCAAAAACAGACATACCGGTAGTGTGATCCTCATTGATGAATCGAGTAATGAAACTGTTGGAGCCGGTATGATCGTATGAAAACTGGATTGAATGACCAATTATTGACGGAAGCCATCAGAGCTGCGCTCATCGCCTCAAATGAAATAATGGATGTGTACGGAAAGGCCTTTGATGTTGAACACAAAGCTGACAACAGTCCGCTGACCGAAGCCGACAAACGAGCGCATGCAGCCATTTCAAAAGTTTTGGAGTCGACTGGAATTCCCATCCTGAGTGAAGAAGGACGACATGCTCCATTCGAAGAGCGCTCACATTGGGATACCCTTTGGATTGTAGATCCACTGGACGGCACCAAGGAATTTGTGCGGCGAAACGGCGAGTTTACCGTGAACATCGCATTGGTCTCATCGCAGCGGCCGGTCTTTGGCGTTATCCTCGCGCCGGTAACTGGAGCTTTATACTTCGGAGGAAGCAGTATGGGAGCTTACAGACTCTACCGGAAAGGTCTTTTTCTATCAGGTGAAATTCCACCATCACTGGCTTCTTATGGAGAAAAGCTACCCATCACCGAATCCGATAGACCGTACCGTATTGTGGCTAGCAGGAGTCACATGAGCACAGAAACACAGGAGTTCGTCAATGCTCAGCGTATTAACGAACCGGACCTCGAACTGGTCAACAGTGGAAGCTCACTCAAAATCTGTCTGATCGCAGAAGGAAGCGCAGACATTTACCCACGATTCGCTCCCACCATGGAATGGGACACGGCCGCAGGCCACGCAATAGCCGAAGGTGCGGGCAAAACCCTGGTGCAGCATGACGGAAAGCCCGTGTTGTATAACAAAGCGGATCTGCTTAATCCCTGGTTTATAGTAAAATAGGCACGTGCAAATTCAAGTGCCTTTCGATTTGATAAGAATGGGTTAATAATGGCGTAATCCACAGTGGATAAACTTGCACGGTAGATGTGTATGTTTTATTCAATCCAGAACTTATTCTTCCGTTTACTCGAACCAGTTTTTATTCTTTGGGTTCGCAAATCCTACTGGCGATTGTCAACCGGGAATTTCGTTGCCAATATGACTTTTGATTAAAGCGACGTGAAGCAGCCAGACGCCGATTCGGGATCAAGGCGAAAAATTGAATTGGTGGTTATTTCAGATGTTCATTTGGGGACATATGGTTGCCATGCTAAAGAACTTGTACGCTATCTTAAGTCGATCGCACCGGACCGTCTTGTTCTGAATGGTGACATCATTGACATGTGGCAATTCAGTAAGAACTACTTCCCGAAATCACACATGAAGGTCCTTAAGGAAATCATCCGAATGGCCTCAAAAGGGACACCTGTTCATTACATCACGGGAAACCACGATGAAATGCTGAGGCGTTTCGCTGGATTTCAATTGGGAAACTTACGGATTGAAAACAAACTCATCCTAGAGTTAGATGGGAAAAAGGCTTGGATATTTCATGGTGATGTGTTCGACGTAACCATGCATCATGCACGTTGGTTGACCAAATTGGGCTCAGTTGGATATGATATGCTCATCTTGCTTAATGCTTCGGTGAACTTCATTCTTGAAAAA
>Ga0315902_10011130_pt1 | contig 11842 bp, 11 predicted proteins | sample LakEriMetagenome_9_FD_203523 | JGI IMG/M metagenome (GOLD analysis project Ga0315902, IMG submission 203523) | Freshwater fungal communities from buoy surface, Lake Erie, Ohio, United States - Buoy 12 MA117 | ecosystem: Environmental > Aquatic > Freshwater > Lake > Lake biofilm | place: USA... | reverse complement strand
GTGATGTCGCCCGCGACCAGCAGACCTGTCGCCGGGTCGAGGGGAATCGACCCGGAGAGATACAGGGTGCGACCCACCCGGACGACGGGCGAGTAGGGTCCAATCGCCGGCGCAGCACCGGAGGGGGTGAGGGCCTCGTGCGCCACTACGCCGCCTTGGTGATTTTCTGCGACCGGATGCAGCGGGTGCAGACCCGCATCTGACGGGTTGCCCCATTCACCGCGGCCCGGACGTTCTGCAGATTGGGCTCGAAGCGGCGGGGACGGACATTGTGGGCATGGGACACGCGGCGACCGTAGGTCGGTCCCTTGCCGCAGATTTCACAACGCATAGCCATGGTCAGGACTCCAGAAACAAACCCAGAGCATACCACGGGCTCAGGGCAGAATGATCGGTGACGCCGGGTGCGGCGGGGCCTCGGCTGCGGACAGCGGCAGCACCCGGCGCAGCAGCGACACGAACGCTGTGGGGTCGTCCGGGGAGGCGGCCTGAAGGGCGCCTGCCCCCTGCGCCAGGGCCCGGAGCACGCCGGCGGCCATCGGTGCCACGGCGGAACCGCCCTGCTGTCCGAGCACGGCCACCATCTCGTCGAGTGCACGCCGCAACCCTTCGCTGACGGTGTTGGCCCCGGTCAGATGTGCGACGAGCCCCTGGGAGGCGGCCTCGAGGGTGCCGGCCATGGCCAGGGCGGCGTCGACGATGTCCTCGTCGCGTAGCGCGGCCAGTCCCTCAGGCCGGAATTGGACGACGCGGCTGGCGAGCAGGAAGAAGACCTGCAGTTCGGCCTCGGTGAATCGGTGCCCCATGGCCAGCATCAGCGTGGTCAGGTCAGATTCCTGCCTCCTCCTGACCTGTGCGGCGGGATGGGCCTGGGCTGTCACGAGGTGGCGGCAGTCGGCCGGGCACGCAATGGTGAGCTGCCGGTCAGTGGCGCAGCAGGTGGCGCAGATATGGATGCCGAGGGCCGGACAGGCTCTCTTGGCAGGTCGGCGGTGGCAGCGAGGGCACATGCGGTGTGTAAAGTTTACCCTCCCGGGGCGCGTGGCTGCCCGCGGTTCCCGTGCGCTGGATGCCCGGCTACTCATTGCCCCGCCCGGGGATGCCGTGCTACCGTCTGGCGGTTTGTCCTGTCTCTCGTGGAGGACATTTGCAGGGGACACATGTCTCAGAACCCGGCGGGGGTCGGCGGCGTCTAATCGCTGTAACCGAGCAGGATTCCCGAGAGATTCCCGTGACTCCTGCACCCGTAACGCATTGATCCGCAGGGATTTTTACCAGTAATGGGGTCGTCGGGACCCTCAAGGCCCTTCCCGAGACCCACGCGCGAGCCGAGTCCGTCACCGGACGCGGCTGTTCGAGGGGGCCCACGTCAGGTCTGAGGCGAGCCGAGCGGGTTTTATTTCGAAGCCCGAAGACGGCATCGCGATTGCAAGAAGCGAACACAGGCGCACGCCGAATTGCCTCGGCGGCACCGCAGGAAGGAGTGGCTGACATGGCCAAGACAGCAAAGCGGCAGGCAGCAACCGTCGTTGACTCCCGGCGTTCCCGGTATGCCGAGCTCCGGCAGATTCTTGAGGATCGTCGTCGTGACATCGTGATCGAGGTGCAGGGACGCATCCGCGGGGTCCGCGCCGAGGGCTCCGAGAAGCCGCACGAGGTCATGGACCAGGGTGAGACCAGTGAGGTCGACATCCAGGAAGACATCGAGTTCGCCCTCATCCAGATGAAGGCGGAAACGCTCAACAAGATCAACGAAGCCCTGTCGCGCCTCGAAGAGGGCACGTATGGACACTGCTTCGAGTGCGGCGAGGAGATCGCCGAACAGCGTCTCCGCGCCCTCCCGTTCGCGGTCCGGTGCAAGGATTGCGAGGAAGCGCGAGAGAATGCCCAGAAGCGCGAGCGGATGGCGCAGCGTCGCGGGTCGAGCAATCTGTTTTACGAATTCCAGGGCTAGGTTCCGCGTCCTTCCGACCGCAGGCCTCGCCTGAGTGGTGGGGCCTGCGCCCCTCTTCCCACCCGTTCGAGGCCCCCGGAGGGGCGCCGGGGCTGCCATTCGAGGAGGGTCGCATGAGCGATCACACTGAGTCTCTTCCGTCTGAACCGTCCGAGCGGCCTGCGCCGCCCGTGCCGGGCGAGCTGGCCATCCTGCCGCTGCGCGACACGGTGCTGTTCCCCCAGGCCTTCATGCCGCTCGCGGTGGCCCGCGACAGCTCGGTCCGTCTCATCGACGAGGCGGTCACGGCAGGACGCATGATCGCCGTCTTCGCCCAGACGGATCCGGCGGAAGACGACCCGAAGCAGGGGGACCTCCAGAAGGTGGGCACGGCCAGCCACATCCACAAGATGTTCAAGCTGCCGGACGGCAGCCTGCGGATCATCGTGCAGGGCGTGGCCCGGGTGCGGTTGGACGAGGTCGTCGGCACCAGCCCGTATTTGAAGGCCCGGGTGACCGAGCTGCCGGATGGGCTCGCTTCGGCCGATACGATCGAGATCGATGCGCTGCAGCGGAACATCCGCGCCAATTACCAGCAGGTCGTGACGCTGTCGCCGTTGATGTCAGACGACCTGCAGACCCTCGCCATGAACATCGAGGAGCCGGGTCGCCTGGCGGACTTCATTGCCGCCAGCCTCGGCAGCCTCAGCACCGAAGGTAAGCAGGAGGTGCTGGCCACCGTCGACGTGCGTGCGCGACTCGACCTGCTCAACCGACTGCTGATCAAGGAACTGGAAGTGCTCGAGCTGGGCTCGAAGATCCAGTCGCAGGTCCAGTCGGAAGTGGGCAAGAACCAGCGCGACTATTTCCTGCGCGAGCAGCTCAAGGCCATCCAGAAGGAACTGGGTGAGGGCGACGATCAGTCACGGGAGATCGATGAGCTCCGCGAGAAGATCGAGGCGGCCGGCCTGCCCGAGGCCGTGCGGAAGGAGGCCCTGCGTGAGCTTGACAGGCTCTCGAAGATGTCGCCGTCTGCCTCCGAGTACACCGTGGCGCGCACCTACCTCGACTGGGTGGTGGCGCTGCCCTGGTCCAGGAAGACCGATGAGGTCATCGACCTGGCCCACACCAAGCAGGTCCTCGACGCCGATCACTCCGGCCTGGAAAAGCTCAAGGACCGCATCCTCGAATATCTTGCGGTGCGCAAGCTCAACCCGTCACTCAAGGGGCCGATCCTCTGCTTTGTGGGCCCGCCCGGGGTGGGCAAGACGTCGCTGGCCCGGTCGATTGCCCAGTCGATTGGGCGCAAGTTTGTGCGCATCTCGCTGGGCGGCGTGCGGGACGAGGCCGAAATCCGGGGCCATCGCCGTACCTATGTCGGGGCGCTGCCCGGCCAGATCGTTCAGGGGCTGCGACGCGCCGAGTCGAAGAACCCCGTGTTCATCCTCGACGAAATCGACAAGCTCGGAAACGACTTCCGCGGCGACCCCTCCTCGGCCCTGCTCGAGGTGCTCGATCCCGAGCAGAACGCCACGTTCCGCGACCACTACCTCGATGTGCCCTTCGATCTGTCCGAGGTGATGTTCATCACCACGGCCAATGTGCTCGACACCATCCCCGGACCGCTGCGCGACCGCATGGAGATTCTCGAGCTGGCCGGCTACACCGAGCACGAGAAGCTCGCCATTGCCCGCGATCACCTGGTGGCGCGGCAGGTGGCCAATCACGGCCTGACTGCCCGGCAGCTGACGTTCACCGACGCCGGGCTTCGCCTGCTGATCCGTGGCTATACGCGCGAGGCCGGTGTGCGCAATCTCGAACGTGAAGTCGGCGCGGTCTGCCGCAAGGTCGCGCGTCGCCTGGCCGAGGGTGACGACCGCCGGGTGAAGGTGACGCCCGAGCTGGTGATGACCCTGCTGGGGGCGCCCCGGTTCGTGGATGAGGAAGTCGCCATGCGGACGAAGGCGCCGGGTGTGGCGACCGGGATGGCATGGACGCCCGTCGGGGGCGAAGTGCTGTTTGTCGAAGCCACGCGGATGGCCGGCAGCGGCACCCTCACGCTGACCGGCCAGCTCGGCGATGTCATGAAGGAATCGGCCCGTGCAGGATTGTCGTGGGTACGCACGCACGCCACCGAATGGAACATCGATCCCGAGTTCTTCAAGACCTCCGAGATCCACCTGCACGTGCCCTCTGGCGCCATTCCCAAGGACGGCCCGTCGGCCGGCGTGACGATGGTGAGTGCGCTGGTGTCGGTGCTGACGCGACGCGCCGTGCGCAGTGACGTGTCGATGACGGGCGAAATCACGCTGTCGGGCAAGGTGCTGCCGGTTGGGGGCATCAAGGAGAAGGTGCTGGCGGCCAAGCGTGCCGGCATCACCGAGGTGATTCTGCCCAAGCTGAATGAGAAGAACGTCCAGGAGGATCTCACCGACGAGCTGCGTCGCGGGCTCACGATCCACCTGGTGTCGACCATCGACGAAGTGCTGCTGCTGGCGCTGGTTCGGCAGAACGACCAGCCCCGCAAGTCGCGCACCGACCGTGCGGCCTCAGCCCGACGGGCGTCGGCTGCGCGCCGCCCGGCCTCGGCGCGCGGACGGTGACATGACAGGCGCCTGCGGCTTCCATCAGGGGCCGCCGGCGACCTGTGTCTTCCAGGATCCTCAGGCTCCGGGCAGCACGCCTGGGAAAAGCAATCCCACCAGCGAGGTCATCGCGCGGGGGCGTCCGGCGAATCCGGTGGCCCGCTCGTAGCGGTCGAGCACCGCCAGGGCTGCATCAACCGATGCGGCATGCACGGCTTCGAACTCCACGCAGCTGATCGTCCGGTCGCCGGCGCTGGCCGAGTAGTGCACCACTTCGCAGTCGGCGAAGTACCAGACGCGAATCGTCTTTTCAATCGTTCCGGTCCACTCCACCTCCTGGGGCTGCAGAAAGGCGTCCACCGCAGCGGCCTGGTCGCCTGCATGATGCCCCAGGTCAAGCGACACCTCGGTGCGGGTCTCGGGGTCGTCGCCGAACGACTTGAGGGTCAGCTGATGCAGTTCGGCGTCAAACCGGTGGCGGATGACGTACCGCTGCTGCCGACCATGCCTGGTCAGGAAATAGCGGTCGTGTACATCAAGTGCGGTACGGCGCAGGGGCTGCAGCGCCTCGATGCTGGCCGTGAAGCCGGCGAGGTCGAAGTCGTCCGGCACCACGAACTTGTGCTCAATCTCGAGGAAGCGCATCACATCCACCATTTGAATCGGCCCAGCATCCGCACCCGTGCTCTCAACCGCCGCGGCCACTGGCGGAAGCCCTCGGGTGTCACATGGACGTTCTGCGGGTCGGCAGCCAGTTGTCTGAAGATCTCGAGCGCCGGTACCACGACCCGGGGATCACGCGAGGCCAGCATGGCTTCGGCCAGCCGATCATGCGCGGCGTCTTCGCAGTTGTAGCTGCCAAAGGCGACCCACGCATCGTCGACCAGGACGAGCTTCGAGTGCTCGCCGGCGCGATGCTCGAAGACGCGGACGCCGGCGCCCAGCAGGGCCTCGTAGGTCGAGGCCGCGGCAATCCAGGCCAGGTCCGTCGTGGGCAGGGCGTCCCGGTGTGAGTGGAAGACCTCGACCGTCACGCCGCGCCGTGCAGCCTCGATCACCGCGCGCAGGAGCGGCGGTGTGGGCTTGAAGTAGAAGCTGGTGATGCGCAGCGACTGGCGGGCGGCGTCAACCATCCGGATGATCTGCTGCGTGACCTCGTTGGGGCCCGTCCAGCCGAAGGCGCCGTGCCAGCCCTGTTCCAGGTTTGGATTGCAGAACCAGTAGTCGAGCGCGAGGTCGGCCCGGTCGTCGTGCGGGGGAAGTGCGTCGAGATGGGCCGGGTCGACCCGGCCGCCGATGTGGCGCAGGCTGTCAAGCAGCGTGCGAGCGACGGGCCCCGTCATGGTCACTGAGTATTCGTGCCATCCCTCGAAGGAAGACGCGGTGATGTTGCTGCTACCGAACAGCACCTCGCCCGTGTCGCTGACCTGAATCTTGACATGCTGACCACCGCCGGAGAGCCGTTGGATCATCGCACCTGGCCGATAGTGGACGACGGTTGCGCCCGCCTGTTCAAGTCGCCGGCAGTGGTCGGCCAGCGCCCGCCGCTGGGCGGTGGTCATGAGCACTCCGCCCAGGGTCTGTCCGAAGGCATCGAGAATCAGCTGGACTGTCACGCCCCGCCGCTGCGCCTCGAGCAGTGCATCGAGCAGTGTCTGTCCGTAGCGGTCGTATTCGAGGTAAAAGGCCGACAGGTAGAGGAATCGGCGGGCCTCCCGGATGTGCCGCAGGCGATGCGCCCATTCCTCTGCCCTGTCCCACAGGGGCGCAAACGTGACGGCGGAGGGCATCAGAGGCGATAGCCGCCGGCCACGTCGATGTTCGCTCCCGTGACGTAGTCTGCCTCAATCAGATACCGAACGGCGCGGGCCACATCGTCCGGCGTGCCCGCCCGGCCGAGCGGAATCAGGTGCGGCAGTTGGGCCTCGTCGGGAAGGTCGATGGAGTTATCGAGTTGTCCGGGCGACACCATGTTGACGCGGATGCGCCTCGGCCCCAGTGACACGGCCAGGGAGCGCGTCAGCGACAGCAGGCCCGTCTTGCTGACGTAGTAGTCGACGGCGATCGGATTGGCGCGGATGCCGTCGAGCCCGGCCATGCCGATGTTGACGATGAGCGAACCGTCGGGCATCAGTGGAAGCGCGGCGTGTGTGCAATAGAAGGGGCCGGACAGGTTGGCCCCGAGCGTCGCGTCCCAGGCCTCGGGCGTGAGTGCGTCGAACGGCAGCGGTGAGTAGTTGCCGACGTTGTTGACGAGCAGGTCGACGCGACCTTCGCGCTCGGCCACATCACGGAAGGCGCGGGTGACAGACGCCTGCTGCGAGACGTCGATGGCCACCGCCCGTGACTGGCCGCCGCGTTCGTTGATGGCGCTGACCACGGCCAGCGCTTCGCGGTCTGAGTGCCGGTAACAGAGGACGACGCGATAGCCCTGGCTGGCGAAGTCCTCGCACAGGTGGCGTCCCAGTCGCCGTGCGCCACCGGTGACGAGGGCCACCGGGGCCGCTGGCGTGCGTGTCACGCCCGCACCCGTTCGACCCTGACAAACGAGCAGTCAGCCGCCGGGACGGCAGCGGGCTTGCGGACTTCGATGGCGACGCGATGAGCCTCAGGGATGTGCGTCAGCACCCAGGCGGCCGAGGCCTCGGCCATGGCCTCGATGAGCTGGAACTTGCGGTCGGTCAGCAGATGGGTCAGCCCGGATGCAATGCGGTCGTAGTCGACGGCGTCGCGGATGGCATCGGATGCGGCCGCCGGTCCGAAGTCATAGTCGAGCGCGACATCGAGGAACACCGTCTGCGAGCGCTCGCGTTCGTGCGGATAGATGCCGACGATGCAGTCGACGCGCAGTGCCTTCAGTCCTGTGGTGCCCAGCATGGTGTCTCCCTCTGTGGTCGACCCGGCGGCGCTAGTCTTCGTCGTCGGGGTGGCTGTTGCCGGCGGCGTCCTCGGGCCGCGCAAAGAGCGTGGCCTGGAGGTCGACCGGCGTCACGGCCATCAGCACCTCGAGCAGGTCGTCCGGCAGGGGCGCTGTAAAAGTTAGACGCTCGCCGGTGCGCGGATGGGTGAAGGCCAGGCGCTCGGCATGGAGGAAGGGCCGGGCCAGTCGCTGCAGGGCCCGGAACTGGCCAGGGACGCGCCGGTGCACCCCCCCATAGAGGGCATCGCCGACGATGGGGTGGCCGATGGCACTCAGGTGCACGCGGATCTGGTGCGTGCGTCCGGTAGCGATGCTGACGCGGAGCAACGTCAGGCCCTTGAGATCGCGGGCCCAGGTGACGCGGGTGACGGCTTCACGGGCGCGGGAGGCGCGGGTCGACATCTTCTGCCGATGCTTCGGGTCGCGCCCGATGGAGGCGTCAATGCGCTTGCGCTGCTGCACGAGGCCCCAGACGAGGGCGACGTACTCCTTCTCGACTTCGCGGTCGTGGAACTGACGGGACAGCTCCTGATGGGCAGCATCGTTCTTGGCGACCACCATGACGCCGCTGGTGCCCTTGTCGAGCCGGTGCACGATGCCCGGGCGGATCTCACCGCCAATGGCGCTGAGGTCCCTGACGTGGTGCAGCAGGGCATTGACGAGGGTGCCGTCGTGATTGCCTGCCGCGGGATGCACGACCATGCCGGCCGGCTTGTTGACGACCACAACATCCTGGTCGTTGAACAGGATGTCGAGCGGAAGATCCTGCGGTTCCGGCCGCGCGGCGCGTGCCTCCGGCAGCGTGACCTGCACGGAGTCACCGGCGCGCAGCACGCAATTGGCCTTCGTCACCCGGACCCTGGGGACGACGACATGCCCTTCGTCGATGAGGCGCTGGATCTGCGAGCGCGAATAGTGCGGGACCTCGCCAGCCAGGTAGCGGTCGAGGCGTTCGCCTTCGGCGTCGGGGGAGATGGTGAGTGTCAGCGTTTCCATGCCTCGGCCATTCGGGGGCGGCTCAGGTACCAGAGCATGAACAGGCTCAGCGGTGCGAGGGCCAGCGAGATGGCCTGCGAGGTCGAGATCATGGTGAACACGAAGCCGCGCTCATCTCCCCGGTAGAACTCGATGATGAAGCGGGAGACGGCGTAGAGCAGGACGAAGAGCCAGAAGGAGCGCCCGGCGAACTGGCGTCCGCGCCGTTCGGTCACCATCAGCACGAGGAAGATCGCCAGCCCGGCCAGGGACTCGTAGAGCTGTGTGGGGTGCAGCGGCACGTTGAGCGGCGTACCGACATTGATGGCCGCGGCCGGGTCGGTGAAGGTGATGGCCCAGGCCACCTGCGTGGGCTTGCCGTAGCAGCAGCCGGCCATGAGGCAGCCGAGGCGCCCGACCATGTAGCCGAGGGCGATGCCCGGCGCGAAGAGGTCGCCCGCCGGCCAGACGGCCAGGTTGTGCTTCCGGAGCTGGTAGATGCACGTGACGGTGGCCCCGATCAGGCCACCGTAGAACACGCCGCCCGAGCGCAGCAGCTGTGTGAAATCCGCCCAGCTGCTGGTGAAGTGCTCGAAGTCGACGATGAAGAGCAGCGCCTTGGCACCGACCAGTGCGGCGATGATGACCCAGATGCCGAGGTCGAGCACGCGATCGCCGTCGAGGCCGGCGGCACGGGCGCGGCGGACGGCCATCCAGAGGCCGATCAGATAGGCAGCGGCCAGCAGCACGCCGTACGAGTAGATGGTGAACGGTCCGAGATCAAACAGGATGGGATGCACGGCGCCCGACCCCCAGCACATCGAGAAGAAGACAGACCACGCCGATGCTGATGGCGGCATCGGCGACGTTGAACGCCCAGAAGTGCCAGTCGCCGCGGTACGCATCGACAAAGTCGAGGACGTATCCGGCAGTGGCCCGATCTATCAGATTCCCGATGGCGCCGCCCACGACGCCGGCCATTCCCCAGCGCGCGAAGCGATCCGTGACAGGGATGGTCAGCGCGAACCACAGCACGCCCAGCATGGCCAGCACCGCCAGCGACGGCACCACGATGGACTTCAGGGGGAAATCGGCGCCATTCATCATGCCGAAGGCCACGCCGGTGTTGTGCACGCGCGTCAGGTCGAGCCAGCCCGGAATGACCGTCACGCTGTCGTACAGGGCAAGACGGTCGCGCACCAGCGACTTGGTGATCTGGTCGACGACCACGACCGTCACCACCACGGCCGTCTCGAACCGGCTCGGGCGGGTGAGACCTGTCACGCGGCCCCCACTGCGGGCAGGGCATCCACGCAGCGCGGACACAGGCCGGCGGTAGACTCGGCGCGGCTCACCTCGGGCACGAAGCGCCAGCAGCGCTCGCACTTGTGTCCGTCGGCCTTCTGCACGTCGATGTGGCGGGGCTGGCCGGGAGCGGCCTCGTCCAGCGTGACAGCCGAGACACCGAACAGCGTGGGCAGGAAGTCGCGATGCGCCTGAAGGAGGGTGAGTTCGTCGCCGCTGGTCGTCAGTCGTATCTGTGCCGACAGGTTCGCCTTGATCAGCTGCTCCTGGCGACGCTGCTCGAGCGCCAGGTTGACCTCGTCGCGCACGGCCCGCAGCTGCGCCCATCGGGCGATGCGGTCGGCGTCGCGCCACGGGGCCAGCTCATCGCCCATGGGAAAGAGCGCCAGGTGCACGGACGGCAGCCGGTCACCGGGCAGGGCACGCCACAGTTCATCCATCGTGACGGACAGAATCGGGGCAAGCAGCCGCGACAATCCTTCCACGATGAGATACATCGCCGTCTGGCCTGACCGGCGCGCCTGGGACGTCGCCCCGACCGTGTACATGCGGTCCTTGGTCACATCGACATAGAACGCGCTGATGTCGGTGGTGATGAGGCCGTTGGCGGCCTGATAGACGGCCGGATAGTCGTACTCGTCGTAGGCCTTCACGATGCGATCAGCGGTGGCCGCGTAGGTGGCCAGCGCCCATCGGTCGATGTCGAGCATCTCTTCGACGGGCACGAGATCGGTTGCGGGATTGAAGTCGTACAGGTTGGCGACGAGCACGCGCAGCACGTTCCGGAACTTCCGGTAGGCCTCGACGGTGCGCGCGAGGATTTCCTTCCCGAGGCGGATGTCCTCGCGGTAGTCGACCATCGACACCCAGAGGCGCAGGATCTCGGCGCCGCTCTGGCGGATGACATCCTGCGGGGCGACGGTGTTGCCGATCGACTTCGACATCTTGCGGCCGTCTTCGTCGACGACGAAGCCGTGGGTCAGCACCTGGTTGAACGGCGCACGGCCGCGGGTGCCGATGCCCACGAGCAGCGAGCTGTGGAACCAGCCGCGGTGCTGGTCGCTGCCCTCGAGGTAGATATCGGCGGGCCAGTGATGGTGCTCGCGGAAGGGCAGCACGGCTTCATGGCTCGAGCCCGAGTCGAACCACACGTCGAGGATATTGTGCTCGCGCTCGAAGTGAGTGCCACCGCAGGCAGGGCAGGTGAGCCCTGCCGGAAGGAACTCGCTGATCGGCCGCTCGTACCAGGCATCAGCCCCGTAGGTATCGAAGACGCTGGCGGCCTGCTCCACCAGCGCCGCGGTCAGCAGGGCCTGACCGCAGCCCGTGCAGTCGACGGCAGGAATGGGCACGCCCCAGGCACGCTGGCGCGAGATGCACCAGTCGGGCCGGTTGGCAATCATGCCTTCGATGCGGGCCTGGCCCCAGGACGGAATCCAGCGGACGCGCCCGCGGATTTCCTCGAGGGCGCGCGCGCGGAGCTGCTGCGATTCCATCGCGATGAACCACTGCGCCGTGGCGAGGAAGATGACCGGATGGTGGCAGCGCCAGCAGTGCGGATACTGGTGGTGATACTCCTCCTGCTTCCACAGGCGCCCCCGGGCATCGAGCGCCGCGGCCACCTTCGGGTTGGCCTCCCACACCTGGAGCCCGGCGAACAGTTCTACCGTGTCGTTGAAGTGGCCGCCGGCATCGAGCGGCGCGTAGATGTCGAGGCCGTAGCGGACGCCGCTCTGGTAGTCGTCAGCACCGTGTCCAGGCGCCGTGTGCACGATGCCCGTACCGGCCTCGAGGGTGACGTAGTCGGCGAGGATGGCGAGCGAATCGCGCTCGTAGAGCGGATGCCGGAAGGTCAGCCGGTCCATGACGGCGCCTTCGAAGGTGGCCAGTGGCTCGCCGAGCGTGCGGCCCGTGCGCGACGCCACGGCCTCGGCCAGGTCGCGGGCGATGATGACCGCCGTGCCGTTGACGTCGTAGGCCCCATACACGTAGGTCGGGTGGAAGGCTACGGCGAGGTTGGACGGAATCGTCCAGGGGGTGGTGGTCCAGATGAGCACCGACACTGGCCGGCTGGCCAGTGCGGGCACGCGCGCGGCGAGGTCAGTCCTGGCGGCCTCGGCCAGC
>Ga0315902_10011129_pt1 | contig 11843 bp, 3 predicted proteins | sample LakEriMetagenome_9_FD_203523 | JGI IMG/M metagenome (GOLD analysis project Ga0315902, IMG submission 203523) | Freshwater fungal communities from buoy surface, Lake Erie, Ohio, United States - Buoy 12 MA117 | ecosystem: Environmental > Aquatic > Freshwater > Lake > Lake biofilm | place: USA... | reverse complement strand
GTGCCAAGGTGCAGCGTGCCGTTCCGAACCGTCGTGGTGCCAGAGAGCGTGCTCGTGCCGGTCAGTCGGAGCCAACCGGCGTCGATGGCGAGGTTCAGTCGCCGTGAACCGCCGCCGACCGTGTTCGTCAGCGTGCCGGCGAACGTGCTCGAGCCGCTGATCGTGAGCGTGGAATCGCGGGTCGTCGAGCTACTTCCGACTGTCGCCGCCCCAGGGCCCTTGACGATCCCGGCGAGCGTCTGGTCGTAGCCAGCCAGATCGATCGCGGCGGTCGCACTGGCACCAACCGTGACCGTGGCGGCCGTCGGCAGGCCATCATTCCTCCCGAGCCGGGCCGTACCCTCGTTGATGAAGAACGTTGAGCACGTGCCACCGCCGGCGAAGACCACGGTGCCGATCCGCATGCTCACCGTCGCCCCCGTCGGGGCGTTCACCGGCCCTTCGACCACGAGTGTGCCGCCACCCGTGCTCGCAAACACGCCGCCGCTGCCGGGTCCACTACGCACGGTCACGGTGCCTCCGGCGAGCCGACCCGTGCCGCTGCCCTCGTACTGGATCACGCCGTTGGCCACGACGCCGGACGGGGCATCCACGACGAAGTCGTTGGCCAGCACCACGCTGCTCCCGAGAGCCACTCGGGCGGCCGACCCCGTGATCGTGACCGTGCCGCTGCCCAGGCCGAAGGCCGACGTGACGCGGGCCAGACCGCCGGCCAGCACGGTGCCCCCCGAGTAGCCGTTGGAGCCGCTCGCCGTCACGGTGCCCGAACCATTGAGCAGCAGGCCGAGCCCTCCCTGGTTTCCCGAGCCGAAGGCCAGCGTCCTGGTGGACCCGGACGTCACGAGCCCGACGCGGCCACCGGCGGCGAAGTTGCCGGTGTTGACGAGCGTCGCAATCGTCGCGTCGCTGAACGAGGCGGGCACCGAGAGCGTGGCGCCGCCCGACACGCTGAAGCGTCCGGGCACGTTCCAGCCGGGGAGGGAGGCCGTCGAGGTGATCGCGAGCACGCCGCCGCTGACGGCGGTGCTGCCTGAGAACGAAACGGATGATCCGGAGAGCGTTACCGTGCTCGGACCGGTTTTGCGGAGGGTGCCGGAGCCGGTGATGATCGCGGACAGACTGCCGGCCTGGAGGTCGTACGTGGTCGCGGCGATGGTGCCGCTCGACACGGCGCCGCCGGTGAGCGCGAGCGTGGCGATCTGCTCGGTGCCGCCGCCGAGGTCGAGCGTGCCCGCCTCGACGACCACCGTCCCGGTGTCGATGACGCGGTTGGCACTTCCCAGTCGGAGCACTCCGTTTCCCTGCTTCGCGAGCGTGCTCACACCGACCGTGCCGGTCAGCGTGCTGGTTCCCGCCGCCAGGGAGAGCGTGACCGTGCGACCGGGCGAAGCCTCATCGAACCCGGTCGAGCCGCTGCCGAAGGTGTAGGTGGCGTTGTTGATCGCAGCGATCGTGGTGTCGGCCTCGACCATGATCGGCCCAGCGAGCCCGAGGGCGTTTGCGGTGCCGGAGTCGTTGACGACAGCCCCATACCCACCGGCGCCGACGCCGGACCCGCTGAGCCGCAGCGTCTGCGGAAACGAGCGGCTTCCGGCGGTGAGGCCGGCGAACCAGATCTGGCCGCCGGGTTCGACCGCGAGCGTGGTCGTGGGTGTGCCGAACTCCGTGCCCGACGCCGACCCGGTTGCTCCCGTCATGAGCTGCCCGCCCGACACCGTGATCGTGCGGCCGGACAGCCCGACCGAGTTGTTGGCGGCGAGCAGGAGCATGCCGCCGCCCGTCTTCGCGAAGCCGCCCGATATCGGGGCGGTGACCGCGACCGCCGACTCGACGCGTGCCACGGCATCGGAGCCGGTGAACGTGAGCGTGCCGCCGGTGCCGGCGGCGATCGTGCCGCTGGCCCCGAGATAGGTCAGACGGCTGAGCACGATCGCGGTGTTGAGCGTGATCGCGGCGCCCCCCATGAATCCGTAGCCGATCGTGGCGGTGGCTGTTCCCGAGTTCGGCACTCCTGCCGGGGACCAGTTCGCGGCGGTCGTCCACGAGCCGCCACCGGTCGGCACCCAGCCGTCGCCCGAGGTCGCCTCGGCGGGAATGAAGTCGAGCACCCGCAGCGGCGTACCGGTCGACGAGGTGAGCGAAGTGTTCTCCTGGGCGTAGACCGAGAGCACGCCGCTCGTCAGGAGCCGGGCGGCATCCACCCGCGGTTCGTTGGCGAAGGAACGAAGGTAGTCGCGATAGACGATCGACCAGTCGCTCCAGCCCGATGCCCTGCTGGCGGCCGCGATCGTGAGCGTCCTGCCGCTGGCGCCGTTCGTGACGTTGATGGTCGCCAGCGGCGTTCCCGGGGAGACGAACACCGCGTAGAGCGTATCGTCGGACGAGCGAGCGAGCGCTGCACGTGTGCCAACCAGCCCGGGGATCTCGTGCCGCGTCCAGAGGCCGGTGGCCGGATCGCGTACGTAGTCGTAGTAGCTGCAGTCCGCCGGCACGTAGGCGGCGTCGCCCGACTGCCAGGCCTGATCGTCACGGCGGTGGTACATGACGGCGTGCACGCTGCCGTCGCCCATCACGATCTGCGACTGCTGGTTGATCAGCGACTGCTTCCGATCGAGCGACTGCACGACCTGTCCAGGGGACGCCAGCGTGATCGGGCGGGACTGCGCCGTGCTGCCGATCACGGCGCCGGCGTTGTTGTGCCACGTCACTCCACCGTCAGGGCTCGACGCGAAGCAGATGTCGTGGTTGGCGTACTGGTTCGTCGACTCCCGCCAGGTCCACGTGGTGAAGAGCTCGCCGCCGGGGCCGTAGTCATAGCCGTTCCAGTATGCGTTTCTGGAGGTGGATGGGCTCGTTGCCGGATTGAAGACGTCCACGAACGTGCCGGTGCGACTGATCACCATGCGGCCGTCGTGCCAGCCGCCGTTGTCGTAGTCGTAGAGCCAGTTGTCGCCGTTGCCGCTCGACCCCCTGCGCATCGCGAGGAGCAGCCCGCCGTTGGGCTTGGTGATGAAGTTTGGGTAGGTGACCGACGACACGGTCGCTTCTCCGGGCATCAGAAACGCCTGTTCGGCCTGGAACATCGAGGTGCCCCAGCCGCTGCCCGTCGTGGTCACACCGGCGGCAGTCCTCCGGTAGCGGAGGTTGTTGTTGTGCATGTCCCACGCCATGTGGATCGAGCCGTCGGAGGCGAGGCCGAACGAGATCACGTTGTGGGCATCGGCGCTTCCCTTGCCGTTGGTGAACCTCGATCCCGTGTTGACGGCGTCCCACGGGCCGACTGTCGTGCCCGAAACGGACCGCCGCGCCAGCATCACGCTGGCGTTGGCGTCGTTCGTGTACCAGGCGGTGTACTGGTAGCCCCCAAAGGTCTTGAGGGCGTCGATTTGAAACGACTCGCCGTTGATGGCCCGCCCATACGTGGCCGAACTGGCCATGATCAAGGCGGCTGGGTCGACCACCGAGTCGGCCACGCGGATCAGCTGGGCAGGAGATATCGTGCACCAGCCGGCCGCCACGAGTGCGAGGCACGCGTTCCCAACGGACCGCCGCGCGGCCTCTCGCACCTGCCCGATCGTTGCGGTTGGTGGCGTCACCCCGTTAACCTTATGGCCTCGCCAGCGTGGGCCGCCAGCAGGCGGTTTTGTGGGAGGGTCTTCGCATGCCGCCAGGGCAGGTTTTTTGCGTCGCTCGAGCGCATCGAAGGGCCGCTCTGTGCGCGGCCATCGGGTTGCTGTCGGCATCGTTCTCGGCGGCCCAGTCGCCCCCCGTGCAGGTCGGGTTCCTCTGGCACATGCACCAGCCGATCTACTATCCCGGCGAGAGCATCGTACAGACGGCGAACGCCGGGCGGTATTCGTTTTCGGTGACCGACGTCCACAACCAGCGACTGGGGCCCTACACCACCTGGCCCAAGGATGCGATCCAGATCGGCGCGGGACTGCCCCACCTCGGCGCCAGCGTGTCGTTCTCCGGCTCGCTGATCAAGAACCTCAACGACCTCGAGACGGCGGGGGCTTCCCAGTGGAGCAACTGGGACCAGGCCTATCGCGCCGCCCGGGCACAGACCACCGTCGAGGGCAACCCACGGCTCGACCTGATCGGCTTCTCGCAGTACCACGCGCTTGGCCCGCTGCTCGACACCCGCGACCTGCGGATGCAGATCAGGCTGCACAAGCTCTCCACGCAGGACGCGTTCGGCACGGCCGTGCCCTATTCGAGCGGCTATTTTCCCGCCGAGACCGCCTTCAGCGCGCGGATGATCCCCGCGCTCGTCGCCGAGGGCTTCGACTGGACGATCGTCGACAACATCCACTTCGATCGTGCCACGAAGAACTACCCGCATACCGACGCCTCGAACCTGTACGCCCCCAACCGTGCCGATGCTGTGAATCCCGATCCCGCTGCCTCCGGGGGGGCATGGGTGCAACTCAACAACCTCTGGGCTCCGAGCCGCGTGAGCGCACCCTTCAGCTACCGTCCCCACAACGTCCAGTACGTCGATCCGAGCACGGGCGCGACGCAGCGGATCGTGGCCGTGCCCGGGGCCCGCTACGAGGGCAACGAGGATGCCCGAGGCGGCTACGGGGCCTTCCTCTACAAGCAGGTGATGGATCAGTACAAGCAGTACAACACCGACCCCAATCATCCCCTGCTCGTCGTGCTCCATCACGACGGCGACAACTACGGCGGCGGCTCCGACTCCTACTATCACGGCAACTTCCAGAACATGGTGAACTGGGCGGCGGCCGACCCCGATTACGACGTCACCACGATTCAGGACTATCTCGACCGCTTTCCGGTGGCGGCCGGGGACGTGATTCACGTCGAGCCGGGATCGTGGGCCGGGGCGGACAACGGCGACCCGCAGTTCAAGAAGTGGCTCGGTCCCCGCAATGCCGCCGGCTGGAGCCCCGACGAGAACAGCTGGGCCGTGCTCACGGCCGCGAAGAACCGCGTGTTCACGGCGGAAGACAAGGTTCCGATCGGCGACCTGCGAAACGTGCTCAATGGCACGGGCTCCGCGACCGAGCGGGCGTGGCACGCGCTGCTCGAGTCGCAGGCGAGCGACTACTGGTATTGGGACGGCACCGAGATCTGGGATTCGAACGTCACCCGCGGGGCGAACCTGGCCACGCAGCAGGCCGACATTGTGTTGGCGGCGCAGCCCGCCGCTGAGGGCACGGCTCCGTCGGTGTTCCTGCCACAGCGGAGCGTCTACAACCCGGGGGCCAAGGAGTTCGGCGTGGATCAGCCGAAGGACTTCGAGGTCTGGACGTTCGCCTACGACGTCTCCGGCCTGGAGAGCGTGACGCTCAAATATCGGCTCGATGCCGACGGCGACAACCCGTTGGCATCGACGCAAAACGAGACTTACGCCGGAGGTGCCGAGGTGGGCGGTTGGCAGTCGCTGACCATGAGCGGCGTGACGCTCTCCTCGCCGGCGGGCATCCTCGCGCCCACGTATCGAGCGCAGCGGTTCGGGGCCACGATCGCAGGCCTTTCCGACAAGCTCGTCGACTACTACATCGAGGCGGTGGACGCCCGCGGCAATGTCACGAAGACCGACATCCAACACGTCTACGTGGGGGTCGGCTCGGGCACGACGGGTGGCGGCGGGGGCGGTGGAACTCCCGGTGGCGGCGGTGGGGGCACCCCGCCGGTCAGCGGGTTCACGATGGACGGCCTTCTGGACGCTTCGGCCCAGCTCGTGGCCGAGAAGAACGGCATGAAGCTGTGGTGCGGCACCGACGGGAGCAAGCTCTACGTCGCCACGCCGGATGCTGGCGAGGGGAGCGACCATTTCGTGTTCGTCGCCAAGACGCCAGGTGCCGCAGTGGCCGCACCGTGGGCCAAAGCCGGCCAGGTCTCCCAGTGGGACGCCTATCTCGCCGACGAGAACGACAACACCTACACGGGCTGGTTCGATGCCCAGGGAGCGGGCGTGTCGGCGACGGGTGGCAACGGCGGGGTGCTGGAGGGGGTGATCGACCTGCTCGATGAGTTCGCCGCCTATCCCGACGCCGTCTATCTCGCCGTCGGCCTCTATGCCACGGGCAACGGAGGCGGGCTGCTGGCGTCGCATCAACTGCCGGGCACGCTCGATGGCGACGGCACTCTTGACGCGAGCGAATATCTCCGCCTGCCGCTGGCGCCGTGTGCGTTCACGCTCAGCGTGAGCACAGGTCGGCAGACCCAATCGCAGGCGGGCCGAGCCTCGATCGCCGGCAACGCACGGCTGATCAAGACGGGCAGCGGTACCTGCGTGCTCGATGCCGCGAACGGCTATACGGGCGGCACAGCCGTGGAGGCCGGCACGCTCGAGGTGGCTCACGCGACGGCGCTGGCGCGGTCGGCGGTGACAGTGGCGGTCGGGAGCCGACTCACTGTGGCCGGCGGCCTGCGGGCGACGCTCGGAAGCCTCGACCTCGTCGGCTCAGTCGACGTGGGCAATGGCGGCGTCACCGTGACCGCGGGGCTGAGCGACGCGATGGCTCGCGAGGCGATCGCCCGCGGCAGGGCTGATGGATCGTGGAACGGCGTAACGGGGCTCACCTCGTCGGCCGCGGCCGCAGCGGTGGCCGCCGGGCTGCCACGGGCGGTGGGCTGGGCGCGAGACAGCGGGAACGCCGTGACGTTTGCGTATGCAGCCCAGGGCGACAGCAATCTCGACGGCGTGGTGGACGTGCTCGACGCCGCGAACTTCCTCGCGGGTGGCCGCTTCGATTCGTCGCAGGTATCCACCTGGACCGACGGCGACTTCAACAACGACGCGGTGGTGGACATCCTGGACGCCGCCGACTTCATGGCGGCAAGCCTGTTCGATGCCGGCGGCTACCTGCCTGCGACATCACCTCCGGCGGTGGCCGTCGATGTGGCTGCGGTCCCCGAGCCCGCGATCTCGGCCGTGGCCGTGGGGATGCTGGCCCTGGCGGTGATGCATGTTTTCAGAATGCGTCACCGCGTCAGCGCTCCGACAGAGTCTCAGGAAGCGTAACCGCGTAAGCGGTACGATCACGGCCAGCGTGGATCGCCGCCGATCGGGCGCGTCGGAGCCCTCGTGGACCGCGCCCGCGGCCTTACGGCCGTTCGGCTCATACGGCAGCAGTACAAGCCCAACGCCGCGAGGCGTGGGGCGAGCCTCCACCGGACGCCGCGTACAAGACCCGACCCGTCGCCACCATTGAGCCCGCGACGGAACTCGTGATGGCAGGGACGGCGTGACTGGCGGTGAGACGAGGGTGGGGCAATTCGCCCCACCCCCCTAGGAAGAGGTGGGGCAATTCGCCCCACCCCCGGGCTGCGACTGGAGCGAATCGCTCCAGTGGTCATGGACAGGGCCCGGGTGGCTCAATCCGTACTCAGACACAAAAAATGGATTATTCCCGTGCGTTACTACCATCTCACGAACTTGAAAGGGGCGGTTCCTCAAGTTCCATCGTCATGGCACGGTAGTTGCAGGGAGGTACTGCCGGAAAGGAGGTGGGGGGAGGTCGCCCCCGCCTCGGACGTCGCAGGAATCAGGAAGCGAGGAAACCACCATGGCCCACCGGTATCACGCTGTTTCGTTTGGCCGTGCGATCGCCAGGGTCGTCATCTCCGCGGTGGCAGCCACCTTTTGGGCACTGCCCTCCAGCGTGTACGCCGACATGAACTGGGATGGCGACAACGCGGCCGGCAACTTCTCCTTTGACAACAACTGGTTTGGCAACACCCAACCGGCGTGGAACTTCGGGAACGGCAACCTCAACTTTGCCTTCAGCAACAACACGAGCCAAACGTCACTGTTCTTCGACTACACCTCATGGCGGACCACCAACGACATCTTCTGGCTGTCAACCTACGGAAAGTCGATGGTGCTCTCGTCCAATGGCAACGGGTTGGACTTTACGATCCGAGTTGAGAATCAGAGTCCGTTTGCCCAGACGGTGAACATGCCGTTGTCAGGTGGCAAGAACGGCGTGGACCATATGGAACTCAATCCCGTCACTGCCGACCTGACGATCAGCGGCCCGATCTACAACGACACCAGCGTCGATTATCTGGTCTACGGCGGTACTTCGACCCTGACGACGCTCACGCTCAGCAGTACGCTCGGCGTCGGCAGCACCGCGGCAAACGTCGACTTCACCCAGGCGGCTGGTCGCAACACCCGAGTGAACGTGGCCGTCAGCCAGGCGTGGGCCGGCACGACCACGGTGAACTCCGGTTCATTCGTCACCGGCAGCGGCGTCACGCTCGCCTCTCCCACCATCGTCGTCGGCGGGGGCACGGTCGCGAGCACGTCGGCGAACACCTTCGCGGATTCGGCGACGGTCACGGTCAACAGCGGTCGACTCTCGATCGGCGGCAGTGACACCGTGGCCTCGCTCGCCGGTTCGGGTGGCACCGTCAATGTTGCGACGGGGGCCACGCTCACCGCCGGAAACGCCAGCTCGACCTCGTATGCAGGCTCCATTACCGGCGGCGGCAATCTGACGAAGGTGGGCAGCGGCACGTTCACGCTCTCTTCCGCGAGTTCGATGACAGGAACGACGACGGTGACGGCCGGGCAGTTCACCCTCGCATCTGCAAATCTCCTGGCTGACACGTCGGCGGTTGTCATCAACGGCGGGCTGCTGTCTCTCGGCGGCAATGACACGATCGGCTCCGTCGCTGGGTCCGGTGGCACGCTGGCGATCGGCTCCAACACCCTGACCGTCTCGCAGTCCGGCACCACGTCGTTCGCAGGGGCGATCACCGGCAACGGCACATTTACGAAGGCCGGATCGGGGATCCTGACCCTGACGGGCAACGCCTCCGCCTATGCCGGTGCCACGCAGGTGCAGGCCGGCACGCTCGCCGTGAACGGCAGCCTCGGTGGCTCGGTGGACGTGTCGCTTGGCGCGATCCTCAGCGGCACCGGCACGATCGGCGGTAACGCCTCGATCGCCGGCACACTGAATCCGGGCGGCGCCGGCGCGGTCGGCACGCAGACCTTCAACGGCAACCTCACCTACGCAGGTGGATCGATCCTCAGCTGGGAGCTGTTCGCCAACAACGCCCTTGGCGGCAGCTACGACCAGATTGCCGTTCCGACTGGCAACCTGACGTTCTCCGGATCGACGGCGATCGCCATGTCGTTCGATGCCGCCGGGAGCGCGGTCGCCTGGTCAAACTCGTTCTGGAATGTCAGCCGGAGTTGGCTGGTGCAGGACCTGGGGTCGGGGGTGATCAATAACTTCGGCAACCTCTCGATCTCGACGCAGAACTGGCTCGACAGCACGGGGGCGGCATTCAACACGGCCCGGCCTGGTGCGAGCTTCACCGTCACGCAGCAGGGTCAGGACGTCTTGATCACCTACGTGCCGGAGCCGTCCACGGTCGTCGCCCTGATCGGCGGACTGGCGGGCGTGGCCGGCTTCAGCATCCGCCGTCGCCGCGGCTGCTGACTCCTCGCGGGTGGTTCCGCTCCTGTTCGCGAGTTCGTCGCAGGCAACCCGAGCGCCGGCGGTTATCTCGGAATCTCGTTCCAGGACAGCACGACCTACACCAACTTCTTCTCGGCCACGGGCGACACTGCCGAGGCCCGATTCCAGCTCGACAACACAGGTGGCCGGAAGGCCTACCACTCCGGCACGGCGGTTTATTCCGGCCTCGGCGCGAATGCCGACCGCACGTTCATCATCACGGTGACGTCGGGCAGCACGTTCAAAGCCTCGGTCGGTGCGAACGCCTATGACAACCTCGGCATGGCGGCCGGCGGCGGCAGTGGCCCTGGTATCCCGGCTCGCCGCGCTGGCTGGCCAGAGAATGCGCCGCCGGGCGTCATGACCGGCCGCTCGCCCCGCCGCCTGAGCGGGCCGTGGGAATGAAACGGCCCGCCAGCGTTGCGTTCATCCCAGGCGTGACCTAGAGTCGATACCGTCGGCATCAGACGACGCGAGCCGTTGCACGGTGGGCCAGAAACGGTCGACCTTCCGACCCCGCCCCCCTTCCCTCCCGCAGGCTCTCTGGCCCATGGCCCACGCCCCTGACTCTGTTTCCGCTACCGACGCCCAGCGCGTGCCGTTTGCCTCTCTCGGTCTCTCGACGCAGGTGCTCGAGGCAGTGGCCCGGATGGGATTCGAGACCGCCACCCCGGTTCAGGCGGCGACCATCCCGCCGATCATGGCGGGCCGCGACGTGATCGGCCAGTCGGAGACCGGCTCGGGCAAAACGGCTGCCTTTTGCATCCCGGCCGTCGAGCGGATCGATTCGGCCCGCGGCGCGACGCAGGTTTTGATTCTGGTGCCCACGCGCGAGCTCGCCACGCAGGTGGCCGGGGAGGTGCGGAAGCTCGCCGGCGGCGCCAGCCGCATCCGCTCGTTCGCCGTCTACGGCGGCGCGGCCTACGAGCCGCAGTTCGCGGAGCTTCGCCGCGGCGTCCACATCCTCGTCGGTACGCCCGGCCGGCTCGTCGATCACCTCGCGAGGGGCACGCTCGACCTTTCGTCCGTCGGTCTTGTCGTGCTCGACGAGGCCGACCGGATGCTCGACATGGGATTCCGTGAGGACATCGAGAAGATCCTCGCCGCGGCGCCTGCGGGCCGTCAGACCGTGTTCTTCTCGGCGACACTGTCTTCCGAGATCCGCTCGCTCGTCGCCGGCCACTCCCGCGATGCCGAGTCGGTCAGCGTCGGCTCCCGGTCCGCCGCCGGGCCGGCCGCTGTGGAGCAGATTGCCTACGAGGTGCCGCATCGCGCCAAGCTCGAGGCCCTCGCGCGGCTGCTCGACTACCACGACGTTGCCAGCGGCGTGATCTTCTGCAACACGCAGCAGATGGTCGAGGAGCTTGCCGACGCGCTCGCCGCCCGTGGATGCCCCGCAGAGCGGCTTCACGGCGGCATGGCCCAGGCCCAGCGGACGCGGGTGATGAACGGCTTCAAGAAGGGGGCGTTTGCCTTCCTCGTGGCCACCGACGTTGCGGCCCGGGGCATCGACGTGGATGACCTGGGCCTCGTCATCAACTACGACATGCCCTACGACGCCGAGGACTACGTCCACCGCATCGGCCGCACCGGCCGGGCCGGCCGCAAGGGACTGGCGATCACGCTCGTCTCGGGCGGTGCCGCCCACAAGCTCCAGTTCATCGAGCGGGTGCTCAAAGCCCGCATCCGCCGGGAGCGGATGCCGACGGCAGCGGCGGTGGAGGCACGGCGGGCGGAGCGGCTCGTCGAACGGCTGCGCGAGACGCTCGGAGGCAACGCCTTCCGGGCCCGGCTGCCCGTCGTGGACCGGCTCGTCGGCGAGGGGCATCCGCCGGCGGTGGTGGCCGCGGCGATTCTGCAGCATTTCGCGCCTGCCCCGCCCCCGCCCGGCCCGGCCGACGAGGCGGCCTTCGCACCTCCGTCACGGGGGCATCGCCCCGGTCCAGCTGGTGGCCCTCGTCGTCCGCCGCGCAAGGGCGGGCACCATCCGGCAGGTCGTCCGGCCAACGCAGGTCGCCCGGCCAAGCCGCACGGGCGCCCCGCACCCGGTCCGCGTGGAAAAACCCGCCGACCGAAGCGGGGCCCAGCCTCCCGGCGCGGCCGATGAACCGCACGCGGTGCTCAGGAAGCCCAAACGCGTAAGCGATGGGGACAGGTCGGTGCGGATCGCGACGGGCGTGTTTGCCACGGGGCGTGAACCCCTCGCTGGCGCTCGGGGCTTTTTGATCCGTCCGCCAGGAAGCCCAATCGCGTAAGCGATGGGGATAGGTCGGTGCGGATCGCGATGGGCTTTTTGACCGCATCGCGTGAACCCCTCGCTGGCGCTCGGGGCTTTTTGATCCGTCCGCCAGGAAGCCCAATCGCGTAAGCGATGGGGTCAGGTCGGTGCGGATT
>Ga0315902_10011128_pt1 | contig 11843 bp, 13 predicted proteins | sample LakEriMetagenome_9_FD_203523 | JGI IMG/M metagenome (GOLD analysis project Ga0315902, IMG submission 203523) | Freshwater fungal communities from buoy surface, Lake Erie, Ohio, United States - Buoy 12 MA117 | ecosystem: Environmental > Aquatic > Freshwater > Lake > Lake biofilm | place: USA... | reverse complement strand
CAGTTTTAAAAAAGACGTTGGTTTAGTTGACTTGTGCGGCTTGTCGCATGCATACATACTATTAGAATAGAGATTTACTCCGATTATAAATAACAATAATATAATTATCTTCTTTTGCATGATTATGAAGTGCAAAGGTATTAAAATATTTAGAGTAAAGGATGTTAAAACAAATAGAAATATCAGCATTAAAGGTTCGTGTTTTCGGTAAGAAATGACAAAAACCTCACGCAAAACCTCACGCAAACCTCACGCAGAAACAACAAAGGACCCACGATTTAACGTAAGTCCTTGATTTTCATGTAGCGAGACCGGGATTTGAACCCGGGACCTCAGGGTTATGAAGATTTTTTGAGAAAATGAATGCGTTGATTTGTAGTTAGTTATGTTTTTACAAAACCGAAAACGACCGATTTCAGTCGAATTCAGGGGATGTTTTCCTCACGCAGAGGGTTATTGATTAAAAGGAGTAACCATGGGTGAATTTTTACCATGTACACTCCGCCTCGGTCTCCACATTCCAAAAGATTCCAGTTTTGAAATCGCTTGTGATAAATTGAAATATTTTTTGAGCAGATTCCTCCGGGGATAATCGTCCATTTACATTACTCTTTGCAATATTGGTTCTCACCCAACCTGGATGCACAGAAGCAACAAGTTGTTTACCCTCCAGTCTATTACTTAAAATTTTGGTATACATATTGAGTGCAGCCTTGGACATTCTATATGCAACTGAATCACTTTTCTCGCAAACATCAACTGAACCCATCTTAGAAGATATATTAACTATTTTACCTCCAACATTCAAGTACTGCAGCATTTGTTCAGTGAAAAAAGTTGTTCCTGTAACATTAACATCAAAAGTTTTCTTAAAAGAAGTTTCTTCAGGTAAATCAAAATCTAAATCAGGGCCAATACCTGCATTATTAATTAAGATGTCAATTTTGATATTATCTAATTGAAAGTTTTTTTCAAATGCAGCAATTGAATCTAAATTGGAAAGGTCTAATGCGAAAGATTTGTAATTATTTTCATTTATATTATCAATACCTGTTGTATTAGTTCCAATAACTCTATAACCATTAATTAGTAATAATTTAGTAAAAGCATGTCCAATGCCTTGACTTGTTCCAGTTATCAAAATTGTCTTACTCATTTGAATGCTTGTTTTAGTTACTCAATTTAGATAATATTTTTTAAAAGATACAACTACCCAACTCACTGATAGACAAAGAAAAAGCCATCATTTCTGATGGCTTGTCTAGTGTGGCTCCCCTTTTCAACGAAAGATGCAACTATAATGCGATGATTGAGTTCTTAATCATTAGGAAATTATTTAATAAGACCACTTTCGTCAATCTTAAATAACCACTCTTGGTCATAGCAGTCATTGGATACATTGAATGTTGCACAAATTTGTTTCGTTCCTTCAATTTGGTATAAATTATCTTCAACAGCCGTAATTCGTAATCCATAATCATTTAAGAATTCCCCATAGGTTTTTTGCCAAAGAATATCTCCATTAGAACTAACTTTCGCAACCAATACATCATAGTTGCCTTTTCCAAAGGAGCTTGTAGAACCAACTACAATGTAGCTGCCATTTTTAGTTCTCACCACCTGTCCTGCCTTATCATAACTTGTTCCTCCAATGATACGCTTCCATAAAACCTTACCTTTAACATCTTTTTTTACAAGTTCTATATCGCATTCATTTTTAGAGCCACAGTTGATAGTTGAAACTGAAACAGTTGAATTATCCGTTAGATTAACAAATAATGTTTTCAAATCTTTGAAAGATAGTAATCCGAATGTTACTGTTATAATCACCAATAGTGTTTTCATATTTCTTTTAATTAAAGTTTTTATATCAACAAAAAGGTTACTAAAGTTGGAAATGACAATTTTGAATTCAAATTTACCATCATTAGCTCCCATTGGAAATTCATTCAATTTTACATCTAAAGCTGCGCCGATAGCATTTAGAGAGTAAATACTTGGGGTTACCTCACTATTCTCAATCCTTTGAATGGTTCTTACCGCAATACCACTCTTTTCAGATAGTTCGGTTTGAGTAACCCCCTTTGAAATTCTGATTTCTTTTATGTGTTCTCCTATTTTCATTTTACAAATGTATAAGGAATAAACGGCAGCAAAAACGACTTCTACACGTCATATAGGTGACAGGTTCGAGAATTTAGGTTATGTAACTTCTTAAAAAGATGCAACTACCCTAACTCACTGACGGACAAAGAAAAAGTCCCGCAATATGCGGGACTTGTCCAGTGTGGCTCCCTCTTCTGAACTTGAACTAAGAAATGACAAAAACCTCACGCAAAACCTCACGCAAACCTCACGCAGAAACAGAAAAGGACCCACGATTTAACGTAAGTCCTTGATTTTCATGTAGCGAGAACGAGATTTATAGTGAAAAGTCAAACCCCGCATACACATCTGAAATTTCCTCTTTGGTAATTCCTAAATAGCGCCTTGATACCTGAGTGCTTGAGTGATTGAGTATCATTGAAATTTTCAAAAATACATCCTCTGACCTGTGATTCTCTTCATATAAGAATCTAGCTCCCGATTTTCTTAACGAGTGCGTAGACACCCGCTTCTTTCGGATACCAACAAAGCGAGAACCAAACTGCAATAGCCTATTTGTATGGCGAAGCGTATAATTGAAGATGGTACAATCCAAGTTTGGCTGTCCTAGCATTTCATAATATTCATGTAGTAATAATTTTAATACTGCCCCCACTTTAATACTCCGTTTCTTACCCGTTTTCTTTTCATTTAGGACGAGTTCATCCTTGTTCAATACATTCTCCCAAGTGAACCTTGATATGTCAGAGTAACGAAGCAGTGTCCGAAATCCAAACTCTATTAGTAATGCCATTTGATAGTTCTGTTCCTTTTGGAAATACCTATTCAATCGTTTTAATTCGTCAGTGGTTAAATAATCACTGGTTTTTTCAATAGTGGTGGTCATAAAATGTGTTTTGGCTAATGTAAAGCCGCAAAGTCTCAAAACCAGCTTTTGACCTCATTTTAAGTCACAAAAAAGTGCTAAAAACAGACTACTGTTGAATATCAACTAGATGCATGTCTCTTAATAACATTAACGGACATGGCTGTAAAATTACTAGCGTCTATTAGTATTGAATAAAATTTTAGAATTCTCATGTTTGGTGCGAAACCACATCGGTCAGGTGGATCCCGCTGAAATAGCAACTCCTGACGTAAAATATTGATTTAATTGGAGTTGCTATGATTGATCGTGAAAACTATTGGTTTCGCACAGGTGTATCAGGATTAAAATCGTCTGTATTTTCTGTTTGGATAGTGAATTCTGTGTTTTGGAATTCAGACAGGAATAAAAAGTCCGCTAAAAACGCAGCTAAGTCCATCTTAGTGGCGCTAAATCCTACTTTTTCGGATTCGATATTATTTGTTGCAAGTAACTTATCAAGTAATCTTAACATTGAATGGAAGTATTTTCCTTCACTCATTACTCCTTTATATTGTGATCCCTTCTCCAATACAAATACCGCCACATCATCGGTTAATATTGTCTTTTCAGTATTCATTTTTATCGTTTTTTAGTTTTTGGTGTTATTTTAGTTATCAAATTTTTTAGTTGACTTTCCGAAATCAACATCCTTACTTTTTTTGTTCTTGTTTTCATAGTTATTCTTTATTATAAATATCCAGCGAAACGGTCTTTACTTCGAAAAGGGTACGGTTTCCACAATTATTTTTTTACCACTCATATATCTATTTGAAAACAATAAATCCCCGATTGTAATATCAATATCGAAACTTTTGTCCATTTATTGGATTTGTGGGAAATGTAATACTAGCAGTTATCCGCTACGACAAAAAAGTACCAGATTTTTTTTTACAAATTATTTTATCTATAATTTATTTATGCTGAAGTGGTTGATGCGCAAACCAAGTTTAAACCTTCAGTAATACCCTATCAAAAAAATGTAATTATGCCCTAACCCATATAGGGTATTGGATTGGGGAAATATTGCAAATACTTTAACCCACCGCAAATACGGCACAAAATTTTATAAATGAAATACGAAGACATAAAACAAGAACTAGCAGATTTGATACATGAATGTACTCAAAAAAAATTTGAGAAAGGATTTGATCCAATTAGCGAAATAATTGATGACTATGAAACAAATAATTCTCTATGTTCATTAGAACAAGATAAAATCGAATACCCTAAAATAGAAATGAATCATGAATCCGATTTGGAATATATTTGGGAGAAAACAATATTATTCCTTGAAGAAATGAGACATGTAACCAAGGGTTGTAAATGTTATTCACAGATATACCTCATGGATTATTTTTCCAATTCTTTTTTTTATTCCAAAGAGGTTGCTGAAGAAATTTTAGATTTTTGGAATAATATAAAAAATTCTGATTTGGATGGTGGAAAATCAAAATTGTGGTATTATTATTTTATTAACAGAGAAATCACTAATAGATATAAAAAAAACAAGCACCTGCTTGACAAATATATAATTGTTGATAATATTGATTTTTTTTATGACCAGCCTGTAGAAGATGACTGGGGAATATTTGAAGATGAAGATTAGAATAAATCACTCTATTGACGTTGTAGGGTTGGTTGATGCGTTAAATGCATCGCCAACTCGAGCAACGAACCTGAAATATAAAATTTACTACTTCCTATCCCTTCTTACCGACACAAACGACAACTACCGTCTAAACGACAGCAATGACGGTTACCACAACCTGTGTTCCTTTGAACTAAAAAAGGTACTTGGAAGCAAGGATTTTTACGTCATCCGTGAATTACTCCTAAACCCTGTCGACCCCATCATAGAAATAGATAATTCGTGGTACAATCCAAATGGTAAAAATTCAAAGGGCTACTGCCAAGGATATAGAATTACACCCAAATACAATACAGGTGAAGTGGTATTCAAAACCATACCAAATAGGTTTTCAAAAGTGATTGCAAAATACGCAGATAAAGACCCCTTAGCGACGGTTTCTACCCCTGATTATACATTCCTACTAGACCAATTCGAATATAACACCCTGTCGTTAGACCCAAGGGTATACGACTATGTGTACAATTTTGGTCAACAGTTACTACTTCGGGTAGAGGATGACAACCCCTATCAAATTATGAGGATACATAATCTAATTGGTAGATGGTTGTATTTTAATGAACAAATAGAGAATGGTAACATATGGCGCAAAGTATCCGATAAAAATCACCGATTGAATTCATCAGTTACCAACCTTCCAAAGTTGTTAAGACCGTTTCTGTTATGTAATGGTGAAGTAATGTCATGTGTCGATGTATCATCATCACAACCCTACATCCTATCATCGATTATGAAAAGTAGATTCTTCAATGAATGTGAGAAAGGATATAATCTAAGTACAATCTATCCTGAACTATATAAAGAACTTTTAGATAAAGGAGGTATAGATATTAGTATTACATACAGTAGTAATATAGGTATACAATACTATACTAATCATACTGGTTATACTAGTACCTATTCAACTAATGTAAGTAACTCATCTTCATTTATGTGGTGTAATTTATTTACCACTTCTGAATTAGATAGTATTAATAGATACACACAATCACCGTTCTATTTAGATTTCTATACCCATGTATTGGACAGGTATTACACTTATACCAATACACTTTTAAGAGCGGCGAAAACTGATGACAGAGAAAAACTAAAGAATACCATGATGTATGTACTGTTTGAAGATAAAATGAACCACAGGAACAATAACGAACAGATTAAGATATTTCAAACGGTATTCCCTGGCGTTGAACGTTGGATTAATCAGATACACAAGATGATTGGGAAGCAGCGGTTTTCGTACCTGTTGCAACGAGCTGAAAGCTACTTACTACTAAATGTTATTTGTAGGGAGTTTAAGGAACAGAACCAATCTGCGCCACTTATAACGATTCATGACGGTGTGTTTACAACTTCAAAATACGTTCACAAACTAAATGGATTCGTTTTAAGACGACTTAATGAACTCACAGGAGTTATTGCTGGATGTAAGACAAAAACGTCCCAGATTGATTCTAATCCACATTTAAAAGACGTAGAACAACAATGGTCTAAAGTTGAACCTATTAAAACCGAGAAAAAGTATCTCAAAAAAATAAAAGGTGTGTTTACGTCTAATATTAAAAGGGGTTCTAGATTTCTGGAAAATTTTTCTGGGCATTTTTTGAACGGAATTGATGACCAAATTTGAGTGTCAGTATTTTCAATACTGAGGGGGGTTCCCTCCAGGGAGGGCAGGCAGGTAGGGTATATGAATGCTCCGCATGGAACAAGCATACAGTTGCTAGTTAAGTTTTTTTCGTTGCAATTTTTATTTGCAATAATTTTTTGTTAGATTTTGAATATAATAATTCTCACTCCCGTAAAAAACAGAGAACAGGGAGATGAAATAAAATGTATGATGAGTATGTTAAAGAACCTAAATCGCTTGACACGTTAACACTAGAACAAGTTTCTGAAAGGATACATTCCACTAATGAAAGAACAACAAGAAGGTGGCTAGAAGAATGTGGTATTAAAGTTTACCGATTTGCAAGAAAATCATTTGTGTACCAAGTGGAAGTTGAATCAGAAATCGATAAACCATTTGTGTTGCATCTACGCAACCATCACCCTGACAAGTGGAAAGAACGGTATAGGGATGTTGTAAAGGATTTGGCGGTGTATAATCTATTGGTATCAAAAATAGAAGATACTCCTACTCCAACACCTACCGTTCGAGCAAGTAGAATTAATAAAAAAGATGAAGATTGGTATAAAAAATTAATAGGATGAGAAAATTAACGGTACCACACAATCCCCATAAGGGATTAAAAATATTCTGTAGGACTTGCAGGATTGACAACCCAAAATGTAAGCACTTCGACCGACAGGTATTCCGTGTGCGAATCCATATTCCTGGCAACTCAAAAAGTATAAGAACTAAATTTTTAATTGCAGACATCTATAATAACGCAGTTGCAGAATGTGTAGATTTTGAAAGGGAACTAAAATCCAATGGGTATGAAAGAATGGCTGTGACATTTTCACAAACCTCTACCGATTATAATATTGGTGACGCAGTAATCAAGTACCGTGAATACATGTCAGGTAAATCAAAATTTGCTCACCTGAAAAAGAACGTTTCTGAGGAACATATAGACGAGTGTGTCAGATACTGTAAAAAATTTGTTGAGAACCTATCATTAACAAAAAACCTTAAAAGAACCAGGCCAACTGATATACTTACAGAGGATGTATCTAATTTTTATGTATGGGCTGAAGAAAATTATTCATCTAAAACTTTCAATAAATGTTTCATTGCTCTACGTGCTTTTTTTGAATTTCTAATTGAGATTGAGAATATTGAAATGAAAAATCCATTTAGAAAATTCGTGCCAAAATCCGTCACTCCGTCATCCATTGATATTATCACAGAGGACGAGTTTAATCAGGTCTTAGCAGCAGTTGATACATTCAATCCATTCATTACACTTGGGGGTAAAGGCGAGAAGAAAAACCTCTATAAACCGTATCTAAAAGATGGATTCAAATTATTCCTATTAACTGGTGGTAGACGAGAAGAAGTGGTTGACTTAAAATGGTCAGACATCTATAGCACACCACAAGGGGTTAAACTATTCATCATAGACAACCTGAAAGTAAAGCGGATGAAAAAGAATAACAAGGAGTGTAAGAAATATATTGGTATCAATGTTGACCTTGAAGATTTTCTAATCGAATTGGGGATGAATGAAAAGATTGGAACGGACGAATATATATTGTACCCTAATAGAACATCCACCACTAAAACCATCATGACCGATTTAAGTAGAGGGTTTTCTCATTACAAAGAAGGTGCAGGTATCAAGAAGGATATTAGTTTAAGTAATCTTCGTAAAACCTATTTGACATGGCATCATCAAGTATTAGGAGACGACACAGGACTGGTTAGCTCCCACTCTACCACCCAAGTATTGGAGAAATATTACCTCGACCCAAAGGTTTTAACTGCTGTAGAAATATCAGCATTAAAAGTTCGTGTATTCGGCAAGAAATGACAAAAACCTCACGCAAAACCTCACGCAAACCTCACGCAGAAACAGAAAAGGACCCACGATTTAACGTAAGTCAGTGATTTTGTGTAGCAAGAGGTAGGATCCCGTCCGCCGTGGTGGTTATGAATCCATGCACCTAAAGTAATAATAAAAAAAGGTCTTCCAAACGAAAGACCTTTCAGTAGCGTAGCCGGAGATTTGAACCAGCCTCGGCTGGCAGGCCTTCTCTCCGGAGGAAGGCTCCCGTCCGCCTCGGAACGGACTTGACCGCCGTGGTGGTTATGAATCCATGCATTAACTGAAAAACAAAAAAGACTTCCCATTTGAGAAGTCTTTGTATCGTAGCCGGAGATTTGAAGGGGTGTTTTCCTCAAGCGGGTTAAAATTTAAATTCTTGAGTGATTTAGTCACTTAGGTTACTTTTACTCGTATTTGTATGGTTCATTATTATAAATCATTTGTCTAACATTCTCTAAAACTCTTTTCATATAAGTTTTCCAAAATATTTTTGCAAACAACCAATTTAGAGGATAGTATAAAGGATTGGTAGAATGTAATATATAAGTATACTCAACCAAAATATTATTCTTTTCTATTTCAGTAGTTTTCCACTCAGCTTCAAATTTGTAAAAACCTACCATCCAAGACTGAAAATTGTCAACTTGAAATTTCCAAAATTCATTTTCAACACGGTCATTTATTTTGTCCATCGATACAAATCCACCTTTTTGAACTAGTGATTTTGCAGCATACACTTTTTTGCATGAACCAATTTGCCCCCAATTTTCATCTTGGGTTACGTGTGTTATTTTAGGCATTAGTCCATAACCAGTATGTATTTTTGAAACATCACACAGTAGAGGCGTTTTAAATGCACGTTCCAGAGTGCAATTGTAGTTCGTGGAAAGTTTTACTTTAATTCTCATTTTTTATAAAAATAAAAAAGATTTCCCATTTGAGAAGTTCTTTTAGCGAGAGGGAGATTTGAACCTGCCTGCGGCAAGGCAGGCTCCCGTCCGCCGCGGCGGATATGAATCCACGCATTAACATAAAACAAAAAAAACTTCTCATTTGAGAAGTCTTTGTAGCGAGGACGGGAGTTGAACCCGTGACCTCAGGGTTATGAAGATTTTTTGAGAAAATGAAGGCGTTGATTTATAATGTGTTATGTTTTGATAAAACCGATATCAACCGATTTTGACCGAATTCAGGAGGTGTTTTCATGACACAGAGGTGTTGATAGAAAATACAAATGTTTTATCCAACTTGGCTCCCCTTACAGACGAAAGATGCAACAACAATACGTTGATTGAGTATGTAACTATTAGAAAAATGAAGGGTTGAAGTTCCTGCAATTTTACAGGAGGTTTATTTCTTAATTTTCTTTTAGCAAAAATCGTAATATTTAATTTTTAAAATCAAGACTTCCACAGGGAATCAAAGTAGTGTCAGAACCTATACTAATTTTATAAAATAATTCTTTGTCATTTAATTCAAATTTGGCTCTAGCAGACCCGCTTCCTTTTATGTGAATGAAAACAGTTACATAGAATAAATAATCTTCTTTTGGACCTATCTTTTTTTTCAGAATACCTAATTGATTGGATTCATCATTTAAAAGTGATTGAAAATTGGTCAGTCCGTAATCAAACAACTGCTCTTTTTTAATATTCATAGATTCTTTAGGAAGTACAATTTTTACATAAGACTCTGGCGGTTTGAAAAATGTGACATCTGGAAATTTGAGCTTTAGTTCAATAGGGGTTGCAGATTGATTAGACATACGAGCCCAAAAAACTACATAGCCATATTTTTTTCCATTTTGATACACCACCCCTCCTCCTTTTGGTAAACTATTAGTAACCATTACAGTATTACCTTTGGAATCCGTGAGCTTAACTTCGGAATCAACCCAATTTCGAGTTGGACCAACTTGACCATTAGCGTTTAAGTAAACGAATAAGAAAAAGACAGATACTAATAGTTTCATATTTAATTTCTAGATAAGTCTTATTTCAAATTTACAAGAAAAACCCATGTTATGCGGTCGTTTTTATTCTAATTTAATCTTTCTTTTCTTTCCCAATTTCAGTTCTGATAAAATGTCAAGTTTTTGGATTTTTGAATTGTCAAGTTTGTAAACCAAAACAAGTTTCATTTCTGTCAAGTCAATGAATGTAGTATAAAGAGTTCCACCTATTTTGCCTGTCGAGTCTTTTTGAGGTAGTTGAACTGCCTTTCCAATGACATTACCTACAGCTTTTAGGTCAATAGTGTCCTTTGGATTTCTTGCGTCCAATTCATCTAAACCTTTCTGAATTATCGGGTATCTCCAGCAAGTCATTTCAGTTTGAATAGTGTCTGACAGATTAAAATTTGTCGAAACAAGTCGATTGTTTTTGATTTCAACAATATTTTTAACACCATTTATCCATTCAACAATTACCGCTTTACCATTTTTGTCACCCAATAAAATGTGTGCGTTATTTAGAGCAATTTTTTCTTGTTCTAAGTACTGGATTACTTCATCTACTGTACTACATTTTGCCAATATCTTGTCCGTGAAATTGCCTTTTGGAGATGAATAACCTGAGGGGATTTTTTGTTCTGGTGTTACAGCTCCGTCAATTACCAATCCTTTCTCATTAATACCTCCTTGTCCAAAATTTTTCCAGCCGTACCAAATCCGACCCAATTCGTCTTTTGAACTTGGGTTGATTTGTATATATGGCTTTACATCATACCAGTAATCTTCATTATTTATAAAATATATTTTACCAGTCTTACTGTCTATATAGTAAATTATAGAACAAGCGAATGATTTTTCGGAAATTATAATAATTGAAATTAAAAGTACTAGATATTTAAATGTCTTCATTTGTGATGGTTGTTTCGTCTTTAAAATGCCGCATAACTTGTTTATTCATTCACTTTTATCTCTTGAAATTAGATTTTTCATCCGAATAGGAGAAGGTTTGTCTCGTTTATTTTTAAAGTTCAACGAAGGAGCCATCATTTTTTGAAGACTTTTTTGACTAACATGAATATAGATCTTTGTGGTTTTACTTGAATTGTGTCCAAGTAATTCTTGAAATTAACGAAGATCTTTGTCTTTTGAAATGGTACAGGACGGATTTTTTGATAATTCAAGCATAAATGAAATCTTTTTTTTGCAAAGCAAGTTCCTCAGAAGGGGCTCTCTTATTAACAATTTTGAGCCTTAAACTCAACGCCAAAATTTAGAAAAAAAAACGCCTTGATCGATGGTGGATTTGCAAATTCCTTCTCCTTATTTCTGGAATTTTTTGCAAGTTTTTTGCAAGTCCATTTTAACTACAAAATCTATCTCCAGTAGAACTGAAAAACTGACAGGAGAAATTGAACAGGATTTCACAACTCTTTTTTTCAAAAACATCGATTTGATTGATTTTAAGAGGTTTTTTGTTCAAAAAATTGAAAAAATAAATGCATAAAAAAAGCCAGTCATTTCTGACTGGCTTGCTCCCCTTACTGAGCTTGAACTAAGAAATGTCAAAAACCTCACGCAAAACCTCACGCAAACCTCACGCAAAAACAACAAAGGACCCACGATTTAACGTAAGTCCTTGATTTTCATGTAGCGAGAACGAGATTTGAACTCGTGACCTCAGGGTTATGAAGATTTTTTGAGAAAATGAAGGCGTTGATTTGTAGTAAGTTACGTTTTGAT
>Ga0315902_10011126_pt1 | contig 11847 bp, 10 predicted proteins | sample LakEriMetagenome_9_FD_203523 | JGI IMG/M metagenome (GOLD analysis project Ga0315902, IMG submission 203523) | Freshwater fungal communities from buoy surface, Lake Erie, Ohio, United States - Buoy 12 MA117 | ecosystem: Environmental > Aquatic > Freshwater > Lake > Lake biofilm | place: USA... | reverse complement strand
CTACCGACTTGCGCAGATCATCGACCGGAACCGTGACGCAAGAAATCGCTGCAGGCATACTACCCTCCACAAATCGACGCCAAACGCGTCCCGAGCAAAGGGAGTGAATCGATTTGCGATAGCCGACAAGGCGCTTTAGCGCCCGATCGCGCCGCTCTCCACGACTATGCGCGCGCGTTTCGCGTGGCGCACGCGAGGGTGAATTTCGCGACATTGAACGGCCCAAAGGACGCCGCGCGCGTGCGCACCTAAAGGCCACGAGACGCGCACCCTGACCATTCCCCAAAAAGGAGAATTTCTGTTTATTTATCGCAGGTTAATCTGTGTCTCCGGTGCATCGCTAATGGTTAATCGTCGATAAACCGCATGTACGGAATTGCTCCTTTCGCCCCTCGCGCCCATGTCACCGCCACCTCACCAGAATGGGTGGTCACAACAGGGATAAAACCTAATGCGTAACTGGATTATCGGCGCGGCCGCCGTACTGGCGCTCGCCGTTCCGGGCGTCGCCGCGGCCCAAACGGGCTATGTCGGCGCCGCCATTAGCAACACCGAATTCGACGCTGGCGACGATTTCGACTCCTACGGCGTTGAAGGCGCCGTGGCGTTTGCTGGCTCGGGCTCGATCGTATTCGAAGTCGACGCAGCACTCAGCGACAGCGACGACACCGACATGGGCTATGGCCTCGTCGGCCACGTCTACAGCCGCACCGACAGCCACCTGATCGGCGGTTTCGTCGGCGTCGCTGGCTCGGACGACAGCGAAACCTGGACGGTCGGCATTGAAGCCGCGAAATACTACACCGACTGGACGCTCGCTGGCGCCGTGGCTTACGGCAACAACGACGATTTCGGTTCGGACGGCTGGGGCGCCAACGCCGAAGCCCGCTACTTCATCAACGACAATTTCCGCCTGAACGGCAACATCGGCTTCGCCACGATCGATTACGACAGCTTCGGCGAAGACGACGCGTTCAGCTACGGCCTCGGCGGCGAATACCAATTCGCGGCACTCCCGGTCAGCGTCGCCGCTGCCTGGAACCACGTCGAGTTCGACGAAGTAAGCACCGAAGCCGACACCCTGTCGCTCGCGGTTCGCTACAATTGGGGCGGCACGCTGCGCGATCGCGATCGCAACGGCGCCAGCCAAGCCGGCGTGCTCGGCAGCCTCGGCGCCGCCTTCGGCCTCTAAGCTGAAGCAGCCAAACGACCTCTAGTACAACTGCTCAACGCCCCGGCTTCGGCCGGGGCGTTTTTCTTTGCGGTATCGCTCCACTCGCGTGTGGATTGTCGCCAGAAGCGCCGCTAAAGCGCCGCCCCTCTGCCATCATCATTATGTTTTCGTTCATTTTTCTGTAGCACAGGCGCCACAATGTGGAACAAGCAGCTGTTTCCACTGCAGCACGCATCTAGGGCGCGCTTTCGGATCATCCCACCTTGCGGTCAGCCGGCTAAACGGCGACCTCCAAAGGGGAACCCTCACAATGAAAAGATATCTGCTCGGCGCCGCCGCGCTTCTCGCCATCGCAGCGCCCAGCGTCGCCGCCGCGCAAAATGGCTATGTCGATTTGAGCTACCAATCTGCGCAAGCCGATGTGGCTGGCCTCGACGCTGACGGCGAAGGCTGGACGCTCGGCGGCGCGACTTCGTGGGGCGGCGACGGCACGTTCGGCGCGCAGCTCGACGCACTCGTTGGCGAAGCCGAAGAATCCTCAAGCTACAATATTGGCGCCCACCTCTTCACGCGCAAAGGCAATTACCTGCTCGGCGGCTTCGCCAATTACGGCAACATCGATGCGGACGGCGGCGCTGAAGCCGACTTCTGGACCGTCGGCCTCGAAAGCCAATATTACCTGTCGCGCACCACGCTCGATGCTTCGCTCTCGTACGGCGAAGGCGATGACATCGACGCCGAATTCACCGGCCTCGATCTCGGCGCGACCCACTTCTTCACCGACAATTTCTCGTTCAACGGCGGCGTCGGCTTCGGCACGATCGAAGGCGGCGGCTTTGACGTCGATACGGTGAGCTACGGCCTCGGCGGCGAGTATCAATTCGCCTCCGCCCCGATCAGCCTCTTCGGCGGCTGGCGGCATACCGAGATCGACGACCTCGATTCCGACGCGGATTCGATCAATGTCGGCGTTCGCTACAATTTCGGCGGCCAATCCCTACTTGAGCGCAACCGCTCGGGCGCGAGCCTGTCGCGTGGTGGCGGCCTAGGCCGTTTCGCTGGCCTGCTCTAAGCATAGAAAGTCATTAACTTAATATTTACGCCTCGGTCGTTTCGCGGCAGAGGCATTTTCTTTGGGAATACAGGTAACCAGCGGACCGGAAAGCGAAATTTCGCTGGTCCTGGGCGCGATTACTTTTGATTAACCATAATGAATTGCGATACTTGCGCCACGCCGGCGCCGCAACCTGGCCAATACCTCTCGATCTTGCTTTCGGAACTGGCGCCGCTCGCCTAATCTGCGCGCAGCCGCACAGACGGCGCACCTATCAGGGGAAAATCTCAGATGAAGAAGTTTTTGGTCGGGGCCGCTGCTGCCGCCGCAATTCTTGCGCCTGTCGCCGCCTCGGCGGACACGAACGCGGTCGTGGGCGTCCAATACGCCAACAACGAATTCGACAGCTTCGATTTCGACTCTTACGGCTTCAACGCCGCCCTGAGCCATGACTTCGACAGCACGTTTCTGCAGTTCGATGGCGAGTTTAATCGCGTTGACGCAGACGGCTGCTGCAACACTAGCGGGTATGGCGCCATGCATTACGGCGTGCGCAACGACAGCTATGCCTTTGCCGGTGTGGTCTCGTTGAATGACTTCTTCGGCTATTCGGGCCTCGGTTACGGCGTTGAAGGCGCCATGTACTTCAGCAATTTCGTCGTCAATGGCGCGCTCGGCCAAGTCGATTTCTCAGATCTCGACTTCCAAACCACCACGATCGCGGCGGATGCGTCTTACTTCTTCACGCCGAACTTCGCCGTGAATGGCCTCATCAGCCACTCGGAAGGCGAAGACGGCATCGACGCTGACTGGACGACATACGGCGTCGGTGGCGAATGGCGTTTCTCTGGCCCGACGAGCGTCACGTTCGGTTATCGCACCACCGAAATCGAAGACCAAGACTCAGACGCTTGGACGATTGGCTTGAACTTCGATCTCGGCACGGGCTCGCTGCAAGAGCGTGCGACATCCGGCCCAGGCATGTCGGGCGGCCGTGCTCTCTCGGGTGGCTTGACGGCGATCGTCCCGTAAGCCCTCAACGCATCCTTCTTCGAACCACTGCGCCCCAACCTCACGGTTGGGGCGCTTTGTTTTAGCGTGCACCGTTGAACGAAGATGTGGTCGCTAGCCCCGAAACGCTCTGACCTCGGCCAGGACGCGCGACGCGCGTCTCCCACTGCGGATGAGCGCCCGCAACCCCCGATCCGCTCCACGCGAGCACCCGCGATCAGAGCGCGCGTAATCTCAGCCTGCTTCACCGGGAAAACCAAATCGTGTTCGCCCCAAATCACCAGAATTGGCCGCTTGAGCCCGCGCGGGGCCGCCGCGAAGCTCGGGCGCCCAAGCGCGGAGAAGTTCGCGGAATCGCGCCTAAAATGCCTCGCCAACAATCTAAGCGATAAACCCTATCTCGATGGCCTCGCGTTCATCGCTGGCGATCTGATGATGACGACCGTGTTGCGCATCATGCCTGAGCTCACCAATAAGGAGCCGCGCCTCACAGCTTACGTCTAGCGCTGCACCGCACGCCCCTCTTGCAAACGCGCGCTCTCCGCCCGGCCCGGCGACTTTAAAACCGCCTGAAACTGAAAGGGGCCGCTCTTGCAAGCGACCCCTTTTTGGTCCGGCTCTTGGACTAGTTCGATGGTGGCGCGAAATGCGCGGCGCTGAAGCGATAGCTTGGCGCACCCATCGCCCCGCTCGCTGCTGCGACATTGATCGTGTAGCTCGCGCCGCTGCACGCGCCCGGCCTCGCAGGCACGGCGCGATTGAACACCATCAACCCGGCATATTCATACGCCGCGGCATCGAACACGCCGCCGCGGCCGAGCGGCACAACCTCGATCTCGCCATTGCGCCGACCAAGGCCGAGCAGCTCCAAGTTTGAATCGCCGCGCAGCGCGTAATTGCGCGTGCCATCGGCACGCAGCGCGACGTAGTGCGCGCCAAGCTGCTCCACGCGCCCACGCGGCGACCAGGCGCCCAAGCGGCTGATCGTGCCATTCAGCGCAACCGAGCGATCGAACAGCGGCGCCAGATCATAATCGCGCGCGAAATTCTGCACGCGCCAGCGCTGGATCGCATCCGGGATGTTCGTGCCGACTTCGCCAAGCGTGCGCGACATCGTCTCAAACCCATCATAGGTCACGGCGTTTTCCCAGAGCCGCACCACGATGCGATCGCCGTGCGCGTCGGCAAGTGATTGCAGCAGCGTCCATTGGCTATAATTGTGCCCGCGCTCGTTCGTGGTCCAGCAGCGCTGCGGCGCCTCGTAATCGGTCTCGACGTAGCCCGACGCGTCTTGATCCGCACCGACCGTCGCCACCTCAACCCACGACGCCGTCGATTCATAGAGCCATTGCAGGCCCTCTTCTGAATCGTAGCCGTACTGGATCATGTGGTTGAGTTCGTGCGTCGCCGTCGCGCGCATCAGGCTCAACGGCGTCGCCTTCTTGCCCATGCCTTGAAAATCGTTGTCGATCACGAACACGCCGCGCGCCGCCGCCGTCTCGCGCGCGTTCACGGTGTTGGGATTGTCGAACACCACCTGCACAGGCTTGGTGTAGCCCATATTGCCCAGCGCATCGGCGATGAAGGCGCGATAGCGCCCATCGCTGTCACGCACAGGTGCGGCGAAGCCCAAGCGCAATTGCGCGTCGAAGACTTCCTGCAATGCTGCAGCCGTCGCTTGAGCATAGTCCGACGTTGAAGCGTCTCGCCCTTCGGTCGTGTAGATCACGCGAAAATCCTGCGTTTCGATCACTTGCTCGGGGCCGCTCATCGCCACTTGGTTTTCAAACTGCGCCTGCAATTGCGCCACCACGGACGCATCGACCGACGACAGCACCAACCGGAAACGCCCACGGCTTTCGCCATCGCGATAGCGCGAGAGCACAGCGGTATAGGCGCCCGCCACTTGCGCCGTGAACGCCACCGCCGAATTTAGCGAGCCGTCGCCACGATCATCGTTCAGTGCGACGGGATACCCATCCGGGCCGTTCACCCGCAGCACGGGATCGAGATTGCCGCTCGTCGCTTCCGCGATCCCCATCAGCGTCTGCCCGGCGCCAAGCTCGATGCGATACTCGTGAGAGGTTTGATCGTTGTTGATCTCGCCCTCGTGCGCCGCGATCTGCGTTCCATCGATGGCGGCGAAATTGAACGGCGCCTGCGCCTCCGCATCAGTCGCCATCGACAGCACGAAATTGCCAACGGCATTGCCAGTGTATGAGCTCGCCACCAATTCGTAGCGCCCAGTCTCCCCCACGCGATACGCTAACCGCGAGTTCAAGCTGCCATCGCCGGAATCGTCGTTCGACGCGACCGTCTCGCCACGTGCGTTTGCAAGGCTCAACGTCGTGTCGAAGCCTTCCGTGAGCGCAAAGGTCGATGCGACAAACACGTCGCCGTCACGCAGCTCGAGCGGATAACGCGCTTCCGTACGCCGACGATCAAGCGATACGGTTTCTTCGCGCACCACCTGTGCGGCATCCGAGAGCCCAAAATCGATTCCATAGGAGACGTTCAACGAGAACGATCCCGTAGCGCCATTGTATCCGGTCACGACCGCCGTATAGGCGCCCGCGCTCGTCGGCACATGCACGATGCGCGACGACAGCACGCCCATTTGTTGATCGTCGTTCTCCGCGACGCGGCGGCCGTCCGGCCCATTCAACGTCAGCACCGTGTCGAGGTTCGTCGGGGACGACGTCGTCAGCGTCACGATCTGCCCGGCTTCAAGCGATATCTCGAACGTGGCGCGCGCGTCCCGACTATTAAGATTGCCTTCGAAATCACGTGCGGCCGAGGATTGCCCGGCAGCACTCGCTGTCATGAGCACAATAGCGACGAATGCGATCAGAGCGCGCATAGAATCCCCGAAAATTCGCCAGCCGCAGCCGGCACTCCCTCGCCGTCATGGTTGGCATAATTTGCGCGCGCCTGGAACCACGCCGAACAAAACAAAAGGGCCGCCCCTTCCGGAGCGGCCCTTGGTCGCGTCCCCTGCCAAACGGCTTAGGCGCGGAGCTTTGCCAGCACTTCAGCCGCGACGGCCTTCGGCACTTCTTCGTAGTGCGCGAATTCCATCACGTACGAGGCGCGGCCCTGTGAGAACGAGCGCAGCGTGTTCACGTAACCAAACATATTCGCCAGCGGGACCATCGCATTGATGATCGTGGCGTTGCCGCGCATGTCTTGGCCCAGAATCATGCCGCGACGTGAGTTCAGATCGCCGATGACCGAGCCGACATAATCTTCCGGGCTCGTGACTTCGACCTTCATGATCGGCTCGAGCAGACGCGCATCGCCTTTTTCCTTCAGTTCGCGGAAAGCGGCTTGTGCGGCGATCTGGAAGGTCAGGACGTTGGAATCGACGTCGTGGTACTTGCCGTCGATCAAACGCGCCGTGACATCAATCACCGGGAAGCCGGCCAACAGGCCGTTTTCCTTGGCCATGTTGAGGCCCTTTTCGACGCCCGGAACGTATTCGCGCGGCACGTTGCCGCCGACGATCTTGTTCTCGAACTTAAAGCCCGAGCCTGGTTCGCCCGGCTCGAACTCGATCTTCACTTCGGCGAACTGGCCCGAACCGCCGGTTTGCTTCTTGTGCGTGTAAGTGATGGTCGCGGCGCGGCCGAGCTTCTCGCGATACGCAACTTGCGGCGCACCGACATTGGCTTCGACTTTGTAGGTACGACGCAGAATGTCGATTTTGATGTCGAGGTGGAGTTCGCCCATCCCCTTGAGGATGGTCTGACCCGATTCTTGATCGGTCGACACGCGGAAAGACGGATCTTCCGCGGCGAGCTTCTGCAGCGCCACGCCCAGCTTTTCCTGGTCGGCTTTCGACTTCGGCTCGACGGCCACTTCGATAACCGGCTCCGGAAATTCCATGCGCTCAAGAATGACCGGCTTGTTCGGATCGCAGAGCGTGTCGCCCGTGCGCACTTCCTTCAAACCAGCGAGGGCGACGATATCGCCCGCGTACGCTTCCTTGATGTCTTCGCGATTGTTGGCGTGCATCAAGAGCATACGGCCAGCGCGCTCTTTCTTGTCGCGCGTCGAATTCAGCAGCGCGTCGCCCGCATTCAGGATGCCCGAATAGATGCGGCAGAACGTGATCGTGCCGACGAACGGGTCGTCCATGATCTTGAACGCCAGCAGCGAGAGCGGTTCGCTGTCGCTGGACGGACGCGTCAATTCCTTTTCCGGATCGTCCATGTCGACGCCCTTGATCGCCGGGCGATCGAGCGGGTTCGGCAGGTAATCGACAACGGCGTCGAGCAGCGGCTGCACGCCCTTGTTCTTGAACGCCGAGCCCAACAGCATCGGATACCAAGCGGCCTTCAGCACCGCGAGGCGGATCAGACGCTTCAGCGTCGTGATGTCCGGCTCCGTACCGTCGAGGTACGCGGCCATCACGTCGTCGTCCATTTCAACAGCGGCTTCGACCAGAACGGCGCGATATTCCGCGGCCTTTTCCTTCAGATCGTCCGGAATTTCGACGATGTCGAACTTCGCGCCGAGGCTTTCATCCTTCCAGATGATCGCGTTCATCTCCACGAGATCGACCAGGCCCTTAAAGCCAGACTCGATACCGATCGGCAATTGCAGCGGCACCGGGCGCGCGCCCAAGCGCTTCTTGATGTCTTCGACGCACATATAAAAATCGGCGCCGGTCTTATCCATCTTGTTGGCGAAGATGATGCGCGGAACCTTGTACTTGTCGCCTTGGCGCCAAACGGTTTCGGTCTGCGGCTCAACGCCCTGGTTGCCGTCGAGTACGACGACAGCGCCGTCGAGCACGCGCAAGCTGCGTTCGACTTCGATGGTGAAGTCGACGTGGCCGGGGGTGTCGATGATGTTGAGGCGCTTATCTTTCCAGAACGTCGTCGTTGCAGCCGACGTGATGGTGATGCCGCGCTCTTGCTCTTGTTCCATCCAGTCCATCGTGGCCGCGCCATCGTGGACTTCGCCGATCTTGTGGCTCTTGCCGGAGTAGAACAGAATCCGCTCTGTCGTCGTCGTCTTGCCCGCATCGATGTGGGCCATGATGCCGAAATTGCGGTAGTCTTCGATTTTATACTGACGGGCCATGACAATTCTGTCCGTGTTTAGACCGCCGCCCCAGGGGAACGGCGGTCTTTAAAGCCGGCGCGCGCCGGCGATTGGGCTGATTACCAGCGATAGTGCGAGAAAGCGCGGTTGGCTTCAGCCATCCGGTGCGTGTCTTCGCGCTTCTTCACGGCGTTGCCGCGATTGTTGGCGGCGTCTTGAATTTCGCCGGCCAGACGCTCTTGCATCGTGTTTTCGTTGCGGGCGCGCGCGGCGCCCACGAGCCAACGGATCGCCAGCGCCTGGCGACGCTCCGGGCGAACTTCCACCGGCACCTGATAGGTGGCGCCGCCGACGCGACGCGAACGCACTTCGATCGACGGGGCGACATTGGCCAGCGCGTCGTGGAAGGCTTCGATCGACGGGCGCTTCAGCTTCTTCTCGACGGTTTCGAACGCGCCATAGACGATCTGCTCGGCGGCGGACTTTTTGCCCTCGTACATGATGTAATTCATGAACTTGGTCAAAACGAGATCGCCATAAACGGGATCGGGCAGAACTTCGCGCGGCTCGGCGCGGTGACGGCGGGACATCTGATCTCTTCCTTACTTCGGTCGTTTCGCGCCATAGAGCGAGCGGCGCTTTCTCCGGTCCTTCACGCCTTGCGTATCGAGCACGCCGCGCAGGATGTGATAGCGAACGCCCGGCAAATCCTTCACGCGGCCGCCGCGAATGAGCACAACGGAATGCTCTTGCAGATTGTGGCCTTCGCCCGGGATGTAGCACACGGCTTCGATGCCGGTGGTGAGACGAACCTTGGCGACCTTGCGAAGCGCCGAGTTCGGCTTCTTCGGGGTCGTCGTATAGACGCGGGTGCAAACGCCGCGACGCTGCGGGCTGGCCTTCAGGGCCGGCGACTTATTCCGCACCGGCTTCGGGGACCGCGGCTTGCGGATCAGCTGATTAATCGTCGGCATTCGCCTCTTCCGTTCCGTACTTTCAAACTCGAACAGCGCGCCCGGACGGCCCTTCCGGAACCGCCATTTGGCGCGCCAAAATCAAAGCCAATCGGCGGGGCGGCGCATGAGCAAGGCCGCGGCCGTTCCGAGTGAGGGCGGAGAGCTATTCCGGCTGGAGGTTTCAGTCAAGTCAAATGGCCGTCGCGGACCGCGCTTGATAAGGTCGTTTGCCTGCGGCAGGGTCGAGTGAAATGACGAAACGTCAACTTAGTCTAGCTGACTTTCGGACCGAAGTCCTCAGCCCTCAGCTGCTTGCCCATAACATCGATTTCGATCGAAGAGCGATGCTTTTCATCCGCGTGTCGGAGGACGACTACCGCCGTTCGAGTTTCTTGGACGACCGGATTTTGACGCCTGAAACTGAAGGCGCTTGGATTCGGCTTGAAGCGGTGGCAGCCGCGGTGGCCGAGATTCAGCCAGGCGCTTCCCTCCACTACATTTTCCACAGCGGGCATGTGGGTTCTACTCTGCTCAGCCGGTTGCTGGATCGAGCCTCCGGCGTCATGGGATTGAGAGAACCTCTGGTCGTCCGGAGCCTCGCAACCGCGCAGGACGATCCCGCCCGGTATGGCATCGGCCCACAGGAGCTAGATCAGCTCATCGCCGGTCAAAGTCGCCTGTGGCGGAGGGCTTTCCCTGGTGTAGGTCACACGATCCTGAAAGCGACAAGCTCGGCAGTACGCATCGGACACCGGCTCTTAGCCGCTGCGCCTTCAGCCAAAGCGATTTGTCTCAATGTTGGGCTTGAGACGTATCTCGCCACCCTCCTCGCAGGCGAACTTTCGCCGCTAGATCTTGAGCGCCATCGCCCAGAGCGCGAACACCGGCTCGCTGCGCTGCTCGGCGTGGTCGCCCCGAGCGCGCAAGGCCCAGGCGAGCAAGCCGCACTGGCATGGACCACCGAAAGTCTCAGCCAAGCAGAACTCAGCAAAGCCTTCGGCGAAAGAATCCTCCGCGTGGATTTTGACCGCCTGCTCAATGACGTCGCAGACACGCTTCGCGTTGTGACGACGCACCTTGATCTCTCAGCAGCGCCTAGCTTCTTCGAACAGGCGCCGTACAGCGACGTGATGCGAAGCTACGCTAAGGCGCCGGAGGCGCCCTATTCGGCGCTCATGCGCGCGCAATCGCTTACCGAGGCGCGCTCGCGCTTTGCTTCTGAAATCACTCTGGGGTTGCGCTGGGTGGACCAGCTCTCGCGTCAGTCGCCTAGCGTGGCCGCGCTGCTAAAGTAATGTTTAGGGCTTAGCTGGCTGACCAGCGTCGTGTGAGGTTTTGACGAACAACTTCTAGGCGCATGCGGCTCGCCCAATGCATCTTATCACCCTCGAGCGCGCTTACTTCGCCCAACTCGAACAGCATTTCCCGGTCAGTTTCGTTCGCCACATGGCTCTCAATGAAGGTAATCACCACCAAGCGCTGGCCCGCACGCACCGGCGCTACTTCGTGCAGCGTCGTCGACGGATAGAGCACCGCTGCGCCCGCCGGCAGCTTAATGCCCACCGAACGCGCGCCAAAATGCAGCACAAGCTCGCCGCCCTCGTATGAGTTCGGCTCGCTGAGGAAGACCGTGCACGATACGTCGGAACGCAAAACGCCAGTCGGTGTCGCAATGAGCGCGGAATCTGCGTGCGGGCCATACTTCATCGCTGGGTCGTATCGGGCGAGAATGGGCGGTGCGATCGTCTTCGGAATGACGAAATCGGAGAACTGCCGCGAGCTTCTGAACGCTGCCAAAACCGTGCGCGAAACCTCCTCACCAATCGCGCTGGAAGGATCTCCCTGCAGATTGGATTTCTGGTCGAAGCCCGGATTCGTGGCGCGCCCATCGACGAAATTCGACAAAGCCGCGCACTCCCGCAGCCGCGTGACGGCGCTAGGCTGCAGAAGGTCTTTCACTTCAAGGATCATGCACTCCACCTGAGTGAGCGCCCGAGCGCCGTCGGACTGCTAGAATTACCATTACAGCGTTGCCGTAGTTCCGCGAAATTGTCACGATAACCGAACGATGACAAACATCTCGCCAGATGACCTGGTTCGGCGCGCGAAATTTGCCGAGCACTCGGGGCGGTTTGATGAAGCCCGGGCTGCTTGGGATGCTCTTGTCGCAAACAACCCCGAGCATCCATTTGCGCTCTTCGCGCGCGGTCGCGCCCACATCGACCGAGGCGATCCAGCAGGGAGTTTAGCCCTTTTTCAGAGCGCCGAGGCCAAGGATCCCAGAAACGCGGACACTCCATTTTATCACGCGCTCGCCCATCGAATGCTCGGCAACATCACCGCCGCCATTGACGCGCTAGATCGGGCGCTGGCGATCGACCCCTATTTCTTTATGGCGCTGCTATCCAAGGCGGCCTTGCTTGAAACCCGAGGCGAAACGCGGACCGCGGCGCGCATCTATGCGAACGCTTTAAAAATTGCTCCCGCCCTCGAACGCCTCACGACATCACAGCGACAGATGGTGGCGCATGCGAAAAAACTCGTGGCCAACAGCGCACAAGCACTGGCGCAACACCTGCGCGCGCGCACGAACCACCTCCGCA
>Ga0315902_10011124_pt1 | contig 11849 bp, 9 predicted proteins | sample LakEriMetagenome_9_FD_203523 | JGI IMG/M metagenome (GOLD analysis project Ga0315902, IMG submission 203523) | Freshwater fungal communities from buoy surface, Lake Erie, Ohio, United States - Buoy 12 MA117 | ecosystem: Environmental > Aquatic > Freshwater > Lake > Lake biofilm | place: USA... | reverse complement strand
CTCCGAGGGGAACAAGCGCCTGCTCGAGCAGCTGCTCGCCGAACCGAAGGGCTGACCGCATGCCGCGCGTCCTCGGCATCGAGACGTCGTGCGACGAGACGTCGGCGGCGGTCGTGTCGGGGACCCTGGAGGCCATGACGCTCGACAGCTGCGTGATCCTGTCGCAGGACGTCCACCGCCTCTTCGGCGGTGTGGTCCCGGAAATCGCAAGCCGGCAGCACCTGATCGGAATCGTCCCGGCGGTCGACGCCGCACTGTCGGAGGCCGGCGTGTCGGCATCAGCGCTCGATGCCATTGCCGTGACGCACGCACCGGGGCTCGTGGGTGCCCTGCTGGTGGGCACCAGCTACGCCAAGGGGCTGGGGTTCGCGCACGGCGTGCCGGTGGTGCCGGTGCACCATCTCGAAGGGCATCTCTTTGCCACGCGGCTCGAGCACGCCGAGGCCGAGCCCCCGTTCACGGCCCTGCTGGTGAGCGGCGGGCACACGCTGCTGCTGGATGTCCCCGCGTGGGGGCAATACCGCCTGCTCGGCCGCACGCGGGACGACGCCGTGGGTGAGGCCTTCGACAAGGTGGCCAAGCTGCTGGGGCTCCCCTACCCGGGCGGACGCCCGATCGAGCAGCTCGCCGCCACGGCCGAGCGCCCCGCCTACGGCACGCCGTACTGGTTTGCGCGGCCCATGCTCCGGAAAGCCGCCACCCCCGGGGATGCCGACTACTTCGAGTGTTCGTTTTCCGGACTGAAGACGGCCGTGCTGCACGCCGTGCGGCACGCCGAACAGCGGGGCACCCTCGACGCCGACCGGGCGATGATTGCCCGCGGCTTCCAGGACACCGTGATCGACACGCTGGTCGCCAAGGTGGAGCGGGCCGTTCGGCTGCACCGGCGGACGCGGGTGGTGCTGGGTGGCGGCGTCGCCTGCAACCGGGCGCTGCAGACGGCGCTGGCAGCCCGCCTCGCCCCCCGCGGCATCACCTGTTTTGCCCCCACCCCACGACTCGCCACCGACAACGCCGCCATGATTGCGGCGGCAGGGCTCTTCCGCTTTGTGGCGGGGGAACGGGGCGACCCGGCCTTCTCCGCCCACGCAGCGCGGCCCCTCCCCGGTATGTTTGAGGCATGATGGACATCTCGCCGATCATTCATCACCCGACCGCCTTCCGGCTGGGCCCCCTCGAAGTCACCGGCTTCGGGCTGGCCGTGCTCATGGCCTTCGTGATCTCGCAGATCATCTGCCAGCGGGAACTCTGGCGGCGCGGGCACCACACCGAAGCCGAGGCCATCCCCGACCTCATCCTGGCGGCCCTGATCGGGACCTTGATCGGCGCCAAGACCTATTACGTGGTGCTCACCGGTGACCCCGGGGCCTTTTTGAGCCGCGGCGGATTCGTGTTCTGGGGCGGTTTCATGGGCTCGGTGGCACTCTGCTGGGCCACCATCAAGGTGAAGCGGCTCAACTTCCTGCGGATTGCCGATGTGGCCGGCATCGCCATCGCTGCCGGCTACGCCGTGGGGCGGACCGGCTGCTGGACCGTCGGCGACGACTACGGGCGGCCGTGGGACGGCTTCTTCGCCACCCAGTTCCCCGAAGGAGCGCCCCCCAGCACCGTGGCGGTGATGTCGTCGCAGTTCGGGATCGCCTTCCCGCCGGGCACCAACCCGATGGATGTGGTGGCGGTCCACCCCACGCAGCTCTACGAGACGATCATGGGGTTCGTGATGTTTGCCGTGCTCTGGCGCCTCCGGAAACACACGCATCGCGAGGGGTGGCTCTTTGGTGCCTACTGCCTGCTCGCTGGCGTGGAGCGGATCATCGTGGAGGTCTTCCGCGCCAAGGACGACCGTCTGGTCATGGGGATGACCACGGCACAGCTGATCGCCTCGGTCGTCCTCACCGTGGGGGTGGCCCTGCTGGTGGGGCGCCGTCAGCCCGCGACCGCCTGACGGATCGCCCACACCGGGCCCGGGGCGGTACCTGGCGGCCGAAAGTCAAGAATCCCGATTCGCCTTCTCCCTATTGCTCTCTCCAGTCACAAGCGAGTAATATCAGAGTCCGTAGTTGAGAACCATTCTCAAAGAACAGTGGCCTCCCACGCACTTCCCACCATCCAGCCTGGCCCAGACCAGGCCGCCAACCCCACCCGGGCGCTCAGCGCCTGCCCGGCCGGGACGCGGGCGACGGTGATCGGGATCGAGTGCTCGGGAGACGAAGCCTGCCGCCTCCGTGCGCTCGGGCTGTGCGAAGGGACCGCGGTCAACGTCATTGACGACCGGGACGCCATGCTCCTCGAGGTTCGCGGCACCCGTCTCGCCCTGGGCTCGGCCCTGACGGCCGGGATCACCGTTCGCCCGACGCTGCCGACCGCCTGAGCGCCGCCGTCGTGCGCGTCGCGATCATCGGCAACCCCAACACCGGGAAAACCACGCTGTTCAATGCGCTGACCGGGCTCCGGCAGCGTGTGGGCAACTTCGCCGGCGTCACCGTCGAGCGGGTGGAAGGGCAGTTCACCGCCCCGGACGGTCAGCGGCTCACCATCCTCGACCTGCCGGGGAGCTATTCGCTCTCTGCCGGTTCCCCCGACGAGCGTGTGGCGCTCGAGGTGCTGCTCCGCCGCGATGCCGACCGGTGGCGCCCCGACGTGGTGCTGGTGGTGATCGATGCCGTCCACCTCGAGCGGAATCTCTTCCTGGCCAGCCAGGTGCTCGAGCTCGGCATCCCGGTCGTGATTGCGCTGAATCAGGTGGACGTCGCCGAGGAGGAAGGGATCCGGATCGAGGTGCCGGAGCTGATCCATCAGCTTGGCGTTCCCATCGTCCCAACGATCGCCACACGCGGGGCCGGTCTCGATCCGCTCGGGCGCGCGCTGGTGACCGCGGCCACGCTGCCGCCACCGGCCCGGCGCTTCACGGTGCCACCGGTCGTGGAGGCGTCGCTGGCCCCGCTTGTGGGCTGCCTTGAGGCGGATGGCTTTACCCCCTCGGCGGCCGGCATGGAGGCCCTCCGCCTGCTGGGTGTGCAGCGCCCGGAAGCGCACGTGGCCTCCGTGCCCGGGCTCGAGGCGGCCATCGCCGATGCCACCGGAGCGCTCGAAGGTGCCGGCCTGGTGCCCTCGCGTGTGGAGTCGGAACTCCGGTATGCGTGGATCGCCGATGTCGTCGGGGCCGCGGTCACGCGGACACCGCGCAGCGGGACCCGCGTGAGTGATCGGATCGACCGGATGGCCCTGCACCGGATCGGAGGCCCGGTGCTGTTCATCCTGCTCATGACCGTGGTCTTTCAGGCCGTCTTCAGCTGGGCGGCCCCCCTCATGGACGGGATCGAAGCCGCCATTGCCGCGGCAGGGCACGCGGTCGGCACGCGGCTGCCGGCGGGGGAACTCCGCTCGCTCGTGGTGGACGGGATCTTCGGTGGCGTCGGGTCGGTACTGGTATTCCTGCCGCAGATCGCGATTCTCTTCCTCTTCATCGGGCTGCTCGAACACTCGGGATACATGGCGCGGGCGGCGTTCCTGATGGACCGCCTCATGCGGCGCGTGGGGCTGCATGGCAAGAGCTTCATTCCCATGCTCTCCGGCTACGCCTGTGCCGTGCCGGGGATCATGGCCACGCGTACCATCGAAGATCCGAAGGACCGCCTTGCCACGATTCTCGTCGTGCCCCTGATGAGCTGTTCCGCGCGGCTCCCCGTGTACACGCTGCTCATCGGGACCTTCGTCCCGGCCACGTCCCTGTTTCCGGGGCTCACCCTGCAGGGCGCCACGATGCTGGCGATGTATCTGCTCGGCACGGTGGTCGCGCTCGCCATGGCGGCGCTCTTCAAACGCACGCTGCTCAAGGGTCCCGTGCGGCCCATGATCCTCGAACTGCCACCGTACCGGTGGCCGAGCCTCCGCTCGCTCGGTGTGAGTGTGGCCCAGCGATGCCAGCTGTTCCTGCGCCGCGCGGGCACGGTGATCCTGTCGCTCTCGATCCTGCTGTGGGCGCTGGCCACCTATCCGAAGGTCGCGGACGACGCGACCCGATCCCCGGAAGCCCAGCAGGAGGCGCAGCTGGCACACTCGGTGCTGGGCCGCATTGGTCAGGGGATCGAACCGCTGGTGCGCCCCCTGGGCTATGACTGGAAGATCGGCGTCTCCATCGCCGCCAGCTTCGCGGCCCGCGAGGTGTTCGTCTCCACGATGGGCACGATCTACGGCGTAGGGAGCGAGGATGAAACGGCGCTGCGGGAGCGGCTGCGCGCCGAGCGTGGACGCGATGGGCGTCCGGCCTATACGCCGCTCATCGCCGTCGGGTTGATGGTGTTCTACGTCTTCGCGCTCATGTGCATCAGTACGGTCGCCGTCACGGTCCGTGAAGCGGGCGGTGGACGTATCGGGTGGCAGTGGGCCGCCATCCAGTTCGCGTACATGCTCGGGCTGGCGTACGGCGCCGCCTGGCTGGTGTACGCCGGTGGTCGCGCGCTCGGATTCGGCGGGGCGTGATGTCGATCGATACGCTCGTGGTGATCGGGCTGGTGGCGGCGGCGGGCGTGGCCGTCGCGCGTCGCGTCTGGCGTGCCGTGCGCCCGGCGCGGCGGCCTGGCGCGGGGTGTGGCCGCCATTCCTCGGACGGGTGCGGCTGCGGGCACTGAGATCGCGCGCGAGGGCCGCCGTCGAACGCCGCGAACCGGGTGCCTCCCGGTGTTCAGCGCAGCCGCTGCTCCACGGCAACCCATCCCGCTTCAACGGCGCGCGCGACGCGCTCGAGGGCGCTGATCCACCGCCGCCAGTCGGCAAAGCGCGTCTCGTCATCCCCGCGCCGGAGGGCATCGGCCGCGAGCGCCATGGAGGCGATGGCCGCAAGCGCCTCGCGCGCCGCCTCCTCCAACTCGGCCGCCAGCGCGCGCTGCCTGGCGCCCCCGGCGGGTTCTGCCTGCGCGGCGAGGAACGCGCAGCTCTGGTGCATGCCCAGCGCCATCGTGTCCGCATCGCAGAGGGCCAGCTGCCGCTGCGGATCACTCACCCCTTCCAGTGCCCGCCGTGCCGTGAGCAGGGGCGCAAACCAGCGATCATGCGCGGCCTGGATGCGTGGTGATGCCTCGAGCGCACCGAAGTGCCGCACGCCTCGGAGCAGCTCCGGCACTCGACACAGGTGATCCTGCAGGGTCCGCAGGAAGGGGCGCAGGGCCTCATCGCCTCGGCACTCGAGGATGTCATGCCCGGCCAGATAGAGCGTACCCTGCCGCTCTCCGATGCGGACGCCGTCGAGCCCGTCGAAGTCGAGCCGCCACGGGGCGGCCTGGGACCAGACCAGCATGATGGCGTGATCGCCGAGCGAGAGCTCGGCCTCGGCATGCACGTCCCGCCCCTGTACGAGGCCAACCACCTCCGCGATCGCGACCATCGGGTGGGCGGGCTCCGGCATGCTCAGGCGAGGATGGCCTCAAGCACTGCGTCAGTGTCGACGAGTGAGGGGAAAACCGCCGCCGGGTCATGGCTGGCCAGTTCGTCCACGCCGAAGCGGCCCGTGGCCACACCGATGGCGCGCACATTGAGCGCGCGCCCGCAGTGGATGTCGGCCGGCGTGTCGCCGATGATCACCAGCTGTTCGCCGGCAATGTCGTGCCCCAGCAGCGCCTGGGCGCGAGCCCGTGCGACCGCGGGCAGCTCGGCGCGAACCTCGTGATCGCACCCGAAGGCATTGGCCCGGAACTGGTCGAAGGCGAGGTCGATGGCCTGCAGCTTCGCCCGTGCTCCGCGCTCGATGTTGCCGGTCAGGAGACCCAGCGTGACCTGCTGGCTGGCCGCGAGACGCGCGAGGAGCGGCGTGATGCCGGCACAGGGGATCGCCTGTGACGGATTGCGTTCGAGGTCCGTGGTGAGATGCGACACGTACAGATCGAGCACCAGGTCGAGCCGGGGGTCGATCACGGCATCGGACAAACCGGCCGCCCGCATCTGCTCCCGCACGATCTGCCGATCGGTCTTGCCGTCGTAGCGATACCCGGGATCGCCGATGGTGCCGTAGGCCAGACGGAGCGCCTGTTCCATGGCCCGTCGACCGGCCCCCTCCGTGCGCAGCAGCGTGCCGTCGATGTCGAAGAGCACCACCTTCATGCGGACTCCGTGCGCGGCGGGCGCGGACGGGCGGTACGCGACACGAGCAGCCCGGCGACGATGCTGGCCGCGCCGAGGAGCTGCCAACCGGTGGGGCGCTCCCCGAGTGTCATCCATGCCACGCTGAGGGCAATGATGGGTTGGAGATTGCCGTACATGGCGGTGCGGGTGGGGCCCAACACCTTCACGCCGCGGTAGAAGAACAGGTAGGCGATCACCATGGAACCGAGCCCCGCATACGCAATGCTCCCCCATTGCGCGAGTGTCACGCCCCCCCAGTCCAGCCGGCGCAGGTCGGATGCCGCCACGAGGAGCAGCAAGGTGGCCCCGCTGGACATGGTGATGGCAGAGAGGGCCATCGGATGGGCGCGAATGGTGTAGGGCTGGAGCAACACGCTGAAGAGCCCCCACGAGAGGCTCCCGCAGGCAATGAGCAGCGCCCCGGTGAGGCCATTCCCACTGCCGGTGAAGGCGCTGGCACTCGCGACCACGCAGGCAGCTCCCAGCAACTGCAGCCCGATGCCGGTCCATCCGCGGCCGGCAATCCGCTCGCGACCGAGGAGGCGGGACATGATGGCGATCCACGCCGGCCCGGCAGCCGTGATCAGCGCGGCCACGCCGGCACGCGTCTGGGAGAGACCGAAGGTGAAGCAGAGCTGATAGAGGCCATTCCCGAGAAGGCCCAGCAGCAGCAGGTGCCGCCGGTCACGCGCCGAGGGCCACGGGATGTTCCGGAGGCTGACCACGATCAGCCAGAGCGTTCCCGCCGCGAGCGTCATGCGAAGCCCGCCGAAGGCGAGCGGCGAGAGGTCGCGCAGCCCGGCCTTCATGACGCTGTAGTTCACGCCCCAGATGACCGCCATGGCCACCAGCCCCGCGTCGGTGGGGCCGAAGCGCGCAGGGACGGCCGCTGCTGACGGGGCTGCGGATGACATGACGCAATGTAGACGGTACCTTGCACGGATGCACGTCTCCTTCGCCCTCTTCGCCGACGCGGCCAACCTCTCGCAGGAGGGGAAGCTCAACATCCTCGGGGTCTTCGACGCCGTGCGCGTGGAACAGTTCCCCGCGGTGCACCCGCGTGCCACGCTGGTGGTGCGCCTCAAGGCGGTGCCGAGTGATGCGGGACGGCACGAGGTGGGGCTGCGGTGGACGAATGCGCGCGGTCACGTGCTCTGGGAATCATCCGCGGCGCTCGAGATCGGGGCCCCACCGCCCGGGGCGACCGAGGTGGACATGCCGCTGATCTTCCAGCTGGACCTGCCCCTCGACGTGGGCGGAACCTACCGCATGGACGTCGGCATCAATGGCCGTACGGCGGCCCAGGTCATCCTGCATGTGCAGGCCGGTGCCCCCCCGGTCATCCCGGCGCCTCCGGGGCAGCTCGTCAGCTGACCTGACGTCCGCCTCCGCTCAGGCGGTGGACGTCAGCAGGTCATCGAAGGTGACCACGCATCCGCCGTCCGGATGCGGCGCAATCACGAGACGATAGGGGATGCCCTCGATCCCGCGCACCTCGCCCCGCCGCACCTGCCGCAGCTGCAGCGCCTCGGCGATCTGCCGCTCGAGCTCTGCACTGGCCCCACCGGGCGATCCGACGAGCGCTTCACTGAAGGGCCGTCCCAGCAGTCCGGCGATGGTGGTGCCGCACAGCTCGGCCGCTCGCGCGTTGCACCGGCCCACCAGCTGCGATTCCTCGAGCACCACGATGCCGCTCGCGGTGTTGTCGAAGGCCAGCTTCCATTGCCGCGTGATCCGTTCGACTTCCTCGAAGAGCCGGGCATTCACGATGGCGACCGAGACCTGATCGGCCAGCCGCTGCAGGACGCGCCCATCGTCCGCGTCAAAGGGCCGCTCCCGGTTGATGACGGCAATGCCGCCGATCGTGCCTCGCCCCGTGACGAGCGGGGCCAGCATGGTCCGGTCGATGCGCGCCAGCTGACGCACGGTCCGGTTGAGCGGCGTGTTCGCGTCGATCGTGTTGAGCACGATCAGCTCGTGGCCGGTCACGGCATTCCCGAGGAGACTCGACGTGACCGGCAGGTGCAACCCACCCAGTACCTCCGCCGTACCGATGGCGGCCACGATGTGCAGGTAGTCGGCCTCGCGCAGGGCAATACAGGCCCCCTCGACGCCCAGCAGCGACACGGTGTGGCGGAGAATCAGCCGCAGGACCTCGCCGAGGCGCAGCGATTCACCCACCGCCCGGGCCACATCGGCGAGGGCCTCCGTGGTGCGTCGCTCGCGTTCGCTCTCCGCGTAGCGGCGGGCATTGGCGATGGCCGTGGCCGCCTGCGAGGCCATCGTCGCCAGGACTTCCTCGTCTTCGGCATCGAAGACATCCGGCCGGAGGTCATAGACCGCCAGCACGCCGAGGAGCCGCAACCCCACGCGGATGGGGACCGCCACGGCCGAGGCGTGGACCCCATCTTCGCCGGTGATATCCTGCAGCGATTCGATGGTCGGCCGCCCGGCCTTCTCGCGCGCCAGATCCGCCGCCCGATCACCCACACGGACCGCAATGCCGCGGCGGGCCACTTCGGCCACGACGCCATCGCCCAGCGGGACCGGGGCGCGCAGGCGTTCGATGCCATCCACCTCGTGGCGTGCCGTGGTCAGCCGGTCCGCGATCAGGTCGGGAATGAGGACCACCACCCCGTCCGACCGCACCACGCGCTGCACCTGCCGGGCGAGCTCCCGGATGATCTCCTGTTCGTCCAGCGTGCGCGTCAGCGAAGCGCCCGACTCCTGGAGATGCTGGAGTCGCTCCTGCCGCTGGCGGGCCACCCGCTCGAGGGCATCGAAGGCCAGCCGGGCTGCGAGGTGTCGGACCACGACGCCGATGGCCTCGCGTCGCACCGTATCGGGCGGATGGCCGGTCTCGTGGGCGGCCCCCTTCACGAACCCGAGCAACCCGCCATCCGGCGCGCGCATCACGCCGACGATGAGGTCGGTGGCGCCTCCCGCCTCAGGGGCGTCCTCCGGCGCAGGATCGAGCCCGAAGAACTCGCGCGCCACCCAGGGATCCCGACCATCGAGCAGGTAAAGGTCGCCCTCGCGAAAGCGCTCCATGGGTCCCAGGAGGCGGCGCCACACGGCACCGGGGAGGGCATTGAGCGGCGGTCCCGCCGGTGCCGCGGACTCGGCGGACGCCACCTGCACCGGATTCATGGCTTCATCGCGCAGCGTGATCAGCACCCGGTCGAAGCCGAGCGCCAACAGCTCCACGGCGGCCACCTGGAGGCGCGCGGCCGAAGTCGGTGCGGCCTCGATGGCGTCGAGGATGCCGGCGAGCGGGCGAACGAGCGGCGTCGGAACGGTCAGGGGAAGCTCCGTGGAAGGGACCGGCGATACCGGGACATTACGCCCGAGACTCAGAAGGTCCAGAACCGGAAGAAGTCGAAACCGACCTGCGGTGGGGTCTGCTGGAAGGTACGACTGATGCCGAGGCGTCCGCACGCCTGGGCGCTGGAGGCGGGCTCGAGACCGAGGGCGAGCGAGAGCCCCCGTTCGAAGCGCCGCTCGACCTTCACCCCCAGCCCCTGCGCAAAGAGGGAGAGTGCATCGCCGCCGCCGTTGGCCTGCGGATTCAGCCCGCAGAGCCCCGTGCTGAAGGTGAGGTAGGTGTTGGGCGCCACCTGCCCGCCCACGCCAACCCGGGTCGAGGCGAGGATGCCCAGCCCGTTCTGCCGCAGGTTGGCGGCGTCTCCGGGATTGAGGGCGGTGGGTTCGACCTGGACCACGTCGAAGCGCCCCCCGGCCAGTCGGCTGGAGAGATAGCTCCCGGCCAGACGCAGGGCGAGTGTCGCTCCCTGCTCGGCATACGGGGTGCCGAGCAGCGCATAGGCCGGCTCGCCGGTGACGAGGTAGGAGAGCATGTCACTCTCGGGGAGCGGCGGATTGTCCCCGCTGGTGAGCGCCAGCGTGGGCCGGTCGAGGGTCCCGCCGACATTGACCCGCACGAGGACATTCTGGCGATTCGAGTTGGCGCGCGTCTCCCGGATGGTGTGGAGCGCCGTGATGTCGAGCGTGGGGGCGAGGTCGGGATCCCCGAAGAAGCGCACCAGCCCGCGCTCCACCTCGAACCCGGGGCGGGCGATGCCGAGGTTCAGCTGATAGGTCCCGCGCTCGACGGTGAGCGAATCGGCCAACGCCAGGCGCGGCCCGCGGAGGTCGCGCGCCGCCGATCGCGTCACGCGGAGCTGGCCGCCCAGCTTGAGGTTGGCCTCCGGGGAGCGGAGCCAGACATCGGGGCCCACCTGCAGGCGCACGTTGTCGAGCTGCAGGTTGCGCATGAGCAGGTTGGGCGCCGACGGGAGGAGGGCATTCACGTCCAGCCGCGCGGTGTCGATGAGGGCGTCGGTAGTCGAGACGTCGAGCGGACGCCGCTGCGTGAGCTGGTTGATGTAGACGCGCCCGCGATCGAGCCGGAGCGCCCCGCGAACGGTGGCGGCGTCGGCCTTCCCCACGAGCCGGATGGGCTCCGGCGTGGAGATGGCGACGGAGGCGCTGCGCGCCCGGTCGATGGCGAGGAAGGAGCTGGCGGCCATCGTGAGGTCGAACGCGGGATTGGCGATCTCGGTGATGCCGACCACACCGCTCACGCCCACGGAGTCGGCCGTCCGGCTCCCCGGCAGCCGACTGGTGGCGCGCAGCCGGCGGATCGCGATGGAATCCCCTCGCAGGCCGACGTCCACCTGCAGCTGCTCCAACCGGATCCCGAGCGGGGCCAGGGTCAAGGCCCCGCTGTCGACGCGCACCTGGCCCTCCACGCGCGGCCGCTCCCATCCCCCCGCGAGGCGAATGTCCGTATCGAACGTCCCGCGCGCGCCGGTCACGTCGGGGAAGAGCGCCCCGAGAAGCCCGAGATCGATGTTGGCACTCCGCACGCTGCCGGTGAGTGGCGCATCAACCGTCCGCCTGGCGCGCGCGCGCAGCGCGAGGTCGAGCGGGAGCGAGGCGGACGCGGCGAGGACGGGTTGGTCCTTCACCCGTACGGCCCCTTCGATGGCCAGTCGCTGGTCGACGTAGCGTGCGGCGCCGAGGAAATCACCGAGGCGCAGCCGCCCCCATTCGGCACCCGCCAGCGTGATGCCCACCGTGCCCTGCGGCACATCGCGCGTCCCGCCCACTTGACCGGTCAGGGTCATCCGGCCGCGACCGCGTTGCGCGCTCCCGAGCAGGCGTCCGAGGTCCTCGAGCGGTATGCGATCGGCGACCAGGGTCCCGGTGACCTCGCCAGCAGCACCCAGCATCCCGGCCAGCGCCAGTCGGCCGGTATCGGTGTGCTGCAGCACGAGCGAATCGAGAGCGGTCCGCCCCCGGCCGTCGAGGGCGATCACGGTGGGGTGGGCCAGAGAGAAACCGCGCGGGCGCGCCTCCCCGCTATCGACCCGAATGCGAATGCTGTCGATCCGGAGCTCGGTGGCGGCCTCCCGCCTGGTGACACCGCCGCCGAGGGCGATACGTGCTTCCGCCGGCGTACGGGCAGCCAGGGTGAAGGTCTCGGCCAGCCCCTCGCGCAGCGCGGCGCGCGCGCGCAGTGTCGCCAGATCGATCCCGGCCACGCGCGCGGAGTCGGCGACGAGCTGCACGCGGCCCGTGGCGCTGCGCAACACATCGGCAACCTGGGCGTCGAAGCCGGCGCGCAGCGACCGGGTCCCGGCCACGACGAGATCGCGCAGATCGACGCGCAGGTCCGCGTCGAGGCCGCTTGTGTCCAAGGTGTCGATCGATCCGGCGAGTCGGAGGTG
>Ga0315902_10011118_pt1 | contig 11851 bp, 7 predicted proteins | sample LakEriMetagenome_9_FD_203523 | JGI IMG/M metagenome (GOLD analysis project Ga0315902, IMG submission 203523) | Freshwater fungal communities from buoy surface, Lake Erie, Ohio, United States - Buoy 12 MA117 | ecosystem: Environmental > Aquatic > Freshwater > Lake > Lake biofilm | place: USA... | reverse complement strand
ATGCAGCTCAAGTCTCGGCTGAAGATGCTTCAAAAGAGGCCCATGATTTTGGTCTTAGAAGGGTGAAAGTGTTCGTGAAAGGTCCTGGTGCAGGAAGGGAATCAGCCATTAGGGCGATTCATAACTCTGGCATCGAAGTTACCGAAATAGTGGATGTTACACCAATGCCGCACAACGGATGTCGCCCACCTAAACGTAGAAGAGTATAATATTTATTTATCAATCGTACAGGGATCAAATGTCATCGAAGGATAAGCCTTAATTCATGACTCCCTGTTTAATTAATTTAACATGGCAAGATACAGAGGACCTAAGTCAAAAATTGCACGTCGTTTTCGTGATCCGATATTCGGACCAGACAAAGCGTTAGACAGACGTAGCTACGGACCCGGACAACACGGACCGTCAAAAAGAAGAGGTGGAAAGCAATCAGAATATGCTATCCAACTTGGAGAAAAACAAAAAGCGAAATACACCTACGGTATTTTAGAAAAGCAATTCTCGAATATTTTCAAGAAAGCTTCCAGAATGAAGGGAATTACAGGTGAAAACTTGTTACAGCTGTGTGAAGCGCGCTTGGACAACACCGTCTTTCGATTTGGTATCGCACCAACTAGAAGAGCGGCTAGGCAATTGGTTTCGCACAGACACATTACGGTTAATGGAAACGTGGTAAATATTCCTTCATACACACTGCGCTTGGGCGACGTTGTCGGAGTGAGAGAAAAATCTAAGTCCCTTGAGGCGATTAGCTCCTCTCTTAACGCAAACCGCAAAAAGTTTGATTGGTTGGATTGGAACAATCAAGATATGACAGGAAAAATATTAAGCACCCCATCGAGGGAAATGATTCCTGAAAACATTAAAGAACAACTAATCGTTGAATTGTACTCTAAATAAAAACTAAGCAATAATATGGCTATTTTAGATTTTCAAAAGCCTGACAAGGTAATTATGATCCAGTCCGATGAGTATCACGGACAATTTGAATTCAGACCTCTTGAACCTGGTTATGGAATTACGGTCGGTAACTCACTTCGTCGTATTTTGCTTTCTTCTTTGGAGGGATTCGCAATTGCTTCTGTTCGAATTGAAGGTGTGGACCATGAGTTCTCAACGATGAAGGGAGTAGTGGAAGATGTAACAGAAATCATACTTAACCTTAAACAAGTTCGCTTTAAACAACAGATTGAAGGAACCGATCACGAAACCGTACTTATTTCGCTTTCCGGTCAAAAACAGTTTACAGCAGGTGATATCGGTAAGTTTACTTCCGCTTTTCAGGTGTTGAATACAAGTCATGTGATTTGTAACATGGAGCCTACTGTCAAATTGGAAATAGAACTGCACATAACCAAAGGAAGAGGGTATGTTCCAGCGGAAGAAAACAAAAATGCATCCGCTTCCTTTGGAACTATTTTCATCGATACGATTTTTACTCCAATTAAAAATGTAAAATACGTAATCGAGAATTACCGAGTAGAACAAAAAACGGATTACGAAAAATTGGTACTTGATATCACAACCGATGGTTCTGTTCACCCCAAAGATGCCCTAAAAGAGGCAGCTAAAATTCTGATTCATCACTTTATGCTATTCTCTGATGAGCGAATTACGTTGGACAGTGAAGTGAAAGCAGAAACAGAAGAATTTGATGAAACCTCTCTTCACATGCGTCAGTTGCTCAAAACCAAACTGGTTGATATGGATCTTTCTGTTAGGGCATTGAACTGTCTGAAAGCAGCAGATGTGGAAACATTGGGTGATCTTGTTTCATACAACAAAAACGACCTATTGAAGTTCCGTAATTTTGGTAAAAAGTCACTGACAGAACTAGAAGACTTGGTTGATAATAAAGGCCTCACCTTCGGAATGAACGTGGCCAAATACAAATTAGACAAAGACTAAAATCATTTAACATGAGACACGGTAATAAAGTCAATAACCTTGGTAGAAAAGCTGCGCACAGAAAAGCGATGCTTTCCAATATGGCGTGTTCACTGATTGAACATAAACGAATCACCACGACAGTGGCTAAGGCAAAAGCACTAAGAGGATATGTGGAGCCGCTATTGACAAAGTCAAAATCTGACTCTACCCATTCGAGAAGAACTGTATTCAGCTACTTGCAAAATAAGGAAGTTGTTACGGAACTTTTTAGAGAAGTAGCTCCTAAAATTGCGGAAAGAAACGGTGGATACACGCGCATCATTCGAACGGGATTCCGTTTGGGAGATAACGCTGAAATGTGCTTGATTGAACTTGTAGATTTTAATGAAATCTACACGAAAGAAACAGCCAAGAAAACAACGAGACGTTCGCGCAGAGGTGGCGGTGCTAAGAAGGAAAGTACCGATCAACATGATGGACAATCAGAAGCAACAGAATCAACCGAAGGTATAACGGAGGCAGAGATTGTTTCTGAAGAGACAACTGCAGAAGAAGTTGAATCTACTGAGGATAATACTGAAGTAGTGGATATCGTAGAAGCTAAAGCTGAGGAAACCGCTGAAGAATCAGCTGACCAACCAGAGGCAAAAGACGAAACTCCTTCTGGCGACGAAAATGAAGGTACTTTGGAAGATAAAAAAGATTAACTTCTATAAAATGTAAATTTAAGGGATGCCCACTCGGTATCCCTTTTTTTTAGTCCATAATTCAACCTGTTTCCCTAACTTTGTAAAAATTTCCGAATGGAACAAAGAATACCCGCCGTTTTATTGCTTGCTGATGGCACTTCTTTTCATGGCGTTAGTACCGGAAAAATCGGTACCACCACCGGTGAAATTGCTTTTAATACTGGCATGACTGGATATCAGGAGGTTTTTACGGATCCTTCATACTTAGGTCAGATTCTTATAATGACCACCGCTCATATTGGAAACTACGGCGTAAATAAAGAAGAAGTCGAGTCAGGGTCAATCAAAATTGCAGGACTTGTTACAAAAAATTTTGCCGAACACTATTCAAGACCTTCTGCAATGGGCGCACTTGAACAATTGATGGTGGAAAATGAAACAGTAGGAATTACCGATATTGATACCCGAGCACTTGTGCGCCATATTCGTCATAAGGGTGCAATGAACGCCATTATATCTTCAGATATTTCGGATCTTTCTATACTGAAAAAAAGGTTGGCAGATGCACCCTCCATGGATGGGTTGGAATTGGCTTCCAAAGTTTCGACGACCGCTTGTTATGAGGTCCATTCTTTCGAAAATCTGTACCGCGTGGCATTAATAGATTTTGGTGTAAAACAAAACATCATTCGTTGCCTAACCGACCGTAATTGCTACGTTACAGTCTTTCCTTTCAATGCATCTGTTGAACAAATTAAAAACGTTCAACCTGATGGCATCATGTTGTCGAACGGTCCGGGAGATCCTTCAGCCATGCACGAGTCCATCGATTTGGTGAAACAATTGGTGGAATTAAATATCCCTATTTTTGGTATCTGCCTCGGTCATCAGGTATTAGCCTTAAGCCAAGGATTGAAAACCGAAAAAATGTTCAACGGTCACAGGGGAATTAATCACCCAATTATGAACCTGAAAACGGGTAAAGGCGAAATTACTTCTCAGAACCATGGCTTTGTTATTTCAAATGAAAGCGTGAACCTCAATCCATCTATCGAAGTAACCCACCGTCATTTGAATGACCATACCATAGCAGGAATAGAGATTAAAGGAAAAGCCGTTTTTTCTGTACAATACCATCCTGAAGCGTCTGCAGGTCCGCACGATTCCCGCTATTTATTCGATCAGTTTATAGAAAATATTAAAGCACATAAGTCATGAGTTATATTGAAAAAATCATTGGAAGACAAATTTTAGACTCACGCGGAAATCCTACGGTTGAAGTGGATGTAGTTACCACAAATGGAATCATTGGCCGTGCCGCTGTGCCATCTGGTGCTTCTACTGGAGTTCATGAGGCTGTTGAATTGAGGGATGGTGACCAACAGTTTTACCTGGGAAAAGGGGTATTGAAAGCTGTCAAAAATATCAATACTACCATCAATGAAGCGTTGAATGGAATGGATATTTTCGATCAGAAAGCCATCGATACCTTGATGGTACGGTTGGATAACACAGAAAATAAATCAACACTCGGTGCGAATGCCATCTTGGGCGTTTCGTTGGCTGTTTCTAAAGCAGCTGCTCATGAAGCAGGATTGAGTTTGTACAAATATGTCGGTGGTGTTGGTGCTGTAACTATGCCTGTTCCTATGATGAATATTTTAAACGGGGGGACACACGCAGACAATTTAATTGATATCCAGGAGTTTATGGTTATGCCTTTTGGCGCTTCTTCGTTCTCGGAAGGCTTAAGGTGGGGTACAGAAGTGTTTCATCACTTAAAAAGTGTCCTCAAGAAGCGAGGAATGTCAACAAATGTGGGTGACGAAGGAGGGTTTGCACCGAATTTAGGCTCAAATGAGGAAGCCATTCAAGTGGTAATTGAAGCCATTGAGAAGGCAGGCTTTAAACCTGGAGACGATATGTATATCTCTGTTGATGCTGCCTCCTCTGAATTTTTTGATACTGAAAAAGGCCACTATAAATTGCAGTCAACCAATCAAGTGCTGACATCAGAGGAAATGGTCGCATTCTGGAAAGACTGGGTGCAAAAATATCCCCTAATTTCGATTGAAGACGGTTTTGCAGAGGACGATTGGGCAGGATGGAAATTGGCTTCACAAGAACTTGGTCATAAGGTTCAATTAGTAGGCGACGATCTTTTTGTTACGAATACCAAACGATTGCAGCGCGGAATTACAGAAGGAATTGCCAATTCTATTTTAGTAAAAGTAAATCAGATTGGGTCCCTTACTGAAACCATTGAAGCAGTAAACTTAGCGACAAGAAACGGTTATAGTTCTGTCATGAGCCATCGAAGCGGTGAAACAGAGGATAGTACCATCGCTGACTTGGCCGTTGCTTTGAATACAGGGCAAATTAAAACAGGCTCAGCTTCAAGGAGCGACCGTATGGCCAAATACAATCAACTTCTGCGCATCGAAGAGGAATTAGGAGATGCGGCTGTATACCCGGGTAAAAACTTCAGGTTTCTTTAAAACGCTCAAGTTTAAATTGCTTCAACCTGTTTTTTTAGGTGGTTCTTCCTTTACCTGAACAAAGAAACGTGTCCCTGAATTACTGATTTTTTCCCTGTCTCTGGAACCCCGTAAGTTGCTTTCCACGTGTAAATCCCAGAAGGACAAATACTTCCGTTGTAGGAGCCATCCCAACCAACAGTTGGATCTTTTGATTCCCAGATAAGTTCGCCCCATCTGTTGTAAATCAACAGTTCAAAGTCATAAGGATCAAAACCATCGGTAAATATCGGTAGCCAATATTGGTTGTATTCGTCGTCGTCAGGTGTGAACGCATTCGGAATAAAAATGAGCTCTTGCGGACAGTCTTGAATCGTAATGTCGTAATCTACAGGTAAAGAGATACAGCCGTTTTCTGTTACAGTGGCAGCCAAAACAAAACCTCCGGCAGTTGTCCATGTGATGGAATAATCCTGTGACTGAATCGAATCACCAGCAAAGTACCACGTTACCAATCCCCCTGTGGTGGATGCATTGTACGTACTTACCAATTCGGTTCCTTCACAGACTTCACTGAATTGACTGTTCGTTGCACCAAGGTTGTTTGAAATGTAATTGACAACAGGTCTAGGAAATACCGTCACTGTTGTACTGGCGTCGAAGGTGCAATTGGATTGTTCATACACATAGTCCAATGTGTTTACTCCAACCAAGGTAGCATCCGGACAGAATTGCCCTCCTGTTACACCAACCCCAGTAATGAGACCACCGCTTGGAGAAACAGAAATGGGAACACAATTATCATATTCACATAGTGGCCCATTCACACTGATCGTTGGAAACAATTGTAAGACAACCAAGTCGAATTCGGAAGCTTGGCTTTCACACCCATTGGCGTCAATTCCAATAACGGAAAGCGCATTTGGGAAGGAACCACCACTTTCAGACGAGACATTTAAATTAATCGAAGATGTTCCCTGTCCTTGCGTGATCTGTCCAGCCGTGGCCGTCCAATCGTAAGTTAAGTTAGGAAATGTGCTCGATATGCTGAAGGCATTCGTGCTCGATCCAAAGCAAACGGTATCCGAACCGACAATCTGATTGATCGTAATCTCAGCTGGTTCATTTATGTTGATTGAACCTTGAGCCGGACAATTATTGGCGTCGAGTACAACAACGTTATAATTTCCATCACACAGATTTGTTGCTACCTGAGTCGTTTGCCCATTCGACCATTGAAACGTGTAGGGTGCTACCCCATCGTTAGGTGTGACATCGGCTTCTCCATCGCAAAATCCAAAACAAGTTGGGTCTGTCGAACTTAACGTCGGAGCTAAAAGTGGCGGCGGATTGTTAATGATAATAGTTGAGTCGTAGGTACAACCAGCAGCATCGGACATATTAAAGGTGTAATTTCCAGGGCATAAATTCGCAATGGAAAAGGAATTTCCTTGTGCACCCCACGAAATGGTAATGGCACCCGTTCCCCCAACTGGAGTAACAGAAATGCTTCCATCACAATCGTTGTTGCAAATAGGATCGGTAGAAACAACACCAGGTGACGGTAGGCTTGCCGGTCCGGGCTGAACGAAAACCGTATCAGGAGGCAGTCCACCGATGTTGTTGCATTGAGACCAACCTGCATTGCAAAGCGGATATACAGGGAGGCAAATATAATTCGCTCCTGCTGCTGGTGGAGCAACGGTGATCGTTGTACCAGTGCCAATTGAGACTGGATTTCCAACCTGATACCATGTTGGAACCGCAACAACAGGTGGACCATTTGGAGTATACCGAACAGCATTGTTGTTTGTTGTCCATTGGGTAGAGTTTCGCCCCGCGACTGTTACCGCAGCACTACCAGCTAAGTTGTGAATTCCCTGAACGGCAGTACCTCCTGCCCAAGCAGGGCAATTTGGTTTGGATTGAATGTGGTTTTCAATGAAATTAGTCGATTCATAAATGACAATGTGAAACGTTCCTTGTAGGTTCGTACAAGAAAACATGGGAACACCAATCCAGCTAACCACCAATTTCCTACATGGTGCAACACCCTGCACTTGGTATCGAATCTGCCCACCAATTCCGGGGTGCCAGTCTTGCCAAGGTCCCATGATACAATTTTTAGGAACATTTGCAGCAGCACTTGGAATAGTTGATGAAGTAAATGTTGTGGGTTGTCCACCAGAAAATGAAATCCATCCATTCGAACCAACCCAAAATTGGGTATATGTCTGCCCATAGTAGCAAAAGTTGAAGCCAATATTAAATGGTCCTTGCTGGGAATCGTCTGACATAAACAACTGTGTCCCAGTATTCGTTTGCGCGACATAAGGAATGTTCTGAACGGTGTAGGCCGTTGTCTGGTTCGGACTTTGCCCAGGGCCACATTGACTAAAATCAGCTGTTAGCGTGGTAGAGGTAACACCACATGGAAGAATTTGATCAGGTCCTAAATTGGGACAAAACTGACCGAAAGCTAAGCCAAATGGTAAACTTAAAATTAGTAGTATTCGCTTCATGTTAACAGGACGTAAAGTTTAGGCTATGGTTGTCTGCTGAAAAGAAAAAAAATAACGATTTTTTTTATTGTATAATTGCAACGAAAATATACCCTAGGTAGTAGTTGAAAAATAGAGCTGAGTTGAACGTTCAGGCTATTCTGTGGCTAATCGTTACGAAGCATTGAACCTTTAAAAGGTTTTGTATAAATTCAAAGTAGGAAATGGGAGCGACACTAATTCCGAAAAAAAAGCGAAAGGCTTAAAAATCCTTAAATTTTGAAATCAGTGAGGTGGGAAAAATACGAGTCGCGTCAACCACTCTCTCCTTTCACTCTAACGCTGTTCTGTGGGCAATACTGGGCTCGAACCAGTGACCCCTACCTTGTCGAGGTAGTGCTCTAAACCAACTGAGCTAATTGCCCTTAAATAAACTCAATGCAAAGGTACGTTCTTTTCCCTTAACTTGGTTCAATCAAATGACTTTTTCGGTACTTAATTGATTATGGTCAATAATATTTAATGAAAGGTCATTTGCCTGTATTTATTGCTTAACTTAGAGGAAGAAAAATTAAAAAACACATTATGAAAACATTTCGACTTCTTTTATTTTCGGCACTTTTGCTTACTTCCCTAAGCTCTTGTGATTTTTTGAATTTCCTTAAAAGTACCGGTATTGAAGGCACGGAGAACATTCCCAATGTCGGTCAAGCCTGTGGCCAATGTGGTTCAACCAATACCGTTGAGCAAAATGGTGTAACGGTTTGTTCAGATTGCGGAGTTCAAGTTCAAATTCCGATGAACGGAAACTAATTCAAATCGATAACCTACATTTTGTATTCAGTGCTTTGTTCGAAAGGCAATTGCTGTTTGACAGCTGTCTATTGAATTTACAACGTATTCTTATGATTCCATTTTAAGTGAAGTCATTTCCGTTGTTTTGACTTTAGTATTGTTTCTGTTCAATGTAAACAAGCCTTTAGTGCATTGCGGTTTTCATTTTCGCGCTTTAGTATTTTTCATTTTTCATGCGGTCTTTATAAACAAACCGAGCTTCGGTGTGTTCTACTCAACGATTTACATTATTTTTGCGCTTAATTAACAAATAAAAAACATTAATCATGACGAAACATTTTTACCAACGTGTTTTATCGCTTCTGGTGCTGATGCTATTGAATGCCGGCTTTTTGTCGTATTCCTACGCGCAGTTGTCAGGAGTAAAAATCATTCCCACGGATTACGCTACAATAGCTGCTTTCGTATTGGATGTCAATACCCAAGGAGTGGGGCCAGGTGGGGTAACATTGAACGTTCCCCCTGGACATACGGAAACGGCTCCAGCAACTGGGATTCAATTAACTGCAACCGGTTCTGCCGGAAATCCGATTGTAATTCAAAAAGATGGTTTTGGGGTGAACCCACTCATCACTGCGGGAGCAGGTGGAACGGGTACGCCGGCTTTGGCCATTCAGGATGGTGTCTTCGCTTTGATTGGCAGTGATTACGTTACCATTGACGGCATCGACATTAATGATCCCAATACCGTCAACCCTGCCACTATGGAGTGGGGATATGGGCTTTTCAAGGCTAGTTCAACCGATGGGTGTCAAAACAACATTATTCGTAATTGTACAGTTACCTTGAATAGAGTGAATAATGTGGCAGGAACAACAACCTCGTTTGATGGGTCTAAAGGTATTAATGCAACGAACGCTGGGATTAATACACAAACAACAGTTGTAAGTGTATCCTCACCCGCTGGTTCGAATTCCTTCAACCAGTTCTACTCCAATACCATTCAAAATGTGAATCTAGGGATTGTTCTTGCTGGTTTTGCTGATGTAACTCCTTTCGCAAACGCCGATACAGGCAATGACATCGGTGGGAATTCAGTGCTAACTGGAAATACTATAATCAACTTTGGAGGAGGAACAGCAGCAACGAATCCTGCGGCTGGGGTTAGAACCTCAAGCCAATACAACTTAAATGTATCTTACAATACTGTAAATAATAACAACGGTTCCGGCGTGAATCATTTGAGTACCTTGAGAGGAATATTAATTGGTGCTGCGACTTCTGCATCCGCTACCATTAATAATAATACCGTTACAGTTGTTTCTGGAGCAGCAACTTCCTTAATGGAAGGGATTTCCAATGCTTCGGGCTCAACCGCATCAAGTAACACAATTAATATCAACAACAATACTGTGCGTGTGGCTTATCCAACGGCTACATCCGGTCAAGTAAATGCGATTATTAATACTGGAACAGCGCAATCATTAAATATGAATGCAAACAATGTAACGAACGTTGCTTCCTTACCTGCTGGATCTAATGTGTTGGCTGGAACAGGTCTCATGGTTATGATTGATGGTGGTTCTCCAGTAACGTTAAATATGACCAATAATACAGTCTCCAATTTGAGTCGAACCTCCGCAACCTCTGGAACATTAAGGGCATTAAGAATAGTAAACCCCACCAACGCAACTATTTCAGATAATACGGTAGAGAACCTCGTGTTCACAAACGTCACTTCCACAGGCAGTATAGATGGGTTTTACAGTTTATCATCCGCAGTAAATGTTACGCTTAATAACAATATTATTCGAAACCTTTCCATACCAACTACTGGCACTATCACTGGAATTCGGGAATATGGGGGCGCTGGAAATAAACTCATAACCAATAACCAAGTATATGGTTTTTCTACAACCCTCGGAGGTGTAGGTGGCGCAACTTTCAACGGGATTTTTTGTTCCGCAGGTACAGTTACGATTTCAGGGAATTCCATATATTCTCTAAATTCTACAGGCACAACAGGTGGAACGGGAGGTGCAGTAAATGGAATTCAAATGTCGTTAACGACTACCCCATGGAATATTTTTAAAAATAGGGTTTATGGACTTTCAACGAATTCGAGTGGAACAGGTACCCTTGTAAATGGAATCTTAGCCGCTGCTGGAGGTGGGAATATTTACAATAACCTCATCGGGGATTTAACGGTAGGCTTAGGTAACGGAACAGACGCCATTCGTGGTATTTCACTTACTTCCACCACTACCTTAAGTACAATTGGTGTGTTTTACAACACCGTTTATTTGAATGCCACAGGAACAGGTACTAATTTTGGTTCCACGGGTATTTTTCACACGGGAAGCGTTACGGCTACAACGGCAGCTTTAAATATGCGTAATAACATAATCGTCAATGAATCCAATGCGCTTGGTACTGGTTTGAATGTCGCTTTTAGAAGAGGTACTGCCAATGCGACCAATATGGCTGCAACTACCAACAATAACCTTCTCTATGCTGGTACACCCGGCTTAAATAAATTAATTTACACGGATGGAACTACCCCACAACAGACCTTGGCAGGTTACCAGACCGTGGTACTTCCTGTAGGACATGACGTCAACTCATTTACAGGAGAAGCAGCATTCACCGGAGCGGGGTATGGCGCGCCTGGAAACTTTTTCATCAGTTTGAGTGGTTCTGCCAATGAATTTTTACAGCCAGTTACCGCCCTTGTTACTCAGGTAGAAAGTGGAGCGCAGAACATTTCAACTCCGTCCATTGTCGATGATTACGCCAGTGTTATTCGTGCAGGAAATGCAGGTTATTCAGGTCTAGGAACAAATCCTGACATAGGAGCTTACGAATTTGATGGGGTTTCTCCTGCGCCTATAATTGTTCTAAATACTGTAACTCCACCGACAACCGCGCAGTGTATTTCTAGTAGTAGATTGGTATCGGTCGAAGTAACGACATTGTCAGGAACTATTACGGGAGCAAATTTATTCCATTCCATAAATGGAGTGCCCCAAGCAGCCATTCCCATGGCCAATACGGCTGGTAATACATGGACAGGTACCATTCCCGTTCCAACTCCCGCAAATGCAACAATAGTTTGGGCGGTTACAGCCTCAAATTCTCTAGGTCTGAATAGTTCCTTTAACGGTGTACCTTATTCCGATGAACCTTTGACAGGTTTTACGGCAAGTGCATCGGCTACATCAAACACAGTTTGTGCCGGTTCACCAAGTACACTGCTTGCAACCATTTTGAATTCAGCGGTTCAGAACTACACACTCCCAACGCCTGTTACTAATCCTGTAACAGATGAGGATTTAGGGAATGTCACAATCACGCAAGGACCTACAACCATTCTAAACAATACCACCGTTTATAATTCTTTGGTTGGAACTATAGGAACAGCGACAGGTACTCTTGGTAGTTACTCAAACTTTACAGCTCTTTCTCCCACTACATTATCAGCAGGTCAAACCTATGGTTT
>Ga0315902_10011117_pt1 | contig 11851 bp, 9 predicted proteins | sample LakEriMetagenome_9_FD_203523 | JGI IMG/M metagenome (GOLD analysis project Ga0315902, IMG submission 203523) | Freshwater fungal communities from buoy surface, Lake Erie, Ohio, United States - Buoy 12 MA117 | ecosystem: Environmental > Aquatic > Freshwater > Lake > Lake biofilm | place: USA... | reverse complement strand
GAAATGGCTTGAAGGCAAAAGCCCGAAGAAAGTGATTGTGGTTCCGGGAAAAATTGTGAATATTGTGTTGTAGAATCAACGCGCACCATTGAAAACCGTAAATCTGTTTTATGCAACTAGGTAAATGCATTATTTTTTCCGCACCTTCGGGAGCGGGTAAAACCACCATTGTGCATGCCTTGTTGAGTGCTTTTCCGAACCTGGAATTTTCCGTTTCTGCCTGCAGCCGCGATCCACGCCCCAATGAGGAACATGGAAAAGATTACTTTTTTCTTGGGGTAGAAGGGTTTCAGGAAAAAATTCAGGAAGAAGCCTTTATCGAATGGGAAGAGGTATACACCCACAACTTTTATGGCACGTTGCGCAGTGAAATCGACCGCATTTGGGAAAAAGGACACACGGTGATTTTTGATGTCGATGTCGTTGGAGGTCTGAACCTGAAGCGTTTTTTTGGCAATCAGGCATTGGCTGTATTTGTGCAACCGCCCAGTTACGATGAGCTTGAACGCAGGTTGCGCCACCGAAGCACGGAAACGGAAGACAAAATCCGTCAACGCATGGCCAAGGCCAGAAACGAACTTGGTTTTGCCGAAGATTTTGACGTTGTATTGGTAAACAGCGACTTAGAGCAAGCCATTCACGAAGCGAAAGACATTGTCACCCAATTTTTAAACGCATGAAGAAAAGTACCTTTTTAGTTGGCGTTCTATCGCTAGTCGTTTTATCTTCCTGCAAGGAAAAAGACCAGCGCTTTTGCGATTGTTTAAACGCTGGCGAGGAGCTAAATGCGTTTTCCTCAAAAATGATGACAGGCGAAGTGACGAAAGAACAAGATGCCAAATTGCAGCAACTGATGCGCAAGAAAGCGCAAGTGTGTGCGCCTTATCAAAAAATGAAGGGTCCGGAAATGCTGAAGAAAAAAGAGGGGTGTGAGTAACCTAGTCTTTGATTTCTTGATCTACGGGTTGGTTTAATTTCTTGTACTTTTCCTCGTATTGATCAACGAGTTTCAAAAATTCCTTTTTCCCCTTAAGTTCTTTTCTGTCTACTAATTTTCTGAAGTCGGAAAATTGATCATCACCAGATTCCAAGCGCTTTTTTAACAAACTAAAACCCTCAGACGTGCGATTTTGTTTGAATAAGAAATCGGCGTAATTATAATCTAAATTTCGTTTTTCTTCCCAGAATTTCAAGAAGTCTTGATTTTCTATCATTTCATCAAAGGCTTTAAAAGCGCCTTTAAAAAAGAGCTCCACATGGCTATAACTTCGGTTATCCATTAAAAAAAAACAAGCATTGGCATACGCCAAAAAGCGTTTTTCAGATTCCCAAATACCGTAACAATCGTTGGTGGCTTTCATTAAAAAAACCGTTGTAGAATCTTTCATTTTCAAAGCGTCGTAAGCTAAATAAGCGTAAAGGTTTAATTCAAGTTTCGAAGGATTTATTGAAGCATAAGCGGGTATCTCCCGGTATTTTCCGGCATCGTATAAATTCCCCAATAAAAACCCTCGAGCTATTAAAAAGTCAGGGTTTCCTTCTACGGCTTTTTTAAATTCCATTTCAGCTTCAGCGTACTTTTTCATTTCGAATTGGAAGATTACCCCTTTCATAGTATACACATATACCGCGTTTGGTTCGACAATCAGGGCGCTATCTAGTTTCATTAAAGCAAGTTCTATGGGCATCGCAGCGGATCCTTCATGGCCAAAACTTCTTAGGGACCGAAAAGCCTCCATAAATAACACCTTTGAAAAATTCCCAGACGACTTCAAGGCTTCGTCGCCTAAAATTTTTCTTAACAAGCTTGCTTCCAAACTCAAAACTAAAACATTGATTTCATTATTATGAGAAGGATTTGCAAGCTCTTCTTGTATGAACCAATTCATGCGGTTGAGAATGCGTTCAATCAATAATTGCCTCGCCGTTTGTTTCAATTCAATGTAAGCACCCTCTTCAGGTAAAAGTTGATAGTACTTATATGCACTCTCATATCCAGCACGGTTAACAATGTTATTTTTACCAAGGTATTCAAGAAAGACATTATAGGTCTCCACCTCTTTCGGAATGGATGATTCCAATGCTTGTTCCTCCCTGTTTACAATGGCACGTGCTGCAATCACAGGTTGCACAACCTCTTTCGGTGCCCATTGTTTATCCGTTGATTGATTTTCGGTAAGAAATTTCGGGTTAACCTTCGCAATGATACTTTCTGCATTGCCTGACACCATCGGGTTTTGAGGCATTCTTCCCGATTTCTCCGGAACAGATTCAAGTAAATACAGGTGTATTTCACGCACCGAAATCAAGCCATCGTTGTTCTTGTCGGCCGCACCACAAAGTCCGTTGATGAGCTCGAACGAAAACAACCCTCGGCCACCGCCCCACTGTTCGCCTTCCAACGAAAGTTCACCCGGTTGACAGGAAACCAATTTGATTTCGTCTACCCATTCTTCCTTCAATAAACTGGCTGTGGCTGAAACACCCTCTCTGCCTCCTATGAGGTTTCCACTTCGGCAAGCGTCCGCAACAAAAATCGTTTGAATCCCTTTTGATGAAAACGTGGCCAACCAACTTTTCAGGTAGGTCACCCCAATAGCCCCCATGGGATAGACCGAACTGGGAGAATCATAAGGCAATAAGTACGCATCCTTGACAATGGTTTTACTTTCCACATCGCCGTGCCCACTGAAATAAATCAGCAAGCGATCGCCCTCTGCAATTTTTTCCGAGATAAAATTAAGCGTGGACCAAAAAGCCGAAGCCGTAGCCTGTTCGTTCACAAAGGTATAAATGTGGTCGGCGTTCACGCCTGACTCTGATAGGTATTTTTCCAACACCAACGCATCGCGGTGTGCGTATTTCAACGTCGGAATTTCAGGATTCTTGTACTGAGAAACGCCCATAATGAGGGCATAGGTTTGACCATCGACCAAGCTTGTTGACGTATTTTCCAATACCACACCTCGCTGGGCAAAGAACACCGCGGGAATAAAGAACAGAAAAGGAAACCATTTCACACAACGAAAATAGGGAATTTGGACCTTACTACAGAATCTTTATGGGATTTCCGGAAAACGCCAAGTGCATGAGGGGGAAATGCATTCATGTAAGGGGATTTGAATAACGTATAAAATGAATACCTGAGAAGTATACTTTACCGTTTTTCCTAAAGCATTCGCTCACGCATGAACCACATTTTCAACTACCTTTGTTTTAAGAACACGTATGCTATGAACTACCTTTTCCTCCTTTGCTTGCTGGTACTTTTTGGGTGTCAATCCCCAGGTAAAGACAAAAATTCTATGAGCCTGAAGGAAAAACTCCAGCTTGCGCAAGCCGAATACAATGCCGATAAAAGCAATCCAGACCTAAAGAAAGACTACATTGCCTCACTTGTTTCGTATGGTGACAGTTTAAAAAAAGCCGGTGACATAACGAATGCGTTTCGTAAGGCAGCCGATGCCTTTAAACTAGACAGTACCAACTACGACGCGCGGTTGTTTTACGCCGATGTATTGAATAACCGACCTTCCCGAAGTTTTGAAGACATCGCTGCTGCTCAACGGCATTACAAATGGTTGATTAAAAAGAAGCCGAAAAGTACCCAAGCCTTGGTAGGTATGGCTTCTACGTTCGCCCAGCAAATGAATTTCGAACAAGCGTTTCAATACCTGAACCAAGCCTTGCGCATCGACCCGAAGTTTCGAGATGCCTATGTGATGAAAGGCTCGATTTACCGCTTCATGGGCAAGCCCGAATTGGCGAAGTCTTCCTATGAAACCGCCGTGCAACAAGATCCCACGTTTTACGAAGGGTATTTGATGTTGGGTGCTCTATATGAGGCAGAAAGCAACCCTATTGCCATCGAATATTACCGCACTGCGGTTCAACTCAAGCCAAAACCGGAGGTCATGTTCTCCTTGGCGTATGCGTATCAGGTGTTTGAACAACCCGGACGTGCGATGTCCCTTTACCGCCGAATGATCAAATTAGATACCGGCTATTACCAGGCGCTCAACCAAATAGGCGTCATCAAACAGTACAATTACAAGCAGTTGGATTCGGCTATTTATTATTACGAATCGGCCATCAAATCCAAAGAAGATTTCGTTGAAGCGTGGCACAACCTGGGGATGTGTTACGAGGAGAAAAAAGACCTCACCCGTGCCATGCAGTCGTATGCCAAGGCCTTGAAATACAACCCAGACTTTGCATTATCACGCCAACGTGCAGATGTACTGAAATATGAACGCTAACGCTAAATATGTTCAGGTCTTGGGCGATGCTGCCCTGCCGCTCATAGGATTCTTCTGGTTGGGTTGGAACCTGTACTTTATTGTTATTTATTACCTGCTTGACCTTTTGGTGAAGGAAGTGGTAATCCACCTTAAAAGTCGGAAAATAGTGGAAGAAAAACCCACTTCCACCGGTTGGTTGAAACAGGGTATAGGGAGCGCAGTCCTTTTGGTGTCGACGGTGGTGTTGATTCATTGCACGATGTGGGCCATTCACCCGAACATACAGTTCCTGAAGGAATGGTCCGATTTCATGGCGTATGCCGACATGGGTATTCCGCAAGGGTACATCATCATTCCTTTACTCGCTATGATGGGGTACCAGCAATTTCGACTGGAATTCGTGGTTTTAGGAAAATACCGCACTACCCACCTGATGGCGTTATGGAAAAATCACCACACAGGTTTTCTCCTTTCCATTGGCGCCATTGCCTTTACGCTGGGTCTCACCTATTGGATCATCCTTCCGGATGTGGTCTATTTAATTGGCATCGTTGCATTCACTTCCCTGTTTCAGGTAGTTCGTTTGTATAAAGTCCAAAACAACCCAACGCGATAAAGAGGTTGCCAGCGAGTCTATCAAACAGCACTTTCTGCCTATGCCTATCGCCCGATTCCAGATGAGGCGGAGGTGTGAATCGGTTACCTAAACCTTTGTTCGAGTTATCTCGATGGTGTTTTTTGTCCCGTTTATTATATAATAAACTGGACATTTTACTACCTTTGTTTGTCGGAATATTAAAATGAAAACAAAAGAAAAACTGGCACATACTATTGATAGGCTCCCAAAGGGATATATATTCACCTATGGTCTTTTTTTAAAGGAGGTAGGCCAAAAAGAAGCTGTCATTAAAGCCCTAAATAGAATGGTGGCAGCTGGAAAAATTGCCAAACTTTCAAAGGGGAAATACTACAAGCCCGAATTAACACCTTTTGGTGAATTGCAACCGAGTCAAAAGCAAATTGTGAAGGATTTACTTTCAGTTAATGGCAAGCCTGTCGCTTATCTTACTGGATACAGCATCTATAATAAACTGGGTTTAACAACACAGGTTAGCAATACCATTCAAATTGGGAAAAATGAAATTCGGCCTAGTTTCAAAAGAGAGCGCTTCACTATTGCTTTCATAAAACAAAAAAACACCATTACCAAGGAGAATATTCCTTTATTGCAATTGTTGGATGCCATTCGGTATATAAAAAAAATTCCGGATTCAAATACAATCAGTTCATGTTTGCGTTTTTTAGAAATCATTAAAGTGCTTAAAGAAAAGGAGATTTCAGTGCTGATTCGTTTATCTATGAAATACCCTCCAGCCACAAGAGCATTACTCGGCGCACTGTTGGACGAGAACAAAACTGCCCCCACCGAAATGCTTTACAATTCACTGAATCCTTTCACACGGTATAAACTGACAAGCGCTTCATCCGTCTTGTCATACACTGAAAAATGGAACATTCTATGACACTACACCATGAATCCACCTTATTTACAGAAACAATACGGGCTGCAGCACAGCATTTAGGTATAAAAGTTGAATTTATTGAGAAGGATTATTGGATAACGTTCGTTTTACAAAACCTTTCAAAAAGCAAGTTTAGAGACTGTTCCGTTTTCAAAGGTGGAACCTCGTTATCCAAGGGACACCAATTAATAGATCGTTTTTCGGAAGATGTCGATTTGGCCATTATTGACGAAGGGGTAAAATCAGGAAACGAAATTAAAATCCTCATACGAAACCTTGAAAAAGAGATTACCAGTTCGTTAAAAGAGAGACCTACACCAGGTGTAACAAGTAAAGGGTCAAAGTTCAGAAAGTCGGTTTTTGAATACCCATCTTTGGAAAAAAGCAATAACATCAACACACTACTATTGGAAATCAACGCGTTCGCAAATCCATTTCCCTATCAAAAACGTTCCATTTCAAGTATGGTGCATGATTTTTTAAGTGATTCAGGATATCGGAATTACATTGAAAGGTATAACCTTCAATCTTTTGAAGTTAATGTGCTTGATAAAGAACAAACATTGTTAGAAAAGTTAGTTTCATTGATTCGTTTTTCCTATGACTCAGATTACGTTGTAAGTATATCTCAAAAGATTAGGCACTTTTATGATATCTACTTCCTACGGAAAAATCCTACTTGCTCAGCATTTATTGAGTCCGAATTATTCAGTTCTCGCTTCGAAGAAATACTAAAACATGACCGAACTATTTTTGACGGACCATTAAATTGGCAGCATAAGTCACTCCATGAATCTCCGTTAATCAATGACTTTGACAACCTTTGGTCAAAGTTAAAGCGAGCCTATCAAACAGAACTTTCTGCCTATGCCTATCGACCGATCCCGGATGAGGCGGAGGTGAGTGATTGCTTTAAGAAAATATTAGCTCGTTTGTAAAAATGCCGTGTTTAGTTAGGCAGGATATGATATCCTGCCTAACTAAACCTTAGCTTGCCTCATGATTCAGAGGGGGTTAATTCTTTCTTACGCACTGCTGCCAACTCGTGTCCAAACATGTTAAGCACCAAATTCACCTTATCAATGTGTAAATTTGTTTTCCCTTGCTCGATTTTTCGAACCACTGTCAAGGCCACACGCACCCGTTCAGCAAAAGCCGCTGGTGTCAAACCGGTTTCCTATCGACGCTCTTTAACACATTCCGCTATGCGTTTCATAGTATGCTTTTGGATATAATTTCAAATAGAGGTTATTAGGTGTAATTAGATATAAAAATAGGGTCCGGTGGGGGTATGAACCACACGTGCACACCCTTACTACCCAACTATTGTGAGAAGCGATGCCGAATTGGAGGGGACTTGAATGGAAGGGATTTGACAGGGAAATGGAGCTTGTTTAAAACGACGCTTTGTTATTGTTCGATTAGGAGTTTTTTGCGCAAGACTCCGCTATCTGTATGTACTAAAACGGTATACATGCCTGTTTGAAGGGTCAATGGCAATTGAATTTCGCTTATTCCCTCATTGGTTTCAAACAATAGGGCACCTTTCATGTCAAGTAGAGCGACATTCCTTATTTCACCTTCATAGTCAATTTTAAAGTTGGCATTTACAGGATTCGGATGGATTGTTAGGATATGTGCATTATTTTCGTTTACACCTGTAAAACTTAACGATAGGTTAAGAGTAATTGTGCTGTCACAACCTGCTGCATTTGGAATTACTTGAGTGTAGCTACCACTTTGGGTATACGTTTGTCCGTTTAGGGTATATGAATCTAATGCGGATTGCGAGATTTGAGAAACACTATTTTGAAGTACAGTTACACTGACAGTGTCAGAATTTTGACATCCGTTGGCATCCGTTCCTGTTACGATGTAGGTATTCGATGAAATGGGGGTGAATGGCACATCATTCTGTACACCATTGTTCCATGCATAACTGATTGCTCCAGTTGCACTTAACGTTACCTGATTAGCCTGACAGGTCGTTTGGTCTGGACCAGAGGAGATGATTGGTAAAGAATATACTGTTACCATAACGGTATCAATATTTGTGCATCCTGTTAATGTGTTTATTCCGGTAACAGTAAATTCGTTTGTTCCTATTGGAGGAATAAAAGAAACACCATTGTTTATGCCATTTGACCAAGTGTATATATTAGCACCACTCGCCGTAAGTGCAATTGATGTGCCTTGACAAACTGTTTGATCATTTCCAGCAGAGACATTTGGAAGATCTTGAACTGTAATAATGACCTGATCTGTATTTGAACAACCTGTTTGTAAATCAGTTCCGGTGACAGAATAAATGGCAGTTGTTTGAGGCGCGAATGGATTAGAATTAGAAACGCCATTCGTCCAATTATATATGTTGGCACCGCTTGCTGTTAATATAACAGATGAACCTTGACAGACTGTCTGATCATTACCAGCTGACACCAATGGTAAACTATTTACTGTGATTGTCATTGTTGCCGAATTTGAACATTGACCGGGAAAAGGTGTAAAGGTATATGTTGTTGTGGTGGTGTTGTTAATTCCAGGCGACCAATCACCGTTAATCCCATTTGTTGAAATAAGAGGAAGTGGGGATAAAGAACCGCCAAAACAGATTTCGGGTACCTGATTAAATGTGGGAGTAGAAATAATATCGGAAGAAACAGGAATTTGAGTTGATGTAGCAGAGCAACCATTGCTATTGGTTACCACAACAGTATATGAACCCGATGATGTTGCTGTAAAACTTACTGCAGTTGCGCCTGTAATATTGGTTCCGTTGTTTTTCCATTGGTAGGTTAATCCAGTTCCAGTATTTGCATTCATCACAACCGATCCACCTAAACAGAAAGTTGTTGATCCCCCAGCTGTAATTGTAGCTGTTGGTAATGGGTTTACAGTAACGGTTGTTGCAGTTGAAGTAGCAGAACATGCGTTGCTATTGGTTACCACAACACTATACGAGCCTGATGCGGTTGCTGTGTAACTTGCTGCCGTTGCGCCTGTAATATTTGTTCCATTATTTTGCCATTGATATATCAAACCTGTTCCTGTATTCGTATTTATCACTACCGATCCACCTAAACAGAAACTTGTCGCTCCCCCGGCTGAAATTGTCGCCAAAGGCAATGGATTTACTGTTACGGTTGTGGCAGTTGAAGTTGCAGTACATCCGTTGCTATTGGTTACCACAACACTATACGAGCCTGATGCGGTTGCTGTGTAACTTGCTGCCGTTGCGCCTGTAATATTTGTTCCGTTGTTTTTCCATTGGTAGGTTAATCCCGTTCCAGTATTTGCATTCAACACAAGCGATCCACCCTGACAAAAAGTTGTCGCTCCCCCAGCAGTAATTGTTGCGGATGGTAATGGATTTACTGTTACGGTTGTGGCAGTTGAAGTTGCAGTACATCCGTTGCTATTGGTTACCACAACACTATACGAGCCTGATGCGGTTGCTGGGTAACTTGCTGCCGTTGCGCCTGTAATATTTGTTCCGTTGTTTTTCCATTGGTAGGTTAGTCCAGTGCCAGTATTCGCAGTCAATACAACAGATCCACCTTGACAAAAAGTTATTGAACCTCCTGCGGTAATGGTTGCCGTTGGCAATGGATTCACTGTTATTGTAGTTGCCGTTGAGGTGGATGAACATCCATTGCTAGTGGTTACCACAACACTATACGAGCCTGATGTGGTTGCTGTGTAACTTGCTGCAGTTGCGCCTGTAATATTAGTTCCGTTGTTTTTCCATTGGTAGGTTAGTCCAGTGCCGGTATTCGCAGTCAATACAACAGATCCACCTTGGCAAAAAGTTGTTAACCCATTAACTGCAACGGAGGGGTTTATTAATTCACAATTGCCTATTTTAGCAACATATATGGGAAAATGATATGCCCCCATTGGAGTTAAGGTAGTTGTACTAATTCCTAAGTTAAAACTTATGGGGTCGTTATAACTTCCTGCAATGTAATACCTGTCGCTTCCAGCCACTTTTATCTTCTTTCCAACTCCATTCAAATTTTGACTAACAGAAATAAAAGAACCACCACTATTCAATTTTAAGGTAAAAGAAGAAGATATTGAATTTGATGAAGATGATGCTGTTAAATTTTGTACTCCACTTCCGGGATCGAAGTCCACAGTTCCTACAAAAGCACCATGAATATAGATTACATTATTGTTATCAACATCAAAATCTTGAGTTGCTTCCCCTAGTGAACCACCAATTGTTTTGCCCCAGAGGTACCCCCCGTTATTATTTAAAGCTACATAGAAAAAATCACTATTCCCATTTGCCGTTTGGTAATTTTGAGCAGTACCGGGAATTAAATCAATTGTCGATTTGAAATTACCGGCAACGATAACATTTCCAAGTTTATTAACTTTTATTTCATTGGGCATATCCTCTGAAACACCTTGTATTCCCTTTAACCACATAGGGGTGCCTGAGGAATTGTATTTTGCTATGAAGACATCTGTACATCCCTGATTGTTCAATGCGGCACTTAACGGAAATGTATTGGCATTTAAAGAAAAATAGCCAAAATTAACCTGTGGATCTAATTGACAATTTGAGAGGGAACCATAATAATAACCTGTGGTGTAAAGATTTCCAATTGTATCAACAGTCGTAGCAATACCATAACTTTCATAAGTCGAATTTGATGGGGCTTTAACACAACGAACCCAAATAAAATTACCAGTTGAGTTAAGTTTTAAGATAAAATCATTATAACCGCTAGCCCAACTTTGGGATTGCACACCTGTACCTGGATCCCAGTCGATGATTCCTCCTGTATACCCAATAGTGGTACCGGTTAATATGATGTTAGAGTTTAAATCACATACAACTTGATTGGGCCGAATTACGCTCTCCAACGTTTTTGCCCAAAGAAAACCTCCATTTGAGTTCAATTTTAAAAGAAACGGGCCCATCTGGTTCGTATAATAAGTGAATGGGCTCGGATCAAAGTCCATGTTACCAGCGTTATTTGATCCAATTATGATTAAATTTCCATTTGCATCAACTTCAATCCCATTAAAAACTTCATTATATCCACTTGCACTTAATCCGAATTGATAAACCCACAAAAAGTTACCATTTGAATCAAGTTTACATATAAATGCATCGTTACTATTTAAAGCGCTTTTATTTTGAACACCAACTCCAGGGTCAAAATCTACTGTGCCAGTGAATGATCCTACTAAATATGTATTTCCAAGATTGTCAGTGTCAAAATCAATAGTTGAGGAAATTGTACAAGTATTTCCATCAAATCCATCTGCCCATTGATAAAATTGGGAACTTACATAATTTGAAATGAAGATGAAGATGAAAAAAAAGTAGTTTCTTCCTTTACCACTATACCTTATAAAATCCCCCATAATTTTCTCAATTTAGATGCTGTTAAATTAGATGGATTGGATTCAGTTGAATAAAAGGTATCACCCATAACCCCTTTTGGTAGTGATATTTCATCATTGAACATTGCAACAGGCTGAATATCAAACCCATTATCCAGTAGAATTTCGATGTATTCTGTGGCTTCTGGTAAATTTAACGCAGGCTTTACGGATCTTAAAGGCAGAATAATTGCCCCTACATCATTCCCTAGGTTTTTTATATAATTTACCAATTGATTAGGATCCATTCCTTTTGGGAATTTCTTGGATACAATTTCATTACTCGAGACAACTACAACGTGTGTTTTTAGTTTGATATTTTCAAACTGCACATCAAATGTTTTCGTATCCCGCACGCCAGTCAACGCTCTAATCACAGATGATTTTCTTGTGTTTGGTGCTCCAGTGATAATGAATATTTTCATTTTGTTGGTTTTATAGACTAACACCATCACTTTCTCAAGCATAGCGTCAATTTGCCATCAAAACTATCTAAAAACCCGAAAACTAACCATTATTATTTAGGTTAATTTACCCTCATTTGTGTTATTTTACCACTTTAAAGGCGACAATGCAGGAAATAATCGATAACATTAAGAAGTTTCGGGAGCTGAAAAGCCTCACACGGGATGAAGTGGCCGACAAGATGGAAATGAGCGTTTCCGGTTACAGCAAGCTGGAGCGGGG
>Ga0315902_10011113_pt1 | contig 11853 bp, 26 predicted proteins | sample LakEriMetagenome_9_FD_203523 | JGI IMG/M metagenome (GOLD analysis project Ga0315902, IMG submission 203523) | Freshwater fungal communities from buoy surface, Lake Erie, Ohio, United States - Buoy 12 MA117 | ecosystem: Environmental > Aquatic > Freshwater > Lake > Lake biofilm | place: USA... | reverse complement strand
TGAAAACTTGACCTTGCAGATGACCCAATATCTGTATTTGTTATAGATGCAATTGTAGCACCATTGCCATTACCAGTTAGCCCAAGAACAGTAGTAGCACTACCAACATTAAACGTAGCACTCGTTCCGAGCAAGCTACCACCCAATGTAACTTTATATGATGGGTTAACAGAAGTAGCAATGGCTACGTTATCAGATGCATCGTATGCAATTAAATTCTCTAAGTACCCTGTATTTCTGGTAGCTCCCATAATATGTTATTTTCTTGCTTTTCTATCGTGTTTATTGTAAGACTTCTTAGCCTTACCCTTCTTCCTCTTTCCGAAGCTCACTGGCTTATTGTTGCTATTTGATTTTTTCATATATACTTGTAATTATGTGGCTGAGTTTTTATCCTATACTTCATTCCTTGTCTAGTAAATCCATAATAATCACCAGCATCTTTTATAGAATCAAATGTTTTATTATCAAAAATACAAAAAACCTTCTTAGACATAGGGTGTTTATCTCCAACTCTTCCAAGAGCTGGTTTTACAACCTTGTTTCTTTCTGATAGGTAAGGTCTTTTTATACCAACATGTACAACACCCTTCATTACAGAACTTAATTTATTTCTTTGTTCTATTGGCATAACTCTTCCCTTTTGAGCTTTTGATATCTTTCTTGCTACTATCGGGTCTTTTGATATCGCCATTTTAGGATTCCTTACTATATTCATTCCAAATTCTGGATTATCTTTTATGTATGTTCCAAAAAGCCCAATATAAAAACCTTCCCAAGCTCTTAACTTTTTTTCATCAGAATCACATATAAGTATTTCAATTTTTTGGAATGAATCCCATCCATGTTTTATAATAGAACGCTCTACGTATCTTGTACTACACTTCTTTTGATAATCCTTATATCTTCTATTTATATTAAAAGTTGAACCAACATACGCAGATGGTTCTCCTGTCATCTTATTAAAAAGATAAACATAACCATCTGAACCACCTCCACCTTTAGCCTTTGCCATTTCTAACCCCTTTTACCTTTTGTAGCCATCTGAGTCATTTTCTTCTGGCCGTACTTTTTCATTCCTGCAGTAGCAGCAATTGCAGCACCAATCTTCTTAGCCTGAGCTGGAGACTTGCCTTTCTTCTCATAGAATGAGGCAGCCTTCTTTGACATCGCAGCAAATCTTGCTCCGCTTCCGAGTTTAGCTTTCATCTTCTTTTTCTTTTTTAGTTTTAACTTTTACTTTAATCAGCTTACCAGTCTTTGGGTCTTTTACGAAAGTCTCTTCAATCTCTTCTACCTCACCTTCTTCATCCTCTTTCATTACAGTACGCTTGATGGGCTTACTACGACTGTAGAGTCTATTGATTTCTAATTTTGGTTTTGGCTTTTCCATGGTTCAAAGTTATGGAATTTATCAAAGGTATGCATCCACAATCGCCTTTTCTATGTGCTTGGGAACCGTTGCATATTTTGCAAGCATTCGAGGTGGACACATAGAAACGATGTGTTTGTTGTAGTATATACCGGTTGGAAACTTACGAAGTACTGGCAACATACGGTAGCTGTACAGATATAGATTAGCCTTTCGCTTGTAGTCGCTTTTATTTACCGGCAACTTATACTTCGCAATATTTTGCAGTGCCCTCACCTCACAGTCACGCTCTAGTTCAATCATACCGTCAAGTACCTTCTTAAGCTGTGAGCCGTTCATTATCTTCTCCTTGTCTAGCCATGCCCACAGTTCTTCGCAGCACCAAGTCCAGTACTCCCAACGGTCATCCGTTAACCACTGTTCCATGTGTGAGTACTCGTGAATGAGTATCTCTATCCACTCTTCGAATGGTTTGCCACAGGCAACGGCCAGTACCTTATCTGCTTCATCAAAATACCCAGAACAATCTGTTGAGAACGAATCCGTAATTACGACAGTCTTGGAAGGAGCGAGCATTAGCTCAATGCCGTTCATCTTACACCTGCGTCTTACGTTTGCTACAAATGGCTTGAACTCTTGGGGTATATCGTATTTCATCCAGCTAAAATCGTAAAATTTCTACCATCTGCCCTCTTGACCGTTTATTCTACTGTCAATCAATATACTGCGCATATCCTTGGGGATATTCTTCATTTCATCATACCACTTATCCCTACTACCACTGAAGAACTTAGCAGGGTTTATATAGAATACCTTGGCATCCCCAGCCTTCCTAGCAATAATGTTGCGTTCAATAAGGTCGTCGATACCCCGGTATACTCCTGCCTTGTTTACGATGGGCTTCTGGTCATCACCTCCTATCTTGCGTCTATTGGTATACCTAAAGAAAGACTCAATGTCAAAGTACACCTCGTCCTTATCCTCCTTTAGTTCACTAAATATGTAGACTAATATCTTAACGGCCATAGCACTCAACAACTCTATGTCATCGTGAAACTCCGGAAATATTCTAATGTGCCGTTGGAAGTCTGCATTGTAGTGACCTACGGTAACTCCTTCCTGTACTCTAGGCATTCTAACGATATGCTTGTGCTCTATTCTGAATGGATTGGCTGAATAGCTTTCCCTCTTACTTATACTCATACCCAAATATACAAAACGTATACTCAGTATACAAATAATATATCAATATTTATTTACGAATTAGTATACGAAAAGTATAATATCGCATACAAAAAGTACACAAACTTTCACGCCCACACTGCGTTTGAGCCCTGTTACCATATATATAGTATTTGTATTTCAAATCTGGCGCATGTTCCTATCCTTCGCAACCTTTTTGATTGGATGTATGATTGGCCGTTGGGATATACAGGTGAGGAGTGTGACTGCTTGAGGGAGTACTAAATTTAACGAGCAGTGTAGTTGCGTAAGGGACTATATATATCTAACACTACATGCTGGGCGAGGGCAAGTGCGTTTCCTGCACCGAGTACCCTCCTAAGGCGAATCAATGTTACAACAACGATGTTGCGACACGCAACTAAAAAGTTTAGCGAATGCTAATTAATTTAGTACGCAAATTGCTAACATATTTAGCTGATTGTCAGGAGTTTAGGAGGTGTTAAGGATGTGGATAACCCCCTACCATTATTCCACCAATCCACTAGACTATTCTCACCAGTTCGCACACCTTCTCCACTATTATATTATACGTCTCATGCAATACGGTAAAATTTCCATAACTCCAACATTTTCAACGGATTTTAACGAACATTTATGTTAAATTCCTTTAACGGCCTGTGAGGTCATTAGAGGCGATTTTAGCCCCTCACCCCGTTTTCCATACCAACACCTTACCCGCCCCGAGATAATCGAAATTTGAGGAGATTTGACTTTTTTACCACGATTTAACAACTCTTTAACCCAGTTTCTCCTTTTTCCTTCGTATGCTTACGCACGTACGCACGCACGTACACGCACACGTACGCATGCACGCACGCTATTTCCTATAAGCTCCGAGCCGTTAAAGCTTTAGCAAAGTTTTAACAGTTTATTCTTTGCAGATTCGCAAACATTCCTGAGTTTTACATCGTCAACGGCAGTTAGCCAACGACACCAGCTCTTTAACAGTTTTTTAACGTGTCGAACATTAGAATAGGAAATGCACCCCAATGTCCGTCGTAAGACGCACCAAGTTGGCGACCATAGGTAACAGAATGGTCATTGAGTCACCGATTTCTAAGTTAGCACTCGACGGGAATGGTAGCACAGGCAAGTCATAACGGTTACCCAATTGACCAATACCTTCAATACCACTCAGATTCCCCAGTATAATTCCACTGGCATTTCAAGACGGATTCAGTCTGCAATACTGTAAAACTTAGCAAGACCACTTGACAACAGTAACAATTGTCGCACGAAAGCCAAATAGGGAGTAGTGCAGGAAGCCTTTCGGAAACGGAACGAGGGTAGGAGCGGACACGGTAAACGTGTTGACAAGCTTATCCTCCGTTAGATTGGGCAAAAAGTTAAAACCTACAACTCTATTGACGGGAGATAACTCAGAATGGATAGAAGGTTCGCCCACCTTCCTCCCGTCCACATCAAAACCAATCAAAATGTCACACAACTACGCACTCAGCCCAATTGAATTATCAATTGTTTGCCACTCATTAAACACGAGACTGATTTCAATTGAAAAGTTAATCGAACAATTCAGTAGCCAACTCACAAGGGAGGCAATCAATCTTGCTAAATGCTACGAGATAGAAAAAGCAGAGATTGAATCACTCAGAGCAAGACTTGCAATGGAACTCAGCGACAACTTATAATTCACACGGGGGTAGAAATACCCCCAACTTTTATTCACACATTAAAACTTAAAACAATGAAAACTTATCTCACACATCTCGCAATCATTCTCATTTCAATGTACATCATCGTTGTATTCGTCAGCATGACTCCAAACGTTATGGTTTGGGAGGTCGGAGGCAGAGCAGCATTCCTCTTCTTTGCATTGGTATTTTCGGTGATGTCTTATTCAGTAATGGAAACAACAACTCAAAACAAGTAACATGAAACAAAGTAACTCAACAAACATCGCCATTGTCATTCTCCTTATGGCAATCGGTTTCACTCTTCTTGGTAACTTATAAAACTACAAATCATGGAACAAATGTTAACAACTCACACAGGAACAACGGTGTACTGGACACGCAAAGATGAACTCAATACCTACCTACAAATCGAAGTTGATGCTGAAGGTTATGGTGACATGAAAGAAATCTATTCACATGGCGAGGTGTACGAAGTGACACAACTCACCAACCTATGGACTAACTTTCCAGAATTTCAGGGTGCAGAATACGACACCCACCTTGAACCATACCAAGCAGACTTCCTCAAATCAACATTCAAAAACATACAAAAGATATGACAAAGCAATTCAAGATTGGCGAATATGCCGTTGGAGGCATCATCAAAGTAGACATACAAGGTGACAATGTATGGATTGACGCACTCGACTACAACACCAAACGTCCTATCCCATTCGTACGTGAGCAGTTCAAACTGCGTGAACGTTGGGAGATTGACGAGATGCTGAATAAACTCACATCCTCCTACTATGCTGACAAAATTTTAAACTATATCTATTCTAAAAACTAAACATTCACTAACAATCAAAACCAAAAAACAATGAACAACAATTTCGCAAACGAAGTATTGAATGCATCATTCAACGGACTTCAACTCAACGACATCAACAACTCAGAGAAGGTAGCAGAAATGCTTGACAAATTCGGACTCCGTTGGTCGGTATCTAAGCAACCACTATTTCTCAACGACGGAACTGAAACGGGTTTCATGGCAATCGTAAGGGATGACAACAACAAGGTGTTCACAACTTGTAAGGATTCCTACATGCCATACCAAAACTCGGAACTCGCTGAACTTCTCATCCGCATCTCAGAACGTACTGGATATGACATCCATAGCGGTGGAGAATTCAACGGAGGTGGCAAGATATACCTTCAACTCAACACGGGTAATGAAATCAACGGAATCGGTAAGAATCGCACAACCGTTAAGGGATATGTGACGGGTATCAACGGACACGACGGTACAACTTCACTCAAGTGGGGTGCAGTCAACTTCACCATCTGCTGCCGTAACACATTCGCTGCAGCCAAAGGTAAACTGCAAAACTCCGCACGTCACACGGCATCTATCCACGACAAGGTAGAACGTAGTCTCCGTGAGATTGAAGGTGTGGTTTTCCAAGAGAAAACTTTGTTCGACCAATTCATTAAACTCTCAGAAGTTCCCGTGACAAGAGACAACATCGCAAAGATTGTCAAATCGGTAACGGGTGTTGATATGAATAAGACTCGCAACGATGCGTCCGCAGACTATTCAGGATATGCAATCAACCGTGCGAGTGAACTATCATCAAGCATCGCATCCGAGATGAGCAGTAAAGGTGAGACCTTGTGGGGATTATTCAGTGGTGTGACTCACTACACATCGCACGTAATGGGAACTCCCAAACGTGAGAATGCACGTCTCGAATCCAAATATGTTGGAACGGGTGCAGACATTGACAACAACTCATTCGAAACTATTCTGCAAATGGCAGGGTTTTAATGTGAACGGGGGTGGGGAAACTCACCCCTATTTTTTACCAATCAAACTTATAATCATGGAACAATTTGTATTTTATGTTGACCAAAAAGTTAGTGGATGGTTTCGACAAGTCCATTTCGTAGATGCAGACACATACGAAGAGGCACAAAAAATAATGGTCGACACATTCAAGGACAATGAACTTGCATCAACTTTCGACTCGCAGTCTTTTATGTACGATACCGTTACCGAAATGGAAGTTGGTGATAATGGAGGATATCCAACATTGGAACTATTCGACAACGAAGACGTAAAATTAATTGACAATTCAAACTTGTAAACCAATCAAAATGAAAATTGAACTCAAAAACATCAAGCTAAACTTAGCATTCTCAGAGGAAACTATTATGTTCAAGGCAGACGTATATATAGACGGCAAGAAGAGATTCTACGCAGACAATGACGGCAGAGGTGGTTCGACAAGTGTACATTCATACGACCTACACGCAAAGCAATTGTGGTTCGAGGTGGAGAAGTATTGCCGTGACAATTATGACATGTACCTATGTGACAAGGTGGATGAACTTGTGTACGCAGAGGTGGAGAGAAAAGAGAAGCAGAGATTCTCCAAGAAAATCAACAAGGACATGCAGAAGGGTATCATCGTAAGCAAGGATGAACTCAGGTCGTATAGCATCATCTCTTGGAAAGGCAAGACAATCAATGACTTACTTACCTTGCAAGGTGGGGAGACCGTTATCAAGAACACGGTTGACAAGTACCAAGCACAAGGTTATAAAGTATATAACACAAACCTACCACATCACATCTTAAAATAAATAATATGAAACGCAAAGACTACTACAATTTTTTGCCAACTGAAATCAAAGAGAAGGCATATGCCAACACGGAAGAAGGCATGTTGAATTTAGAGATTGAAAACGTTATTGCTGCAATCGCAGGTGGTTTCTCTTGGAGAGAATCCCCTGAAGGATTTGAATATTGGGCAAATGTTCATGAAGCCATCGACGACTTCTATTGCAAACTAGAACAAATTGAAAAACAATTCGCATGACATTCAAACAAGCACTGGCAGCCTATTGGGGCTGCCTAATTTGCTACATTATTTACTTACAAATTAAACTCAGAAGAAAATGAAAGTGTACATTATCAACCTAGTGATGCTGCCCGATGACATCAATGAGAACTTCATCGACATGGCAAACGACCAATTCATGGATATCGCAGAGCAGTACGGAGAAGTATATTCACTCAAAGGATTTGAGAACGCATACAACCACGATGAATTCATCTCCCAGTCTGACTCTTACATAAGATTCATACAATAATTTTGTTTTTTAGCAAACAATATTCGTAACTTTACATCAAACCAATTTACCATGAACGAAAAAGAAATGTGCATTGAAATTGCATTCAGGGATTTCAAGTTGGAAAACAAATCCGTTATCAATGCATTCAAGCGAATTCAATTCCCCGACTCAGGAATTAGATTCTTATTCACAGAGGGTTACAAAGCAAAGGAAAAAGAAATAGAAAACAGAAAAACAATAGAAAAACAAATTTCAGAACTACTTAAAAAACAATTCATATGACATACAGAGTAATCGGACAAAGAACCAACGTTGGCAGATTCGAAGAGAATGCCAAGTGGGATGAACACACGCAAGAATTCGACAACTATTCTGAGGCTACACTATACTACTCTCAGATATTCTCACAAGTTGCTGAGGATATTTGTGACTTAGGCGGTGACTTCATCTTCACCCTTGTTGCCGACAAGGAAGACGGAAGTGTTGAAGTAATGAAACGACATGTAGTAAGCACAACCATACTGCTATGACAAATGTAGAAGAACTCATATTCGCCCTTGATGTAATCAAGGACATACCCGAATTCGCATCCACCAACTTCATCGCAAAGTTAAACTGGAAGCAGATTCCCGAAGCATACACGAAGAAAATGTCAATCATATTGAACGGTCACAGGCTCACTCATTACACCCTGAAAGACACATCAGTAGTTGACATATCAGACATTGGACTATTTCAAATCGCATTAACATGAACCCATACGTAATTCCCGGACTTAAAGAAGTACACATTCCTGCAAGGTATTTTATCATGCCAACAAGCGTGACGAAAGACCAACTCATGAATGTAGTGTGCCAAATATTTGAGGTAGAAAAGACCGAAGTTATATCGCACATCAGAAAGAGAAGATTTGTAGAAGCTAGGAAAGCATTCAGCTACTTCGCATCCAAGAAACTTGGCTACACACTATCCGTTATTGGCAGAGACATCCTCAAGAAGAGAGACCACAGCACGGTCATTCACGCAATCAAATCATGCCAAGATTTGTACGAGACAGACCCGACATTCAGAAACAAGATTGATAGGGTAGCAATTAAAATAAGCGAATTAAACCACGAATCATGACACAATCACAGAAGGAATCACTCTACATGATATACGTACATGTATGCAATGGACTCATGTACGCACAAGATTTAATGAAAGATGAGACCCTTGATTTGAGGCATAGAAGAGGCATGATGACGCTAGTCATAAAATTTGAGTGGATGAAAAAGGCACTCGAAATAAAGACCGACGGAAGTGTGCTGAGGCAGATTGATACGCTACGCTACGACGAACTTAGCAGAGTTGTGTCACACCTTAACAATGAGCAGCAGGATGAGATTGAGAAACTTGTAATCGCATACGTAAAAGAAAACTTTTTAAACGATGAAAGCCAAGTGGATTCAGTGCAGGAATTGTCGCAGGAAGTACACGCAGACGATACACAAAAACAAAGTTAGTAAACCCATTTGCCCATACTGCCAAACCATTGAACATGCCCGACATCACACTATGCCAAGCCAAAGATTGCGAACTCAATTGGAACTGCAGACGGTTTCAAGCCAAGCCGTATAAGCTACTGCAGTCCTACTTCTTAGAACCACCGTACATCACACCAAGCGAGTGTACATTCTATTTGCCAATTAAAACCAACGACATATGTTCACAGACAGATTTATCAGACTCCCAATCAGACTCTACAACAAAGAGCATCAAGAAACTTATGGCACGTCTCATGAAATAGAATCATATGAGATGATTAATCCGTTTTGGATTGCGTCCTACCGACCTTCCACAGACCCAGAAGACTACACCTACGTGACATTCAGAGACGGAAGCGGTATGATGATATACCTGCACATAACACAATTTGAGGATAGACTCAACAACCATAAAACTTTAATGCCATGATAAAGCTACTTGAAATACTATTCGTAGGATGCGTACTGGCTACCTTCCTATGCATGTTCATCGCTGCGTCCACCATAAACTTCGACTTCTTCCTAGTCACTCTTGGATTTGGTGCAGCATCATACGTACTATTTCTGTGCGTGGAATATTTTGGATACGACAATAATTTATTTCCGTCATGTAAACCTAGAAAAAGGAGGAGAGACAGATGATTATAGGACTATCAGGCTATGCCGGTGTCGGGAAAGATACCCTAGCCAAGTACATCGTAGAACTAGACCCTAGTTTTGAAATCAAGAAATTCAGTGGCAAACTAAAAGAGGTGGCAAGTCTTCTGACTGGCATCCCCGTAGACAACTTTGAGAACCAAAAGTTCAAGACACAAGAGTTGAACGGTTGGGATATGACCGTTAGAGAACTGCTACAGAAACTGGGAACGGAAGCCATACGTGACGGACTGCACGAAGATGCATGGGTGAACGCCCTATTCGCTAACTATCATCAAGGCGAGAACTGGGTCATCACCGACATGCGTTTCCCCAACGAATACGAAGCCGTTAAAAGGTTTGGTGGCAAGACGGTAAGACTTACAAGAGCAGGTATCAATCCAATCAATAATCACCCGTCTGAGACTGGAATAGACACCCACGACTTCGATATGTTTTGGGTCACAAGTAGCTCATCTCCAGAGAGTTGGAAGGATGTAGCTAAACAATTACTTCAGGAACTTAAAAATAAATAAACATGAAAAATATAGCAATCATTCTCATCCTCGCAACCGTAGGATGTACAGCCGTCAAGAGCATGGTAGTAGGAAAGAATATACACAAACTGGCAAGGTATTCCTTCTTAGTAAACAACGACATCGTATTCTACAAAGGCAAGCCGTTAGCTAAGTATCAAGCCAAGACATTCTCGCTAGACAACAATGAACTGGTAGAGGAATACAATCTGCTACTCATTGGTGAACTGGATAATAAGCAAATCATTGGCGACCTGATTGACTTCGTATCTGACAGACATCAGGGTGCTGAAGTAGAAATTGAAGTAAACTCTGACAAGAAAATGTTTGACCTATAAACCAAGTACAATGGAACAGAATAAAATCGTACAACAAACGGCACTCATGAAGTTCATGGAGTTCCTCAGAGAGAACCACTACTATATCTCTAGTGAAATGGTAGACAAGTACTGGGAACTTTTATACTGGGAGGATAACTATAGTGAGCAGGAAAAACAAGAGGCATGATTCACGAATTCAGAACTCCAATAGCCGTTATGACTCCACACGGCAACGGTGATGCATTCTTATTCATAGACTACGGACTCAACGTAAATTCGGTATGGGTAGTGAGACTAAGCGATGGAGTAGTCAAGCACTACTACTCTGACGATATCCATATTTACGGAAACCCAATGGATGGAAGGGGTTGGGATGTACCCCATGAGCCGAATAAATAAACTAATCGGCTCAAATCTTGTAACAAATAATGATAGAAATTTGTTACAAAATCGACATAATCCCGAATTAATGTCGTGTATTTCACACAATAAATGTCCGGTAAATTTGTTTGAAAACTAGACAAACTTTATACCCACAGTATAAATGCATGAATTTTTCTAAACTTTTCATGCAGCATAATGTGTCATATAAAGCACTTTTATTCGGATTTTGTCCGTTTTAAGTCACATTATTTGGCAAAAGTGTGACATAATGCACATCTCATTGTGCAATATTTATACCCTATTGCATATAAACCTACTCATTCTATACTGTTTTATACCTTATTGCGTATAAAATATTTTTTGTTGTCACGAATCTTTGTATATTTGTGAGGTCAATCCGATTGGATAGTTGCATTATGCAGTCGGGTTTGATTCAAGAGAACCCTCTTTAATTAAGCCCACATAGATGCAACCTGTGTGGGTTTTTGTTTTAGCGCAAATCAGGATTGGCAGGGTCTTAGAACGGTTTCACCCCTGCTATTGGTACCCCGATGTAGCGAATGAAAGATTACGAGTTCTTTTGAGAAGGTTGTGTAAGATTCGGACGAGGGGGCTTGTGCCTTTGATGGCACCGCCCCTTTGAAGTGTTTTTCTACGCAGCTATACATGTAGTAGCGAAAAAACCATGCAATGTCTGCGAGGCTGACAACATGGTGCAGGAACTCAGCATACAGCTACAGCATGCCGTCGCAGTAAACGGGTACTCAAATGAGCACTGAATTGGAAGCGTATCCCTGTTCCAATGACCCCTACAGGAGTGTTCCTGCAGTAAAGCCAACGTATTGTTTAACCAATTAAAACCATATAACATGAAAGAGTTACTAAAGTCTCTGCGTAAGTTCCACAACGAATGTCCTCCAGTTGCGAAGGAGGCGGACAATCCATTCTTCAAGTCTAAGTACGCAACACTAGACGCAATCCAAGAACACATCCGTCCACACCTGCAGAAGAACGGCCTAGTCATCACCCAAGTAAATGAAGTTACTGGCGATGGAACACCGG
>Ga0315902_10011112_pt1 | contig 11853 bp, 5 predicted proteins | sample LakEriMetagenome_9_FD_203523 | JGI IMG/M metagenome (GOLD analysis project Ga0315902, IMG submission 203523) | Freshwater fungal communities from buoy surface, Lake Erie, Ohio, United States - Buoy 12 MA117 | ecosystem: Environmental > Aquatic > Freshwater > Lake > Lake biofilm | place: USA... | reverse complement strand
GCCGTCACCACCAAACAATTCGGGGAACTGCTGCTTGCCGGCCGGGAAGTTCTGCGGCATCGAGGTGTACGGGGTGATCCACTTCGGATTGTACACCCACAGCTCGACCCAGTCGGGCTGCAGCCGGTTGTACACCCCCTCCAGGTTCGGTCCCCGCACCACCTTGGTCGGATCGCCGGCGACAAACTCGCGGCCTCCCACCGAGTGACACCCGGCACACAAGCCGGTCGGCGGCGCCATCGTCACCAGATCCCAGCTCTGCTTCAGGTAGTTGGCGTGTGCCGACTCCATCTTCTCGAGATACGCCGGGTCACGCTGCGGAATCGGCTGGTAGGGGAACGGAGCCCCATCAACCGCCGCGAAGTAGTTCGCCAGTGTTTGGGCCTCCTGATCGCTCAGCGAGAACTGCGGCATCCGCAGCAGTGGGGTGTAGCGGATCTTTCCGGGGTTCTTCAGGAACGAATAGAGCCACGGGGTCTGCACCTTCACCCCCTCTTTGTAGAGGGGCGGAGGGGCCATCTGACGGGCCTTCGAGCGGTCGAGACCACGGTCGTTGGCCATCGAGTGATTCGTGAGCCATTCGGCGAATTCGCCACCGCGACCCTTCGTCGCCGCGACCTGCTTGAGGGCCGGGACCAGCATACGGCTGCTGGGGACCTGAACCTTGTTGGCGACCTTTAGCGTCTCCCACAGGTCGTAGCCGAATTCCTGATCGGCCGGATCATCTTCCGGATCGGGAACCGAATTCACGAGCGCCTTGAACTTCACCAGCAGTTCACCCGGAGTCTTGCCCGGGCCAACCAGCCCATCCATCGGCGGCTTGAGCTTCATCAGAGCGTCAAACGCCTGGGGATGATCGACGGAGGTGCTTTCCACGATCGCCAGGGTTTCAACAAACGGCAGGAACCGCTTGTAGAACGCCTCAACTCCTGCGTCGGGCACAGTGGCCCGCAGTCGGTCGTGCAGAGCCAGTAAGGCATCGGTCGGGATATGCACGGCAGGCTGGGCCTCGCTGGCCGCTTTGATTCCCTTGGTGATCGACTCCAACTGGGAGAGGTCGACCGTTGCCAGGGCAGCAGGATCAACTTCGCGGGCATAGATCCGGTTCGGGGTCCCTTCGAGGTAATCCTTCAGGGCATTCCACCGGCCTTCACCGGTCACTTCAACGGACTCACCCGCCGCCAGCTTTTCCTTCTGCTCGTCGGTGAGGTCGAGCCGGAATTCACCCACACTGGCTGCATAGCTGATCTCGGGCAGTTCGAGCATATGACAGCCCGAACAGTTGAACTTGGTGATCAGCTTCTCGCCTTCGATGCGGGCCTTGTCGGCCCCCTTGGGCTGGTACACGAACTCACGGGCGGGAGGCTCGGCCGTCAGCCCCAGCACGAAGGTCGCCACCGCCTCAATGTCGGCCTCGGTGAACGGGAACCGGGGCATCTTCAGGCGTTCGTCAAACCCCTTCGTCTCCACCTTCTTGTAGTCGTAGCTGCGGGGTTCCCGCAGTTTCTGCCACAGGAAGCCACCCCGGCCGTGATGGTTGATCTGGTCGACGTAGTACGCGGCCGACAGTTCTTTGTCGGCCGACTCCGCCGACGGGAAGCGGCCGTTGATTCCGTCCTCCACCGCCCGGGCAACGCGATCCATCGTGCTGGATCCGTCCTTCTCGCCATGGTGGTGCAGGTATTCTTCGATGTGCTCCAGGGCCAGCTTCGAGGGATCCTTGCGGCCCCAGTCCTGCAGGGCGGTGCCGATGGGACGGGCCTTTTCGAAGCCGGGAATCTCGTGGCAGCCGAAGCAGCCGTATCGCGAGATCGTCCGGCGTCCGATGTACCGCAGCAGCGCCTGGTCGTTCAGTTCTCCCTCGGCCAGTTCAATTTCGTCCGGCTTGATGGGAGCCGCCTTCAGGCGATCGGCTTCAATGGTCGGATACTTCCGCTCGGCCATCACTCTCTCAACAGCCTCGTTCGACAAGACCTTCACCAGGTTCATCCGCACAAGCGCATCGAGAGCCCGGTCGAGTCTAACCTTCACCTTCCGCTCTGAACCGTCACGCCACAGCGTGAGGGTCACTTCGGTTCCCGGCTGGGCGGCCGACAGCTTCCCGTCCACCTGGGCGGCGGACGAAAGCGCCTCGTCGTTCCACGACAGAATCACATCGTCCAGCTGCAGACCCGGCTTGTCGACCACGAGTCCCCCCTTCTCAGGAAGAATCTGGTTCGAGAAGTTGGACACCCCCGCCGCCCGTGCAGCGGGGCTGAACGGAGTGACCGCGGTCACCCGCACACCCTTCGGTTCAGACAAACCCAGACGGGCCGCCTCGGCCGTGGTGAAGTTCTTGTCGAGATCGGCCCCCAGAATGACTGGCAGTGCAGTCTCCGAATACTCCTGCGGCCCCTTCGACAGCAGCCACGCCACAATGTCGGCAGCCGGATCCACGGTCACGCCGTTGACGGTCTCGGGATCGAGATACAGATTCGGCATCCGGGTGCGGGCACTGTGCCGGCTCGGCTCACGAATCCATGAGTACAGCCACTGGGCCGACACCAGCTTCTTGTGCACAGTGGTCAGGTCGGGCCCGAAGTCGGGATTGATCCCTTCCATCTCTTCATGGGCGTGGCAGTTCACACAGCCACGCTGGGCGAACAGCAACTTGCCGCGTTCAACGTTGGGAGTGTAATCGGCCGCCCAGTTGTCGAGCTTGATCTGCTCGGACTTGGCAAACAAGTACTCCACCACCCCCGCGATCTCGACCGGCTGCAGATTGTGCGCCTGCCCATCCTGCTGGTTGGGCTGGTCGAAGAACTGGGGCATGCGGGTTTCGGGACGGAAGTCGCGGGGGTTCTTGACCCACTGCTCCGTCCAGCCCCGGCTCGTCTTCGCCGCATAGTGACGCAGTCCAGGACCGACCTTGCGGAACGTGCCCGGCTTGGCGCCGGGATCCTCCGCCAGGCGATCTATCTCTTCCTGAGTCTGCGGCTCCAGACGAATGTCGGGACCAATGGGCTGGCCCGCGTTGTAGCCGTTGATTTCATGGCAGCCGTAGCAGCCATACTCCGTGATCAGTTCATAACCCCGATACAACTTGGGAGCCGAAGCACCGAAGGTGGGATTCACGCCGAGTTCCACGACGTCGTGGTGGCACTGCAGACAGGTGGACTCCATCATCCGTTTCGGCTGCATCGGGTATTCCCAGTAGTGGTTGAAGGAGTAGCCGTACTTCTTCTTCCACTCTTCAGCCTGCGCGGGAGAGTTGGGACTGTGCGACGCGTTCTGGAAACTCGTTCCCGATCCACAGCCGTTGTGGCACGAGGTGCAGCCAAACTTCTGCATCGGGTGCGGGCTGGCCGAGGTCAGGTACAACTCGGGGTTCGGGTGGGTCGAATACGGATGGGCGTACCCAACCTTGGTGCCATCTTCCCGGACCAGCTTTTTCTTGCCCGACAGATAATCCTGGGCGTTGTCGGGATTGATCCCCTCGGGATCGTGGGGAAACGCGGGAACATTCCCTGCACCCACGCGGTCGATGTTGACGTGGCAGGTGGTGCAGCGATCGAACCGGGCGACGTTCTTCATTCCGCCGTAGTTCATCTGCAGGTTCGGCAACCAGATCTGGTTGATCTTCAGGTGGCCGTTGAACCCCTCCACGATGGGCAATTCCATCAGCCACCGCTTGGCCGCGGCGATCCCCGTGGGAGCAATGCGGTCCTTCGCGGTCGACAGCCGGTCAAGATCGAAGCGGAACTTCTTCAGGTCCGCTTGAGCCAGATCTTTCTCCTTCGTGACCTGCGCCTTTTTCTCCTGCGCCACCGCGAATTCCGCCTGCAGGACCTGCAGCTTCGATTCAAGGTCGTCCACCAGGGCCTGGGCCTTGTTGAACTTCTCGCGCAACTCGAGCACGACGTCCGACTTCAGTTGGTCGCGGATCGCCAGGTCGTAGTTGGCCCGGGCGACATCCCGCTCCGCCCGCTTGAAGCGAACTTCCTGAGACCGCTTCTGGAATTCACCATCGAGCTTCTTCACCTCGGCGGCGACGGTGTCGGCATCGGCCTTCCGCTCGCTGACCAGGGTGTCGGCAGCGGCCACATTGGCCGTGAGGGAGTCCAACTGTTTGTTGAAGTCACCCGAGGTCAATTGGGCAAGGTCGGCATCAATCAACTGCGTTTGCAGCTTGTTGTTGACACGTTGGATCTTTCGCCATTCGTCCGCATAGTCCGAGCGGAACATGAGCAGGGTGGCGCCAAACAGGGCCACCGCACTCACGGCGAAAATCTTGTGCATCAGCGGAAGGCTGCGCCAGACGTTTTCTGTGGCAAGCATGGTAGGTCGGTCTGACTCAGATGTTGAAGAACCACTCGGGGATGGCCACGATGTACTTCAGGTTGAAGGCCCATCGCAAAACCATCTTGATCGGCAAAGCCGCCATGAACAAAACCAGATTCGCCAGCACCATGTACCGCACGAATCCCATCTTTACGAAGAACTTCTGGAAGATCGTCGCCGCCATCAGCGGGGGCAGGACCAGCAGGTAGGCGGCGGTGGCCGCCAGGCCCACCCATTCCCGCTTCAGAATCGCCAGCACCTTCTCAATCGCCGACGCGTCGGCCGCGGCCGCGGGCAAGGGCTGATTCAGCGAACGGATCCAGTAATACTCCGACAGGTTGACATTGTTGAGCACCTCGAGCTTGTGCACGTCCCAATACTCGTAGATGCCGAAGAAGTTCCAGTTCGGACCCCGCAGGAACGTTCCCAGAATGATCAGCCCGATCCACAGGGGAATGAACCCGAACAGGAACGTGATGACCGAGAATTTTCGCTGGTTGAAGGTGTAATAGCCGTTGCCCTCCTTGTTGAAGTCGATGTAAGGCAGGGCCATCAGACCGACCAGGATCACGCTCGGCAAAACAACACCCGCCATCCAGGGGTCGTAGTAAACCAGCATTTCCTGCAGCCCCAGGAAGTACCAGGGAGCCTTCGACGGGTTGGGGGTCTTCACCGAGCTGGCGGGTTCTTCCAGCGGTGCGGGCAGCACCACACCCCAGATCACCAGGATTGCCGTCAGGGCAATCATGCAGATCATTTCGGAGTACACCAGGTCGGGCCAGACCAGCACCTTCTCATCGGCTTCCTTCTCGAGCGTCGGCAGCCCCGCCGCGATCCGCCGGTCATTCTCGACCGACCGGCTGAAATACAGCCAGGTGAAGAACGCCACGATGAACAACATCGCCACGATCGGCACGTTGTCTGGCTTCCCCACGATCTGGCGGAAGTCGTAGTCGGTCATGCTGAGCGCCAGGAACAGAATCGAGGCGTTCAGCAAAATCCACGACACGGTGGGCTTCGTCCACCACTCCCGCAGCACGATCATCGCGATGAACAGCAGCGTCGAGATGGCGAAGAAAATCACCGGGTTCGCCAGCCCGTCGATCTGGGTCTTGATCGCCTGGGGCATCACGAACCAGAAGTTCTGCGGCTCGGCGAACTTGGTGATGTGCACCAGGCCGACGAGTGCCAGGCCCGTGCAGTAAAAGGCCCAGCCGGCCAGTGAGGCCACGCTGGCCTTCAGCTTGCCCAGCCGGAGTGTCCAGACAATGTTCATCGCGCACAGGAGCAGGTACAGCCAGCCCAGGCCGCGAATGACTTGTGCCGTGAGATCGGGATGCGGATTCATGGTTCAGACAGAATGTGCGGGGATGTCGGCTTACAGGGGTCCACTGATGCCGCCATCCTTGCGGACGCGCCAGAAGTGAATCGCGATCAACAGCGACACCACCAGCGGAATCGCCACACAGTGCAGGATGTAGAACCGGTTCAGCGTCGCCTCGCCCACGAACCGGCCCCCCAGCAGGATGAACCGGGCATCGCTGGCGTTGGTGATCAGGTCGTAGCCGCCCAGGTTCAGAATCTGGGCTCCGGGACCCTCATGCCCCAGGAAGGGAGTGGCTCGGGCCATGTTCGAACCGACGGTGATGGCCCAGATCGCCAGTTGGTCCCACGGCAGGAGATAGCCGGTGAACGACAACAGCAGGGTCAGCACCAGCAGCAACACTCCAACCACCCAGTTGAACTCGCGGGGAGGTTTGTAACTGCCGGTGAGGAACACGCGGTACATGTGCAGCCAGACCGTGATGACCATCGAGTGGGCACCCCAGCGGTGAATCTCCCGCATGATTCCCAGCGTCGTGACGTCACGCAGGGCGAGGATGTCGTTGTAGGCCCACTCCAGCGTCGGCCGGTAGTAGAACATCAACAACACCCCGGTGATCGCCTCCACCAGGAACAGGAAGAAGGTGATCCCCCCCATGCACCAGGTGTAAGAGAGGGCGATCCCCTGCTTCTTGATCGACACCGGGTGCAGATGCAGGAAGAAGTTGGTGAGCACCACCACGATGCGGTTGCGGCGGTCGTGGGGCGCAGGATGCCGGAAGACACTCTTCCAGATCTGCGAGTCTCGGATGTATTCGCCGATGGACATCGATGCGGCTTGCCGTGACAGGACGAAGGAAACAGACCGAACAACAACTTGACGGCACGGGTGTGCCGTCCGCCCGGCCTGCTGTGAACAGCGGCCAGGCCACGCGAAAATCCGCCCGTCAGGCGGTCACTTCGAAGAACGAGGCAGCATCGTTCCACTGCCCCATCTCTTCCTGGAACTTGACGCTCTTGTCGACCTCGAGCATCCCGTCTTCAGCCAGCCGGATTCCCACCCGCTCCAGCGGCCGGGGGGCCGGACCTTCAAAGTTGATTCCGGTGATGTAGAAGCCCGACCCATGGCACGGGCACTTGAACTTCCGCTCTCCCTCCAGCCAACTGGGAGTGCATCCCAGGTGGGTGCAGACCGAGGCCAACGCGTAAATCAGATTCTGGCTCCGATATTGGTCGGTGTGCACGATCCAGATGCCGAATTGAGCCACCCACTTCGTCGCCACCGTCCCCAGGTCGTAGTCGGTCGGCGGACCAATCTTGAACTTGCTGGGAGGTTCGGTCAGCACGTTGGGCAGCATGAACCGCGCCAGTCCCAAACCGGCGAACCCGGCCGAGGCGGTCAGAGCGGTCCACGCAATCACAAACGGCGAGGCAATCGTGGCGGCGATGGTGCCAAGGAATCCCCGGCGGGTCTCACCGGCCGCTCCCTTCGCACCAGGCTTCGCCGCAGCGGGCTTGGCGGAAGGACGCACAGGTGCTGCGGGAGCCACTTTGGCTGCCGGTGCCAGCACGGGGGTCGCCTTCGGTTCCGCCGGGGCGGCCGCGGCCGGACGCACCGCCGCCAGCATCTCTTCAACCGACAGCTTGGGGCCGTCTGCGGTCGCCGCGGCAACGGCTCCCTTGGCCGCTGGTTTGGAGGCGGGCTTCTCAGCCGGGGGGGCAGCGGCGGGAGCGGCAGCCGCCGACTTGCCGGCCCGCGCGGCTGCCAGGATATCGGCCGTCGACTTCGGAGCCCCACCGGCAGCACTGGCCGCCGCGGGCTTGGCAGCCGCCGGTTTGGCCGCGGCGGGAGCTTCGCCAGCTCCTCCCTTGGCGGCCCGGGCGGCGGCGAGAATCTCGGCGGTCGACTTGGGCTTCGCTCCGCCGGCGGCGGCGGGCTTTGCCGCAGGCGCAACGGTTTCTGCGGCCGGTTCGGCGGCGGGAGCGGCACCCCCGGCCTTCTGGGCCCGAGCCGCCGCCAGAATCTCGGCGGTGGTTTTGGGCTTGCCTGTGGACGCCGGTGCGGCTGGCTGGGGGGCCGCCGGTTTGGCCGCGGCAGCAGGTGCCGCTGACGCCGACGAAGGAGGAGCCGCGTCACTCGCGGGAGCCGCGCCAGACCCACCCTTTTCCCCGCGGGCCTTCGCCAAAATCTCGGCGGTGGTCAGCTTTTTGCCGGTTGAATCGCTCGCCATGTCTGCCTCGTGTCAGCTCGGTCTGGAGAGACTCTCTCCCCAGAGTAAGTCGTCTGGAGATTCTGCCAATCGACCGGAAAGGGAACAACATCGGAACCGCGAAAGCGCGGGGTTTTCTCACAAGCTGGAAGGGACGTAAACTCGTTCCCAACCGGAAGAAACGCAAGTTTTCCACAAGTCTTCCCCAGGCGCTGATGACCCCTCTTCCGGGGGGCGATCGGGACCCTTCCCGACTTCCGGCGGGCGGCCCGGCTGGCCTCCAGCCTCCCTACTCCCGGTCCCCGGAGTGCTCCCGTCAGAGCCCCGGTTGCCGGGACCTGGTGGGGAACGACTGGCGACCGATCCCCCGCTCCGGACGGCCCCGGCCCAGAGTCTCTGAAGAGCAACGCAAGATGATATCAGAAAACAGGTTGTGGTGAATCGTGTGGGCCGGCCGAGGGGGCGGTTCGAACGATTCTGTCTGGACAAAAGATCGCCCCACCGGAGATCTCCAGATTGAGCTGGAATCCCCGGTGGGGCGGATGGGTTGGCCGGGCGGCCCCAAGGGCTGGGGCGCTGCCGGTGTCTCAGACCTTGCCGCAGAGTGTCTTCCCGGTCGACAGCAGGTCGTCACAGGCCGACCCCAGCCGCTCCGCCACCCCCTTCTCGGCCGCTTTCAGGTACGACCGGGGGTCGTACATCTTCTTGTCGCCAATCTCGCCGTCGACCTTCAAGACCCCGGCGTAGTTCTTGAACATATGATCCGCCACCGGCCGGGTGAAGGCGTACTGGGTGTCGGTGTCGATGTTCATCTTGATCACCCCGTAGTTCAGGGTTTCCCGGATCTCCTCGACGGGGGTTCCCGAGCCGCCGTGGAAGACCAGGTCGAACTTCGCCTTCTGGCCGTACTTCCTGATCACGGCATCCTGGCCATTCTTGAGGATGTCGGGACGCAGCTTCACCGCGCCCGGCTTGTAGTGTCCGTGCACGTTGCCAAACGTCGCGGCGAACATGTACCGCCCCTTCCCCCGCAGCGCCTCGTAAACCGCCAACATGTCTTCGGGAGTGGTGTACAGTTTTTCCCTGGGCAGGCCGCTGTGGTCGACCCCGTCTTCCTCCCCGCCCACAACCCCCGCCTCGACCTCGAGGATGATCTCATTCGCAGAACATTCGACCAGCAACTGCTGCGAGAGCTTCATGTTTTCGGCCAGGGGCAATTCGCTGGCGTCGAGCATGTGCGACTGGAACAAGTTGGAGAGCCCGGCCTTGCGGCGGCGGGCGGTCTCGGCGATCAGCGGACGCAGGAAGCTGTCGACCTTCTTGGGCTGACAGTGGTCGGTGTGCAGGGCGATCAGCACATTGTGCTTCTCGGCCAGGCGGTGGGCCGCCTCGGCCAGCACGATCGCCCCGAACGCGGCGTCTTTCACATTCAAGCCCGCCGCAAACTCACCCCCACCGGTCGAGATCTGGATGATGCCGTCCGACTTCTTGTCGGCAAACGCCTTGAGCGCCCCGTTGATGGTCACGATCGACGTGACGTTGATAGCCGCGTAGGCGTAGTCCCCATTCTGGGCGGCATCCAGCATGGCGGCATATTGTTTGGGCGTGGCGATAGGCATGAGAGCAGACCTGCAGCGGAAAAAACCAGGGTTGAAGAGAGGCTCGCGCGTTCGTCCCTCAGGCAGAACAGCCCAGGACAGAACGCGGCGGCGGCACGGCGCGAAATCACAATCGACTAGGTGCCCGGCGCGGTGCACAGTTGCCAACGAACGTAGTGAAAAAGTGGGTTTTGGGCAAGACCGGGGGTGGCAAGGTGCGACCTGTAAGGCCCCCGGAAACGTCGAAGCGGCTTGCGACGAGAGATATGCTGTCAGAGAATTTCCGGCTGACGGAAGGAACCGGGTGCAGAGGTCGCCCCAGTCTCCCCCGTTTCAAGTTGCACACCATTTGGTCAGTGAAGCGGCTGGTGCCGCCCGCCGTTGTTCCATTTCTCACATTAGGCCGTCCGCCCGTGACAACGCCCGACCAATCCAATGGCTTTCAGATTGTGGGCTCTCCGGAATCCCGGGAGATCGCCGCTGGGGTCTGGGCTCGTGAAATCTCATTTCGGGAACCGATCGCCCATGTTGAATGGTCACCCGATGGACGGTGGTTGGCCGTGCTTACGGCTGATCGGAAGCTGATTCTGCTCGATCGAGGACTGGCGCGGCAACGTGTTATCCATGAAACGTTCAGGGAAATCGGGGCCTTTTGCTTCGATCCGGACAATCCGGAATCCCTGTTGGTTCTGCTTTGGTATGCGGGTCGCGCTCATCTCTCTATTGCGAGCGGCGACGGCTTCGGCGATGGCTCCGGCGGCGGCTTCGGCGATGGCTCCGGCGATGGGTTCGGCGATGGCTCCGGCTGGAATGGGCGTCGCGATCGTCTCGCTCTTGCAAGAGTTTCCCTCCATTCCGAAACATTGGACTGTCTTCAGGTTTTCGAGTACGCGGATGTAATGGACGAAATGCCTGGGTTTCTCGGTCCGAAAACCAATCTGCTTAGACCGCTCATTCCCCGGCTTGTGAAGCAGGGCCTGCGAATTGCAATGGCCGACGGTCTGGAGCGGCTGGTGTGTTTGGCGGGCGAACCGGCACGAAAACCGAACTTTATGGAACTGGGTTCGGCCAAGGTGGCCGACATTGTGTTTTCACCCTGGAATCCCGAGGCGTTGCTGGCGTCGACAATGAATGGCTTGCAGGTGTGGAATTGCACAACTGCCATGAGGATTCACGAAGATCAATCTCTGGGACCATATCCCCTGTTGGCCATGGGGCGCGGCGCTGCGTCGACTCCAGTTGTGATTGGTACCAGGCTCTCTCGCGAGGTCTGTGTGCTGGCGGAGCACTACGACCATTCCGCCCGCATTCAGACCAACCTCGAGTGGTTGACCGGGTTGCAGATTTGCGACAACGGCAAGCTGTTGGTCGCAATGGGAACTCGCAACACAGATTCGGTGTCGACTTCGGTATGTCAGTTGTTGAATCTGGGTGCTTCCGAATCAGACATGGTCGAGTTGGACCTGGATTTTATTTCGCCGTCACCAGAACTGATGAATCGAGGCGGGATGATCTCCAATCCGGTGGCGCGCCAGGTGGCCATAGTCCGGAATGATTTTTGGCAATCTGGCGAAGGACCGACGCTTTGGTTGTTGGATTTCCAAAACGTGAAAACGCCGCCAGAGTCCAGTGTAGCCTCGGGCACCAAGGTGGTGTCCACCCGACGCTACACCAGCGCGAAGATCGTCCTGCTGGGGGATTCCGGGGCCGGGAAATCCACACTGGGGGGGCAACTCGCGGAAAAGAGATTTCGACATTTTGAATCCACGCACGGTCAACAGTTTTGGCGCGTGGATGATCTGGCACCGGCTCACCCGCAGCATCCTGACGTCGAATGCGAGACCGTGTTGTGGGACCTCGCGGGCCAGGCCGATTACCGGCTCATCCATGCTCTGCACATTGAAGATGCGGATCTGGCGATCATCGTGTTCAACCCCGGTGACCATCGCGATGCATTGGGAACGGTCGAGTACTGGCTGCAGCAATTGCCCCCTCGCTGTCGAAAGATTCTCGTGGCGAACAAGATCGATCGCGGCTGGGGCGGGCTGACGCCGGCCGATTTGGATCAATGGTGCGCGGCACACGAGGTAAGCGGTGGCTGGCTGGCGACCGCTGCGAATACCGGCACCGGCGTCGCCGAACTGCGCCAGTGCATCACAGAACAACTGAGTGCCAGCCAACGACCGCACATTGTGGAAGGTAAAGCCTACTACCAGATTCGCCAGGCGGTGTTGGCGATGAAGGAACAGTCGCAGTCTGCGCGTCTTATCCCGCTGGAAACGCTGGTCGACCGGCTGCGCTCGGGGCCGACGCCTGGGGACTGGACGCGGGAGGAAGTGCGTCGTGCGTGCCAGCATTTGGGTCGCAATGGATTCGTCCGGCTCTTGACGACCGCGCAGGGG
>Ga0315902_10011110_pt1 | contig 11855 bp, 4 predicted proteins | sample LakEriMetagenome_9_FD_203523 | JGI IMG/M metagenome (GOLD analysis project Ga0315902, IMG submission 203523) | Freshwater fungal communities from buoy surface, Lake Erie, Ohio, United States - Buoy 12 MA117 | ecosystem: Environmental > Aquatic > Freshwater > Lake > Lake biofilm | place: USA... | reverse complement strand
CTTCAGCTGGGTTGGAGAGAGCTCTATATCCGGCCCGACAGTTTTGAGTTGCAACCGGGTGATTATGTGGATCTGTTGCTGGAATTACATTCAGTTACTGAAAATCCCGCAACCGATCAATGAAAGTTAGCGAGGCGGAGCTTCTTTCATTTATTATATAAATACAATTATTTAAAGGGTATAACCCAAAAGTAGTATAGGCTCATGCGTCTGTTTGAAATACATTACAGCCGTTGTTAGAATAAATTCTAAAGACTCATTGTTTCATGAAAATTCCAGAGTCCGGGTATCACATATTATCCAAATCCACCTTCATGTACGGCTGCCAATGCCCTAAACGGCTGTGGCTGCATAAAAAGCGACCTGAAGTACGGGATGAGGAGGATGAAGCACAAACCGCCATTTTTCAAGCCGGTACCGATGTGGGGTTGCTGGCCCGCCAGCTGTTTCCCGGGGGCGTGGATGCCAGTCCACCTGATCCTTTCCAGTACCGCAAGTCAGTAGCGGATACCTTCAACCTGGTTCAATCAGGTGCCACTGTTATCTACGAGGCCGCTTTCCAATACCAGGGTGTGCTTGCAGCAGTTGATATCCTGGTGAAGAGCCGAAACAAATGGATTGCTTACGAAGTGAAAAGTACCGGCTCCGTCAAAGACCCTCACAAGCTGGATGCGGCGCTTCAGTACTATGTAATTGCAAACGCCGGCTTACAACTGGATGATTTTTGTATTCTGCACCTGAATACGGATTATGTTAGGTTTGGAGAACTGGATCTCAAAGAGTTGTTTACCCCCACTTCGGTTCTGGACGAGGTAAAAGAGCAGCAACCATTCATCGAATCAAAAATTCCGGAATTAAAGCAACTGCTACAGCGTAAAAAGGAACCTGCTATTGAACCAGGTGATCACTGTTTCAAGCCCTACGACTGTAACTTTTACGGCTATTGTACAACCGGCATGGAAGAAGAGGAGGATGATTACGGCGAACCTTATATCAATAAAGATGAGATCCGCTACTTTGTCAAAGAACTGGAATACCCCCTTCACTTTATGGATTTTGAAACCTGGATGGCAGCGGTACCGGAGCAGGACGGGCATTGGCCGTTCCGGCAGGTGCCCTTCCAGTTTTCGCTACACATCCGGCAGCGAAAGGGGAAACCCGAACAGCACCTCCATTACCTCGCCCAAGGTCCGCATGTACACCACCGGGAGTTTGCCGAGCGGTTGGTGGAAGCTGTTGGACCATCCGGCTCTGTGTTGGTGTATAACAAAACCTTTGAAAACAGTATTTTGAACCATCTCAAAGCGGAATTTGAAGATTTGACGGAAGCTATAGAGTCCATCCAGGACCGTATCGTTGATCTGATGGTACCTTTCCGTAAACATTACCGGTTGCCTGAAATGCAGGGATCCTATTCCATAAAATATGTTTTACCAGCCCTGGTTCCGGAACTCAGCTATGAAGAGCTCGAAATAGGCAATGGCGCCAATGCCAGTTCGGCGTTTTATAACCTGAAGTTGTCAGATGAGGAGCAAACTTGGAAAATCCGGGAGGCCTTACTGAAGTATTGTGAGCTGGATTCGCTGGCGATGGTCAAGATTTTAGATGTTTTAAATCGTGTTTAAACGTATTTTAGTTCAATAGAACGAACAGCTTTTATGTCCACCAAATTTTTTACAAACGAAGGAGAAAATACACTGCTTGAGCGTTTTAAAGGCGTATTTGAACATACTTCTGTAGCCTTTTTCGACGCGCTGGTAGGCTACTTCCGTTCTTCAGGTTATTTTGCTATCCGTCCTTACCTGGAAAATGTTCCTCAAATCAGAATTCTTGTTGGTATTAATGTAGATGACTTAATTGCAAAATATCAGTCAAAGGGTTTATTGTTTCAGGCAGATGCCCACGCCGCCAAAGAAGATTTCCTTAAAGCAGTTAAAGAGGATATTCAAACAGCCGATTATAATAAAGAAATAGAAGAGGGCATTCTGCAATTTGTCAACGATATACTTTCAGGCAAGATGCAGATTAAAGCACACCCTACCAGAAAGTTGCATGCGAAGATTTATATTTTCCGCCCGGAGAACTTTAATCAATATTCATCCGGGGAGGTGATAACCGGATCCAGCAACCTTACAGATGCGGGCTTGGGAAATAGTGAAGAACGCAACTATGAATTCAATGTGGCTTTGCGTGATTATGATGATGTTCATTTTGCTACCAGTGAATTTGAAAAATTATGGCAGGAGGGAATACCCGTATTGCCTGTTGACGTGGCGGGTATTAAACAGGATACTTTTATAAATGATACATATACACCCTTTGAGATTTACATCAAGTTCCTGATTGAATATTTCGGTAAAAGCATTGAGTTTGACCCCAATTCTGTAGGCGATCTTCCTGATGGATTTATGCGTCTGTCCTACCAGGTGGATGCTGTGAACCAGGGCTACGAACTTTTGAAAAAGCATGGAGGTTTCTTTTTATCAGATGTGGTGGGTTTGGGTAAAACAATTGTTGCCACACTTATAGCAAAAAAGTTTTTCTATTTCAATCACTTCCCACAACATATCAGCACCATATTGGTCATTTGTCCTCCGGCCATGCGTGCCAGCTGGGAAAAAACAATGGACCAGTTCGGCCTGAAGACGGTTGAATTTTTAAATAACGGCAGCCTGCATAAAATAGAAAACAACGAGAAGTATGATCTGGTGATTGTAGATGAAGCGCATAAATTCAGGACCGATACAGCTTATGGTTACACAGAGCTGCAGAAACTATGCAAAGCACCCTCCTCGCTTCGGTTACCCGATGGCACCAAAGCTCCCAAAAAAGTAATATTGGTATCAGCAACTCCTTTGAATAACCGGCCTCAGGATATCCGGAACCTTGTGTTTCTTTTTAAAGATTCAAAAGATAATACACTGGAAATTTCGAACCTCGGCAGCTATTTTGCCAATGTGGTTGAAGAATATAAAAGAATTCAGAAATTGCCTTCCAGGCAGATGCTGACAAAAGTTGCAACTCTCTATGAAGATGTGAGGGAAAAAATTATTAAACCACTCACCATTCGACGTACCCGGAGAGACCTCAATGAAAATAAAGACTACAAAGAAGACCTGCAGAAGCAGGGAATTGAATTCCCCTCGGTACAAAAACCCAACATTATCCTGTATCAACTTGATACCGAAATGGAAGATCTCTATGATGATACCATCCGTTACCTAACCGATTCGGTTACCGGGTTGGGTTATTTCCGCTACAGGGCCCTGGCATTCCTTGTTCCGCATTTAAAAGAAAAATTCAAAGCGGCGGATCTCACTTCCGACCAGTTATCCCGCATCATGAAAACCCTGCTGCTCAAACGGCTCGACAGCAGTTTTTATGCTTTTAAGGCCAGCATCAACCGATTTTTGCAGGCAACCGAAGCCATGCTGCAGATGCGCAAAAACGGAAGAATCATTATTGCACCCAATCTCAATGTTAATGAGTATATACTGGAAGACCGGGAAGAGGAATTGTTTGCCCTGATTGCTGATATAATTGATACGGACGACACGGTTTCTATTTGTACGGAGGCCGATTTCAGCCCTCTCTTCTGGAAAGGGATCGAAAAGGATAACCAACTTTTAAAAGAACTTGAACAGCGCTGGGGAAAGGTTGTTGCAGATCCTAAACTGGATACTTTTATTAAAGCCCTCCAAAAAGAAATCCTCGGGTCCCAGTTTAATAAAGAAGGAAAGGTGGTGATATTTTCTGAGTCAAAGGAAACCACCAGCTACCTGTTTGCTCAACTTACGCAGAAAGGATTCAAAAAAGTCCTTACTGTGGACTCCTCCAACCGTAAGGCATTGATGCAAACCATTAATGAAAACTTTGATGCCAACAGGGCGGCCTCTCTTCAGAAGAATGATTATGATATCTTGATCACAACTGAGGTAATGGCTGAAGGTGTAAACCTGCACCGGTCCAATGTTATAGTAAATTATGATACACCCTGGAACTCCACCCGGCTCATGCAACGTATAGGCCGCGTAAACCGTATCGGCTCCACGGCATCCAGGGTATATATTTATAACTTTTATCCTACCACCAAGGTGGAATCGGATATCGAATTAAAAAAGAAAGCCATCCTCAAACTTCAGGCTTTTCATTCGGCTTTGGGTGAAGATTCCCAAATTTATTCCGAAGAAGAAGAGGTGGACAGCTTTGGTATTTTTGAAAACATACAACAGGAAGACCGGGATGAAAGGCTGGCTTATCTCATGGAGCTCCGTAAATACAAGAAGGAGAATCCGGAAGATTTCCGGCGTATTAAAAACATGCCCCTGCGGGCCCGTACCGGACGTAAAGACCCTATTAAAAGCAATGGTACCCTTTGTTATATCAAGAATAAAAAAAGGGATGCATTTTACTTTGCCAATGAAGCCGGGGACTTAACTGAGTTAACTTTTGTGGAAGCGGCCAACCAATACAAAGCAATAGCTGAAGAAAAACACCAACCTGTTCACGGGCTTCATCACCAGCAGGTGCAATTGGCTGTTGCCGATTTCTATAATAAAATGCAGGAACAGGCCAGCGCAAAGATTGCTGTTGATGCCAGGCAGGGACCCCGGGAAAAAAATGTACTGGCTTTTCTCAATGCCATTGAGAAGCTCAATTTCCTGAATAAAGAGGAAAAGGAGTTGATCAACCAGGCAAAGGCGGCGGTAAAAAAGGGCCGTTTTACCGATTTGCAAAGGCAGTTGTACAACCTTAACAAGGAGCAAAAGGCAAAGCCCAAGAAACCAGTGGAGCTGGCCGACCTGGTACTGAATATTATACGGCAGTTCCCTGTAGGACAGGGCGAAGAAGAGTTACAGGTTCCGGTAACTATTGCCGATTTTCAAAAGCTGAAGCCCGAAATCATCATCAGCGAATCATTTATTAAATAGATACACTTCTGGTATGAACACATCCGAACTCAAGTCCCGGCTGCAGGAAAAGTATGATCGCAGAAACTGGTTGCAGCTGGCTAAAGATATATTTCACAGCCTGAGCATTCTTCAGAAACCGATAGACATTCCGGTCAACAAGGACTTTGTACAGTCATTTCAGCAACTGGGTTTTGTAAACCTGAAAGATGGCCGCAACCTGGCCATGATTGAGGTTAAAGTAGACGATTCCCGGGATCTCTTCCGCAACAAGGTGGAACTCCGCAACCTTACCATGCAACTCATAGATGAGTACAGCACCAGCGGGGTGTTGGTAATTTTTGACAATGAAAGCGGCAACTACCGGTTTACGTTTGCTGCCCGTGAGTCCGAAATCAACAACCAAACCGGGCAGGTGGAAGTAAAGGAGACCAACCCCAGGCGGTTTACCTATTTTCTGGGTCCCGGCGAAAGCTGTTTTACCGCAGCTATGCAGCTTACACAAATTGCAGCGAAAGGTAACAATGCCGAAATAGAGGATGTGGTGAAAGCCTTTAATGTGGAAGCGGTTAATAAACAGTTCTTCAACGGGTATAAGCAACATTACGATGCGTTTGTGGCAAGCCTGGTGGCAGGCAGTTTCAAAAAAAGCGTGTTTAATGGCGATGAAAAAGCCATTCGTGATTTTGTTAAGAAAATGATGGGCCGGATTGTGTTCATTTATTTTTTGCAGAAGAAAGGATGGATGGGTGTGTCTGATATGGAAAAGGGGTGGACTGGCGGCGACCCGGAGTTCCTGCATAACCTGTTTAAAGAATCCGGGGCAGGGAAGGATTTTTACCCTGTATGGCTGAATGCGGTTTTTGAAGCGCTGAATACGGAGCGAAAAAATGATGTATTTAAATTGCCGAATGGTACCTTTTGTAAAATACCCTATCTCAATGGTGGTTTATTTGAAAGGGAACAGAGTAAAACTGATCTGCTGGTCATAAAACCGGTATTGTTTGAAGCTTTGTTTACGTTTTTCGACCAGTTTAATTTTACTATTTACGAAGACGATCCCGAGGAACGTTTCGTAGCTGTCGATCCTGAAATGCTGGGCCATATTTTTGAAAACCTGCTCGAAGACAATAAAGATAAAGGAGCCTACTATACCCCAAAGGAAATTGTACATTATATGTGCCGGGAAAGCCTGGTGGAATATTTGTGTACGAGCCTGGAACAGCAGGGCCGTCAACTGCCCCGCGCAGCACTGGAAGGGTTGGTGATTAAAAAAACAGCGAAGGAAGTAGTGGGTTTTGAAGAGCCTGTTTTGAAAGCCCTGAAAGAAGTAAAGATCTGCGATCCAGCTATTGGAAGCGGCGCCTTCCCTATGGGATTGCTGCACGAAATCTTTGACTGCGTGCAGCTGCTGCACGACCTGTTCCCTGATGCAACCGAGGATATCTGGAAAATGAAGGGGGGCTGGCAGCCGGCCAAAGTGAAAGAAAACATCATTCAAAACAGTATTTATGGTGTGGACATTGAAAAAGGAGCAGTGGATATTGCCCGGTTGCGCTTTTGGCTGAGCCTGATTGTAGAGGAAGAAGCACCTCGTGCCCTGCCTAACCTTGATTATAAGATTGTAGTAGGTAACAGTCTGTTAAGCAAGTTTGAAGATGAAGTAATAGAAATTGATTGGGACATAAAAAACAAAAATGCCAGTGCTGTAAAAGACATTATCAACGACCAGCAAGCCAAAATATACCTGCTTCAAACCCGTCAGCACCTTTACTTTATGGCCCACAGCAATAAGGAAAAACTACAAACAGAGATAAGGGATTTAAAAATTGATGTGCTGGTAAATCAGTTAAAGCTGAGTAAAATTTCTTTTACTGAGAAAAACCCCAGGCTGGGAGGGTTTGCGCCAACATCTAAAGAAATGCAGAAAAACCTTGAAAATGAATTACAGGTAAAGAGCTATGATAAAACTATTCAAAAACTTTTATCAATAAAAAATGATAAAGGCGCTCCTTTGCATTTTTTCGACTGGAAGTTAAATTTTCCTGAAGTGATGAATGAGAAAGTCACTAAAGAGAATATTGGCTTCGATATTTTGATCGGTAATCCGCCTTATGGGCAACTATTTTCAGAAACAGACAAGGAGGTTGTAAGAGCAAAGTATCCACTTTTAAAATTTAAGATTGATATTTATCCAGTTTTTATTATTCTTATCGATTTGCTTCTTAAAAAAGGGGGGCATTTATCATATATCATCCCAAACACCTTGTTGGATAATAAAAATCTTGAAGACTTGAGGCGTTATCTTTTAAACAATTATGTTATAATAAGTTTGATTGATTTAGATGATCAGGTTTTTGAAAGCGCTACTGTACATTCGATGATTTTTTCCACCAAAAAATTAGCTAAGGAAGAGTATCTTATAAAATGTGCAAAGGATGGATACAATAAATTCTATGAAATACCCGTAAGCTTTTTTAAAAGTCAGGATTATTTCATTTTTGATTTGAGATCATTTGAGTATGATAAATTAATTCAAAAATTAAAAACTAATTCTAAAAGATTCCAAGATGTTATAGACCTTAAACAAACTATTAAAACCGGTAATGATGAAAAATATATAGTGTCAAGAGCGACTAAAAAATCTCATAAGCCAATATTGAGAGGAAAAGATATAGGAAAATACTCAAAAAAGTGGAGTGAGTTGTATGTTGATTACGGGCCTCATTTAGCAAATCCCATTAGAAACGATATTTTCGAACAGCCTAAAATCCTAATTCGTGAGGCTGGTAAAGAAATAATTGCTACGTATGATGATGAAGACTATTATATAATGTCGTCTTTATACAATGGCATTTTAAAAATGCCATCTGATTTTGAGCTAAAATTTGTACTAGCATTAGTCAATAGCAAAATTTTTCAATTTTTACTAAATCTTATAACACTTGATAAAACTAAAGGTGCATTTACTAAAGCAAGGATATTTCATTATTATAACCTGCCGATAAAAAATGTTCCAAAAAAATCACAAGGCATATTTACTAAAATGGTTGATGAAATATTGAAAAGAAAATCTCAAGGGAAAAGCACTTTGGCTTTAGAACAACAAGTGGACAACTTGGTTTACTGTCTTTATGATCTGACTTATGCTGAAGTTAAAGTAATAGACCCGGAGTTCCCATTATCAAAGAAAGAGTACGAAATGATAAAGATAGGGTAAAAGTTAAACTTATCATACCTTTCAAAATCTGAAAAATATATGTATACATGGCGACCCCTCTATAAAGAAATAGCTACGTGGTTAATGAACTACCGCCACAGACAAAAAGAACTGTGTACTATTTTGAAAAATGCTGGATTTGAGGGCAATTTAGTAGATGAAGGAGCAAATGGCAAGAGAAAGCCATTGGAAGTAATGGACCCGTTCACTTTTATTGGTTTTTTTCAGAAAATCAAAAATGAAGAGAAGCGTAAAGCCTATTTAAAGGAATTAAAAAAACTGGCAGGGTTTCATTCTCCTATACCATCCGATTTCAATGGACTACCCTCGGCACAGGCATTGGCTCTGTGCTATTTTATTTTTGAAAGAGAACGGCCAGTCGCGCAATTGGATACGCTATGGGATTTTGCAGAGCAGGCAGTTAAAGGCGAGCTAAAGGCGGAAACATTTCAAACTGTTTTGTCTTACAAGGGTATCCGCCTCGCGAAACTGACACAGGGCCTTTTCTGGCTTAATCCCGATACTTTTTACCCGGTGGACGCTCACCGTCATTTCCTGGTGGAAAATGGTATAAATGTGGAAGTTGAAACACTGGATGAATACCTCGTACTATTGAAAAAAATAAAGGAAAAATTCAACCAGCCTTTTTATGAAATATCACATAGAGCGTGGTTAAGTAGTTCTGAAATCGGGGACAGTGAAGAAGAGTTTTCTGATTTTGATTTACTGAAAATGGAGTTTAAGGAGAAAGAACTCTACTTGTTTTTTTCCTTGTTGCAAATGCTTGTGAATCACTTTAAGCTTGCCAATGATGATCAACGGGTGGTTTTCAGTTTGCGTGATAACCGGTTTAATTTCACAGTAGGTCAACGGTATTGCATGAACCTGGGAAAAGAGGCAGGAGAAACTTTCTACGGTTTTATAAGTACTGTTCCCATAAGCAAAAGTTATTTTCCTTTTTCCGGTGAACCTCAAGCCTACTGGAATACCACGAATGATATCAATGAACTTCAGAAGAATCAGGACAATATAATTACTGCTGTTCAAAGAGAACTGGAGCGAACAACCAAGTCCAGTTTTTATCGTTTTGATAATAAAGACTTTCGAAATAAAGTATTCCATCAAGGCACCGGCAATTTCCTTTCCAAAGAAAGCAGTATGTCACATCCACTGAACCAGATACTATACGGTCCTCCGGGTACAGGCAAGACCTATAAAACAATTGAAAAGGCCATTGAAATCGCCAATCCTGATTTCCTGAGAGTTGGAAGAAACAGGGATGAGCTGAAAGCAGAATACGAGCGGCTTAAAGACGCGGGGCAGATTGAATTCATAACCTTCCACCAGAGCATGAGTTATGAAGATTTTATTGAGGGTATCAAACCCGTGAAACCGGGGGAAGAAGATGAGTTCTTAAAGTATGAGGTAAAACCAGGTCTTTTTAAATCGCTGGTGAACCGTGCTTTGTATGAACCAGCTCCGGCACAGCAGGCTTTTTCCATTACAGAAGATGAATTTGAGAAGGCGACATTTTTTAAAATGTCGCTGGGCAATACCCTCAACCCTGATGACGCTAAAATTTACAGGTATTGTATCGATAACGGATGCATTGGCCTGGGTTGGGGGGATGCATATGATTTCACCGGCAAGCCGGAAGATGAGATACAAAAAATGGCACCTGGCGCACTTACTAAAACAGAGGCACGCTTTGTGAATACTTTTGTTCATTATATGAAAAAAGGAGACTATGTGATCGTTAGCAATGGTAATCTCCTTTTCAGGGCTATAGGTAAGGTAGTGGGAGATTATGAATACAGAAATGCGGAGGGTATTGAAATAAAGCAATTCCGTAAGGTGGAATGGCTGCTGAAGGATGTGGAAATATCCTATGAGAATATTTATTATAAGCAATTCATGCAGCAAACGCTTTATTACCTGAATAAGAATGAAATTAAAAAGGACTTCCTGGTAAAAACAGCATCCGAAACAACCGGTACAGTAAATAAAAAGAACTATGTGATGATTATTGATGAAATCAACCGGGGAAATATTGCACAGATTTTTGGAGAGCTGATCACCCTCATTGAAACAGACAAACGGAAAGGTAATCCTGAAGTGTTGGAAGTCCGGTTACCCTATTCAGGTGATCTTTTTACTGTACCCGGCAACCTCTATATCATCGGCACAATGAATACCGCAGACAGAAGTGTGGAGGCGCTGGATACGGCCTTAAGAAGGCGGTTTGTATTTGAGGAGTTGATGCCGGATCCTGAAATTATTAAATCTGTGTTTGAGCAGGAATACCTTTCCCTATGCGCCCGCAATGATACGCTTCAGTGGGACGATGATGGTTGGTTGACTTTTGAGAGTTCTTATAAAGATGTTATTGAGGGTTACCCGGATGCAGAAGAATTTTCCAAATTTCAGGAAAATGTGAATGATAAAGACTTGCCCAGAAAGTTTGCTGAATACTATGAGTGCTGGAAGAGCGCTGGTGTGAAGCTGGTCACAGTTGAAAAATTAAAATTAATAAATAGTCGTATTGAGGTGCTTCTTAACCGGGATCATTTAATTGGACATTCTTACTTCATTGGCAAGTATACACGGAAGTCTGTTTATAATACGTTTTACCAGAATATTATCCCATTACTTAAGGAGTATTTCTTTGGTGATTTTGGTAAGATTGGATTGATATTGGGGAAAGACTTTGTAACTGTAACCAACCAGGAAAACACCACTTTATTAGCTGACTTTGATTACCCCGGCGTAGAGGATTTTGACGAAAAAATAATTTATCGAATCAATGAGTTTAAGGATCAAAACGGCAGGCCTGATTATGATGCTTTTTATCAAGCCTTTTGTGCAATCTGATGCAAAAAACAACTGTCATAAAAGTATATGAACACCAGGCACTCAGGGTTAATGATGCGTCTGGTTTTATGGCTGCCCAGTTAAGTCAGCTTCAGGCCTTCTATGGTAGCGGTTGCCCCTATTTTTCACTGATATACAATGGGGTATTATTCAACCAGTATGTAGGTGTTTTGCAGGTGGGTAACCTGACCATTGAAGTGTTGCCCAAAACGGATAAAGGGGAAGATAACAAAGAATTGTGGCAGGATTTTTTGATCGATATGTTGCGTTCGGCTGGGCTGGTGAATAAGGAAGTCACAAAGGAGTCCTCGTTAAAGCTGAAATACAATTCAATACTGGATCTTTATATAGAGCTCTATTTAATAGAAGTTCGTTATCTACTGCAAACAGGCCTTGTAAAAAAATATCGTAAAACAGAAGGAAACAGTTTTGCGCTGAAGGGGTCATTACACTTCGCAAAAAATTTAAGGCACAACCTTACACACTCCGAGCGGTTCTATGTACGATATGCTACTTACGACACGAATAATGTATTTAACCGCATTTTGTATAAGACGCTTCGTTTTGTCGGAGACATTAATCGTTTCTCAAGGCTGCAATCTGACATAGAAAGCCTGTTGCTTGATTTTCCTGAGTTGCCGGATTTGACCGTGACAGATGCTTTATTTGATCATTTGGTGTATGACCGGAAAACAGAGCCATACCGACGGGCTATCAGCATTGCCCGTCTTCTCTTATTGATGTACCATCCGGATATTAAAAGCGGTAAAAACCAGGTGCTGGCCTTAATGTTTGACATGAATCTTTTATGGGAGAAGTATGTTTATAAGCAGCTGAGGAAAACCTTAACCGGA
>Ga0315902_10011106_pt1 | contig 11857 bp, 6 predicted proteins | sample LakEriMetagenome_9_FD_203523 | JGI IMG/M metagenome (GOLD analysis project Ga0315902, IMG submission 203523) | Freshwater fungal communities from buoy surface, Lake Erie, Ohio, United States - Buoy 12 MA117 | ecosystem: Environmental > Aquatic > Freshwater > Lake > Lake biofilm | place: USA... | reverse complement strand
ATTCATATAATGTTTTAATGAGTAATATATATACGTTCGCAAATAGTTTTTAAATATTTACGAATATAGATATAAAATGTAAAATGTAAAATATAAATTTATTTGTTATATATATAAATAATTAAATGCCTAATTCTTCTTCATCTAAATATGTTAAAAGACGTAGACATATACATAGACATAGACACACTAAATCTAGAATACACGCTAATAAATATACAATTAAAAAGGTAATGCGTGGTTGTAGTTCGAAACAAGTCGGCGGCGGGAAACTGGAGGTTCATATTCCTCATAATGCAAATGATCAGCAAAAACATATCCTACGGAATGCCTCAAGTGCTGTTGTTAATGCGAATAATTTCCCTGTCAAGCCTGTTCCATATATTCCTTCTTCTTCTCAAAATTTTGCTGCTGTGGGTGGGAATACAGCACAGAGTGGCGGTTATAAATCCAAACATAGAAGACATCGCTATAAAAAGAGTGTTGGTCGTAGGGGGAGAAGCAGACGTTGTAAAGATAGCTGCAAGTAAACGTGTCATAATAAAGTATAAAACAATTAAATGATAAACAAATGATAAACAAATGATAAACAAATGATAAACAAATGATAAATAATTACAAATAATTACAAATAATTACAAATAACGACAAAGCGAAAATAATAATAATAATGTAAAATAATATATTATTATTATATTTTAAGATGAGAACCGTAGATTTATTAAATTCAATATTCATAATAATAGTTTTTATTGTATTGTATGTATCTAATATTTTAGCAATAGGTAAAAAGAATATTGAGAACAATTGGGCTGTATATAGGTGTAGCCCAATGATAATGCCATTTGCCAGTATATTTGGGCACGATACTATGGAGAATTTTGCCTACTGTATTCAAAACATGCAGACCAACTTTATGGCACCTATGTTGGCACCATCGAATTATTCCAATGTTCTTGCTATTTCGGGTGTATCAGCAGCAATAGACAGTCATAGCAGTTCACTGGGTCTACTATCCAATATTCGTGGATTCCTTGAAAATAACTTTGGATCATTATTTAATGTATTTGGCAATATTTCACTACTTATGACTATTCTTGTCGAAAAAATGAGGGATATGATGGGTAAATTAGTTGGAACCTTTTATACATTGGGATATATTATGGTAGGAACAGCAGATACTGCTGAGTCTACTTGGAACGCATTGCCTGGTCAATTATTGAGAGGTCTTGCGTGAAATTAATTTATTGCTTTATCAAGTATTGTAAAATAATAAATGCGAAAAATGTTATATTTTGTAGTAAATAATACTGGTTATATATAGGAATACTAATTTGTCTATTAAGTATATATACATATATCTATGTCATCGCCAATTATAGATAATGTAAATAAAATATATCAAAAAAGCACTTATTTAGAAAGATATGGAGGTTCGTTAATATTTAGCATTTTTGCCGTATTGGGTGTTGCTTTGTATTTCGTATATCTACATATTAAGAATCATTCGTCGGTGATAAAAAAGGATTGGAATAAATACCGATGTAATCCATTATACATACCATTTGCAGGGTTGATTATGAATCCTAAAAATATGAGTAAACTAGATTATGCCACTGAAAACTTTTCTGACTGTTTCCAGGTTATTTTGAAGGATATTATGGAAGTTGTTTTAGTGCCTTTAGAGGCAGCTTCGATATTAATAAGCGCAAGTGTTTCTATTTTATCGGGTGTTATGAATTCTTTTGCTGAAGCGATTGCTAATCTAAGAGATGCGCTAATAGATAATACAGGTGGAACAGCACAAAAACAGACAGAACTTTCTACCATAATTACACTATTCACTGTTAAAATAAAAAGCGCCTTAGCTAAGGGACAGGGTATACTTATAACGATACTATATATATTCTTTACAATATATGAAATCATTACATCTTCATTTTATGTTTTGTTGGTAGGTAGTTCTATCATTTTAGGATTAATGTTAATCGTTTTAATATTTGTGTGGTCTGTATACATTTATTTTTTCCTTATACCATTTGTAGGATCATTAATCGCTAGTGCTTACCTGTGGGTGCCTGTAGGGTTAACGGTAATTTACGTATCATTTATGATAATGGTTTTAGTAGTTGTTGTATTTACTGCAGGAGTAATATCTAAGACCAATTAACTAATATTGGATGTTGTAAAATACTATTGAATACCATTGAATACTATTGAATACCATTGAATACTATTGAATACCATTGAATAGAACATTATAGAATATTCACCCAAATATATTATTAATTATTTATTTAGGAATTAATTTAAAATAAATAATTATTTTTATCTAAGATTTATGTATAAGAAATATGAAAAATATGTTAAAAAATAAAACTTCACTTATTATTGTTTGTGTGTTTATTGGTATTTTGATTTGTTATTTCACTATATGTAACTGTCAAACGAATTATAGCTTAATTGAAGGGATGGCTACTATGTCGCCGCCAGGAAGCGGACCTGGTAGCACCTCACCTTTAAAGGGTGCTATAGCAAAGGCCGCAAGTATGGGGGTCAAGCCTGATGGGCCTGCTCCTTCTGCCTCTATCTCTAATACTACAGCAGTTGGTGCTAAACCAAAGCCTTCTGCTACTCCCGTTACTTCTGCTAGTCCCGTTACTCCTACTCCTGCCCCTACTGCTACTCCCGTTGCAAAAAAAGAAGGTTTTCAGCAACAACGCCCTATTGAATTTGCCTCTCTTCAGGAGTCAAAGAGCGATGATTGGAATCTGAGCAAGTGGGTCAAAGATGCTATGCGTTATGCCAAGGGAATGGGTAATGAAAACAGATTGGATAGTTATCAGTATAATAGTGGTCCACAAATTCCTCTCCCTGAAGGTGAAATGTTTTTCTTTAAGGATACTAAATTTTCTCCTAATTGCTGCCCATCAACATATTCAAGTAGCTTGGGATGCTCTTGTTTGTCTATAAATCAGGTGAATCATTTAGTAAGACGCGGTGGAAATAATACCGTTCCCCCCGGTCTCAAAACAGCCTACTATAACGAGTATTAAATATTCGTCTTGTAAACAGTGATATGTTATATAATAAAAAAATATAACATATCATTTATTCGATCGCGTATGTATTCGATCGTGTCGGTATCCGACTTACTCTACCTATATTACAAATACATATTTAGAGCACTTTTACTTAGACCATTTTCGTCCTTCTTAATAAGATTACTCACGATATCATTTGTAACTGTAAATGGGAATTCAACAGTAAGCGTATTGTCCTTTTCAAATAGAGTAGTCCCGGGTTTTACAAGGCGATACAAGTTCAGTTTCTTGTAAATGATTTCAATACAACGCTTCAAATTTCGAACACCATCCTCCTTCTCAGTATATGTATCAATAATGTAATTCAATGTCGAATCAGGAATAATAATATCGCCTTCCTTGAAATTGACCTCATATCGAATCTTCGGAATCAAATATTGTTTCGCAATGACAATCTTGTCCTTTACTTGATACCCAGTCGTCTTAATCTTATACATTCTATCAAGCAAAATCGGATTCACCTTAAAGGGATCATTGTAGCTAAAGATGAAGAGACATTTACTAATGTCGAAATCGATCTCAGCGAAATACTTGTCGTGGAATTGTGAGTTCTGCGAGGTGTCCGTCAAGTGTGTCAGAATGCCAATAATCTCCTCTCCTTTAGGCGTTTCACTAATTTTGTCCAACTCGTCAAAGTAAATCACCGGATTCATAGACTTGGAGCGTATCAAAATATCCACAATCTTGCCCCAAGTGCTGCCCTCATATGTATACGAATGCCCCTCCAAATAACTACTATCCGTGGCACCCCCTAACGGCACAAATGCGAATTCACGGTTTAAAATCTTACTGATTCCCTCTTTCACAAGACTGGTATTATGAGTTACAGTAAAATCCCCCAATAGATATTTGTGATTGTTATCCAATTCGAATCCGTAGTATTTTCCCCATCCGCGCGGTTCTATTTTAATACTCATAACCATACTATCTTTGTCGATGACGCGATCTGTTTTAGCCATTTTCCGAGGACACTTTACGGGAATGGAAGATAGCTTGTCTCCTGATAAATGTATTCTATAATAGGTTCCAGTCCTTTTTTCACCTTTATACATACAAGACTTTTCACATTTGTGCATATTTGCTGAAAACCCTAGCGATCTAGCCAAGAATAATATATCATCGGCTAATACTTTATTTTTTTGAATAATATCATACCCTTTAGAGTTATCGCAATAAGAACCATCAGTGTCAATAATTCCGGCAAGAAGTTCCAGGCGCGTTTTTCTATCGTTGATTTTGTAATCATCAGGAATGTGTTTATTGCGAATCAACTTATAATCTTTTAATACTTGTAAGAATTTATTTTTGTTATTTCGGGTATCGTGCTGATGCATATCATATGAAATACCATACGTATATTCCGATCTGTGAACCAAATTCAAATTATATTTTTTAAGTTCCTTTCTCAAATAGTGTAAAATTGTAGCATCCTGGTTTGTAATTTCCGATTTGCTAGAAGTGCCATCCCCCAACCAAACACCAATAATATATGGGTCAAATGGTACCTTTTTGCTAGAGAACTCCGCCCCACGCTTGTATCCCTTCAAATTTGTACTAATATATTTGGGTAATGCCAGTAACTTTTTCACAGGAATTTCAACATAATCGTGCTCTTGTTTCATATCATTTAAATATCGCGTTGCTTCTTCCAAATCGCTAAAGCGTTTGCTGTGTTGTTTGTAATCATTTTTATCGAAGTAACATACTTTGTATCTATTGTCTCCAGACGTCGTCTTTAATGTCTTTATATAATTCATACCCGATTGTTTTAGACACATTATATGTTCCGAATTAACACCATACTTTTCTCCATTTGAATGAATAATATCAAACATATTATCTTCACCTCTTCCAAGCGAAATAACATTTCTACATTTTGAATCATCCCCCATCACTTTGTCACCAACAACAATATCTTGAACCATTTTAATAGAGCCATCATACATCAGAATACTTGTATCATATGAATGACATTTGCCCGTCCCCATAGGTCCGTTAATCGCAATAGCTGTTCCCATTGCAGTAGGGTTCGAAATCCATTGACCCAACATTTGCATGATCTGCATCTTGGCGTCGTTAAGACCATATACCGCACCATCAAGCTTTGATTTTGCGTCTTCCATAAAGTCGTGGCATTTTTCGATTCCGTCCGAGATGGTGAGAGGTAAATTTGAATATGTGCCAAACGGAATCTGCATAAAAGTATCCACCCAATTTTTAATCTTATAGTATTCGCCGGCACCAGGCTCCATGTATCTCAGATTCGTGATCTTCTTCAATGCGATCGCCTTGAACGACTGCGGGATATCAGATTGGAGTAGAGCGAGGCGATATGGCTTGTCGGTAATCGTAAGCTTGTTTAATTTCTCCAGTTCATCAATAACCGACGTCTGCTCCTCAGTTGAAAGATTATCCTTAAAATACTTCAGATCATTTGTCGAGTTCTTCTTTCGCAGTAATTTTTTAAACGACTTGAGATGGTGGCGCTTCTGCGTTCTCAACTTCTTTTCCTCTCTTTCCTTGTATTCCTTTTCCTTATTCAACATTATATTCAGGGTTTCGTGAGCAATTCTGTCGTGTTTGTTGAACTTCAAAATGTCCTCCATCTGCTTCTTGATTGTCTGTATCGTCTCAAGGGATTCGGGAGACATTTCGGGATCATTGGGTGACTTCGCTTCCATGGATGCGGACGCTTTGTCCTTTCTCGACTTGCCGCGCGCAGATGTGGATATAGAGGTGGGTTTATACGCCGGCAAGTGATTTGTCTTTTTGTGTTTAGAATCTGAACCGGAACTTATGAATGGTTTTCCGCACACCTTACTTTCGTAAGTTTCTTCTTCGTCATCATACTCGGATTCTTCGTCCTCATCGGAATCATATTCAGAATCATACTCTGGATCATAATCCGAGTCATCGTCATCGCCACTATCCTCATCATCGTAACTTTCATCGTCAGTATTCCATTGACTTTCGTCATCGGCGTAGTCACCATTGCCTCCACTTCCGCCTCCGCCTCCGCCTCCGCATCTATTACTCTTATGCTTGTCACTTACAAGATTAATCACAATATTGAATTTACCATTTTTCAATTGCTCTTTGGCAAATTCGTCGAAACCGGACGAATATTCACCATCACCCGACTCATCGTCAGAACAAGTGGTGCTTGTGCTGGATGTAGAAGCTTCCGAATTATTGTCTTCGTCAGATGAAGGAGTAGGATCGTCTGCGTGTTTCTTCTTTGACTTTTCATTTATTTTATTTTCAACCTTTTGTTCTTGTGCTGCCCTGGTTGCACTTCTTGTAATCTTCTTATTTTCATCTGGCTTAGTTGATGTAGTAGTTGTAGATTTTTTGTCCCTTTTACAAGCAACCGCGTCTGTGGCGGCGACGGCAGATGAAGGGGTCTTATTTTTTTCAAGCGCGTTTACGCGATTTGTCATATATTTAGAAGGAAACATACCAGCAAGCATTTTTCGATATTCTTGAATATCAAATTCTTTATTTGATAGTTGCTGTTTATGCTGCTGCCGCTGCTGTTCGGACTCAATATTTCCATCTTCACTATCGCTATTGTTTTTGCTGGGGTCAAGGTCGGTATCAGAATCGGAATCCTTATGGTTTGATTTTTTATATTTTTTGTCATTTTTTTCTTTTTTAGAATCATCTTTTTTAGAATCATCTTTTTTAGCATTTTTCATCTTTTGAATAAATGATGGCATTGTTTCTTTATATCTGTGTTGGAATATTATGTCGCTAGGCTGTATCTTGTATCTTGTATATTATATATTTATCTTTTTATATCCTTCAATTTTAACATTAACAAAAATATGACGAACAATACCAAATAAATTAAAAAAACGAATAATATAAAATTATAAATGATTATATATTGTTATATATGTAATAATTAATCATATGAATAATAATGTCATATATTTACTTTCAAATACATAACCCAATGTGGTGTTTAGAATTACATAATTACATAATTACATAAGGTATTTTTGTAATTAAGAAAATTGATAAAACAATCTAAATATTATTCTATTAATATAAGAAGGATACCGAAAAGAAATGTTCTCACAAAAAGGTCAATCAAAACTATCTATTCAGAATGTATCCCCGATCATAGGTATACAGTTTAGTATAATGTCACCTGAAGAAATACGGAAATCATCGGTTGCTCATATTACTGATAGAAATACATATGATAACAACAGACCTGTTGTTGGAGGACCGTTTGATGCACGAATGGGTGTTCTTGAACCAGGAATGATCTGCCCAACTGATGGTCTTGATTATATGCAGACGCCGGGGTATTTTGGACATATCGAATTGGCGCGTCCTGTATTCTATATTCAATATTTAACAACAGTTCGAAAAATATTAAATTGCATTTGTATCAAATGTAGCAAATTGCTTATTAATAAGGAAACAAATAGCCGGTTTTTGGAAATGAAGCCTGACCAACGATGGAATAGTGTATTTCAATATTGTAGCAAAATAAATCGATGTGGTGAAGATACGCATGATGGGTGTGGATGCTTACAGCCGAAGCGAATTAAGAAACAGGATATGGCGACCCTTGTCGCTGAATGGGAAAGCACTGAAAGCGACGAAGGTGGCGAAGAAGGAACTGCCAAGAAGAATCCGACGCTTCATTTGGTGCCGGAGGTCGTATTGAAAATCTTTAGGCGTATTTCGGATGAAGATGTATCGTTTATGGGATTTAGTCCTCAATTTTCGCGCCCCGATTGGATGATTTGTCAGGTGCTGGCCGTGCCCCCTCCGGCTGTGCGCCCTTCTATCAAAATGGATGGACAACAAAGGAGCGAGGACGATATTAGTCATATTTTAGTAAATATTATTAAGATAAATAAGACGCTACACGATAAAATTAACGAGAATGCTGCGCAGAAAGTCGTCGATGGATGGCGCGACGTTTTACAATACTATGTAGCAACGCAAATCAATAACAATATTCCGGGAATTGGTCAAGTGGCGCAGCGTTCGGGGCGGCCGCTGAAATCGATTATGGATCGCCTTAATGGCAAAGGTGGGCGTGTAAGGGGTAATCTTATGGGGAAACGTGTGGACTTTTCTGCGCGTTCAGTCATTACCCCTGACCCTAATTTGTCGATTCGTGAGCTTGGCATTCCTCTAAAAATCGCGAAAAATATTACGAAACCGATTACTGTAAATAATTTGAATAAGAACTTCCTTCTGAAATTGGTGCGCAATGGACCGGACGAGTATCCTGGTGCTAAAATCTTGGAAAAGCGAAATGGGGAGAATATTTCGCTGCGTTATGCCGATCGTGAGAATATTCGGATTGAAAATGGCGATATCGTTCATCGGCATATTATGGATGGTGATGGTGTATTATTTAATCGTCAACCTACGCTTCACAGAATGAGTATGATGTGTCATATTGCGAAAGTTATGTTTCAGGGCGATACATTTAGGATGAATGTAGGTGATACGAAACCTTATAATGCGGATTTCGATAAACTCTCTGTCGAAAACAGGAGGCGTTAAAAGCGTGCTACCTCCTAGTCGGATGGGTCATATAATATATGACCTATCTGGCAAAACACCTTGATGCGGGAAACCCCTTAGAGTCCTTGACTACCACCTTATAATGGAAACATCATAAGGGAACTCGGTTAATAGCCGAACCCAATGGTAATAATGTCAAAGAATTGGGCAATCCGCAGTGTTACTCCCTAAAGTCGTTTGGTAGACTATGGGAGGCATTCAGAGACTGAACGGGTGTTGGTGAGTAATGAAGGATTAGCCATCCTGAACTTGCTTAAGATACAGTCCGCCCCCTTTGGAAACATAGGGGATTCATCGGGAGATGAAATGAATTTACATATGCCGCAAGACGAGGAATCCGAGGCAGAGTTGAAGAACTTGGCAGCCGTTCCATACCAAATTATTAGTCCGGCGAATAATCAGTCCATTATTGGTATCTTTCAGGACTCTTTGCTTGGATCGTATCAGTTTACACGCGTGGGAGTGAAATTCGATAATCGCGCGGCGATGAATTTGTTGATGGCATTACAAACGGTAAATGAATCGATGTTCAGTAATGTAGCCGATGCTCAAATTACAAATTTTGATATCTTGTCGCAAATTATGCCACCGATTACGATAAAATATAAGAAAAAATCATTTGGCGATAAGGAAGACTACAAGACTTCGAACAATGTGCTGGAGATTCGCGATGGAAAATACTTGCGCGGTCAATTGGACAAAGCCGTGTTGGGTTCTGGAACCAACGGTCTCATTCATAGAACTTGCAATGATTTCAATAATATGACATCTGCTAAATTTATCGACGATCTACAGAATATTATTACCGAGTATATGAAAGTCAGTGCGTATAGTGTGGGAATTAGCGATTTGATTGCGAATACCGAGACAAATAATAAAATCGCTCAAGTCATTACTTCTAAGAAGACTGATGTCAAGGGGCTCATCGATCAGATACATATTGGTGTATTCGAGAATAAGACGGGTAAAACAAATGACATCGAATTTGAAAATCAGGTTTCAAATATTCTTAACAAAGCTATTAATGATGCTGGTAAAATTGGAATTGAAAGTCTGAGCAAGGATAATCGGTTTGTAACGATGGTAAACGCCGGTTCTAAAGGTTCAGATATCAATATTTCACAAATGACGTCGTGCCTGGGTCAACAGGCAATTGATGGGAAACGTATTCCCTATGGTTTCGATAGCAGGACGCTGCCGCATTTTAACAAATACGATGACTCGCCGGATGCTCGTGGATTTGTAGAGAGCTCGTTTATTAGTGGATTGCGACCGGAGGAGTTGTTCTTTCACGCTATGGCTGGTCGTATTGGTCTCATTGACACAGCGGTCAAGTCTGTTACGTGGGAGACGCCTATTGTTATAGTTGAAAATGATATTCCAAAATATGTTAAAATTGGTGAATGGATTGATGGTCATATGAAATTGAATGACAGAATTCAAAATATGACAGAAAAAAATATGGAGTATCTTGAACTAGACCATAGTGTTACCATTTCAACTATGGATTATAATGGAAATATGTCGTGGGGCAATATAACCGCGGTAACGCGCCACGACCCCGGAGATATGTTATATAAGATTACTACACACGGAGGAAGAAGTGTTATTGTAACAGAAAATAAATCATTGCTGGTTTGGAAACCAGAGTTGAACCAATTTCGCGAAGAGTATACTGAAAAAATTAATGTAGGTGATTTTGTTCCTGTTGCTAAAAATTGTCCCCAAAATAGCGTAAGCTTAAATGAGATTAGTATGGATAAATACTTGTTAAAAACTGACTATATATATGGGAGTGAAGTTAATAAGGCAGTTAATAGTATGAATATTGCTATGGATAATAGAAATAAAATTCCATCAAATTGGTGGAATGATAATAATAATAAAACATTTACACTTCCATTTGATAGTAAGGCTAAATTACAGCGCGCAACAGTGCGTTCTAATATAAACGATATTAAGATAAATTGCGTATATCCGTTTAGGGGAACTAGGCAAAAATGTAACATCCCAGATACATTTCAATTGAATTATGATAATGGTTTATTCATTGGATTATTTATAGCTGAAGGAAATATTAATAATAATTCTATATACATTACAAATTTAGATGATACAATTGTAGAGTTCGCAAAAGGCTGGTTTAATACGTTTAATATAGAATATTCAGAGACCACAAAAGTAAATAATATTGGTGGAACTACTAGAACAATACACGGAAATTCGTCAGTTATGTCAAGCTTTATTACAAAATTAGTAGGTTCTGGCTCTGAAAATAAACATATTCCCAATGAAGCATATATTTCAAATATAGAATTCGCAAAAGGTATTTTAAGTGGTTATATTTCAGGAGATGGGCATATTTCGAAAAATTCAATTGAGTCATCATCGGCATCGAAACGGTTGACCGAAGATATATCATTATTATGTTCCCGAATTGGTGTATATTCAAGAATATTTAAAACGCAAAATAAGAATAATAATATTGGAACTTTAAATATTAAGCCATCGTATAGACTATCCATTCGTTCTACTAATGGAAAAATATTTGGTGAACAAGTAACACTTCTTCATCCTGAAAAAAATAATAAAATGAAGTCAATTATTTGGAAAGATAAATTAGATAAAGTCGCTGTTCACAACGATGTAATATTGGATGAAATTATTTCAATTGAAAAAGTAGATCCGGCACTTCATCCCAAAATGTATGATTTGACTATTCCTAAAACATTGAACTTTGGTTTGGCGAATGGACTTCAAGTTCGTGATACGTCGACCACTGGATATATTCAGAGACGGTTAATCAAGGGTATGGAAGATTTGAAAGTAGGATATGATATGACGGTGAGAAATAATAAGGACCGTATTGTTCAATTCTCGTATGGCGACGATGGAATAGATACTGTAAAAGTAGAGAATCAGTCATTGCCTCTTGTTTCGATGTCATTGGAGGAAATATATGCGCATTATTACGTGTCGGTGCAGGATGATAAAGATGGAATTTTGATGACAGTGTTTACGAAGACGGCAGCGTCGCGTATGAAAAAATATAGTAAGGAACAAGATCTGAAGACGAAGGTCTATATTGATATGATGATAGAGAAACGCGATGAAATTATTCAGAATGTGTTTAAGATGAGGGATAATAAGAATATTCATTTACCGGTTTGTTTTACACATATTATTAATAATGT
>Ga0315902_10011105_pt1 | contig 11857 bp, 9 predicted proteins | sample LakEriMetagenome_9_FD_203523 | JGI IMG/M metagenome (GOLD analysis project Ga0315902, IMG submission 203523) | Freshwater fungal communities from buoy surface, Lake Erie, Ohio, United States - Buoy 12 MA117 | ecosystem: Environmental > Aquatic > Freshwater > Lake > Lake biofilm | place: USA... | reverse complement strand
CTGTCGCAAAAATGGCAACATCAGCCATGGATAGGCGACTCGGCTTAAGCAGTACATCAAAGCTAACGCTGTCTGTAAAGTGCTGGAAGTCATCGGGATCATCATAGAGAAGGTACAATCGATCGGCAACCAATTCCGACCTGCTGGTACCGAGGTAAAGTCCGTCAAGACGGATTCCTGAACTGCCTATCGCTACATCGCTGTTCAGTCGCTTGATCACAAATCCACATTGTTCCGTGGCGGACAATGCCGCAAGGCGGAAAGTAAAGTCTTCTTTGCTCTGTTTGAAATTTCTCGCAACAAGAGAGAGATCATTCACTTTCAGATGGTCAAAGTCCATGCCTCTCGAAGAATAGCCTTTCGTAAAGTCATCGTATCTGAATTGAATGCCCTCGAGTGCTAACTCAGTCAACGTAACTTCAAACGGTTCCTTTTTTTCTTCCGAAACCTCAGAGGAGGAGAAGTAATCTGTAAGAAACCAATAATTGAAATCTCCTGTCAACGAATCCCGGCTGATATGAATATTTCCTTTTTCGATCTCCGCTTTTGAGAATCCAAGTTTTCTTTTGTTGAGATCCAGTTCGTTAATACCGAGATAAATGCGTTTAATGTCAGCTAAAGTATCCTGCTTTTGGTCGAGGATAAAGATGCCATCAAGCGCTATCTGATCAATAAAAACAATCGACACGGCATCTATACGGATAGTGGTATGCAGTTCTTTCGACAAGAATTCTGTTGCTAATCGTGCTAAATAGGTTTGTACGGGGGATGTGCGGATGGCGAATGCAAATACCGTGAGCAGAATGAGTAACCATTCAACCAAAAGACCGAATATCCTGCCTGATATTTTCAGTATTTTTGCCATCTGCACTACAAACTTAAACAAACTTGGGTCAAAAAGACACAATAATCCTAGGTATCGAATCATCCTGTGATGACACCTCTGCGGCGGTCCTCAAAAATAACACCATACTTTCCAATGTCATTGCCCGACAGGAGGTGCACGAACAGTATGGAGGAGTGGTTCCTGAGTTGGCTAGTCGTGCGCATCAGCAGAATATCATTCCAGTTGTCGATGCAGCATTGAAAAAGGCCGGTGTAAAAAAAGAAGAGCTCGATGCGATTGCTTTTACAAGAGGTCCCGGATTAATGGGATCATTGATCGTGGGAACTTCCTTTGCCAAATCATTTTCGATGGCGCTTAACATCCCTATGGTTGATGTGAATCACATGGTGGCGCATGTCTTGGCTCATTTTATTGAAGAGGAAGGGAAGAAACCTCCTTCATTTCCTTTTTTGTGTCTCACGGTGTCAGGTGGACACACACAGTTGGTGCTTGTCCGTGGTCCACTGGATATGGAGGTCATCGGATCTACTATTGATGATGCAGCGGGTGAAGCATTCGACAAGGCGGCAAAACTATTCGGATTTCCATACCCGGGAGGTCCGATGATCGATCGTCATGCAAAAACAGGGGATCCGGATGCTTTCCAATTCGCCAAACCCAGAATAGAGGGATATGACTTCAGTTTTAGCGGTTTTAAAACGTCGGTTCTGTATTCACTTGAAAAATGGGTGAAAGAAGACCCGAACTTTGTTCAAAACAACTTGAACGATCTGTGCGCCTCCGTGCAGCGTACCGTGATCGATATTCTATTTCATAAGCTTATCAAAGCTGCATCAGATCTTAAGATCACCGAGGTCGCAGTCGCAGGCGGCGTGTCAGCAAATAGTGGATTAAGAAATCGGTTGATCGAAGAGGGGAATAGGCGCGGATGGAATGTGTATATCCCTAAATTCGAATATTGCACTGACAATGCAGCAATGATTGCAATGACTGGTAAATTCATGTTTGAGAAGGGTCTGTTTGCTGATCTGCATGCCGCTCCGTTTGCGCGCTGGAGTATTGGGTTTTAAATAATCTTCATATGTTCTTGATGAATTTTCAACAAACCGTTGTGAATTTTCATTTTCCATTAGTTTATTCGTGCGAAATTTCCTATATTTCGATTGAACTTTAAACTGTGGAACTATGAGAGGAGAGACTATTGTGAAGCCTGAACTGATCGAAAAGGAAATGATCCCTAATCTTACGTTCAAAGCGCCTGTTGTTGTTGAGCAGCATCCGAATTTGTTAAAGCAAATCGCTGATGCAACCCGACTCGGAAATACTTTCCGGACGAAAGTTTCTATAATCTTCCATGATGATTCAGGACCGAAAAGCGTCCACACGACAATTTGGGCAGCAGGAACAAGGTTCATCTGTTTGAAAGGTGGTGTGTGGATTCCCATTGGACGCATTGAAGAGGTGCGAATTTGATTGTATGGAAAAGTTCGGTGATCCCGATTTCTGTTTTAGGAATACAAGGATCATGTCCTAATTCTTAGTGCATCTATTAAATTAAATGGTTAATTTCGGTTCGTTACTGTCAACGGAATGAAGTTAGCCATTTTTGTTTTTTTATGCTTTTTTTCCTCTAAAGCTGAGGCTCAGTCACGCGTGAGTTGGTCGTTCGAATACGATCAGAAAGCGGGGCTGTTAAAGCTTAACGCAGAGCTTGCCGATGGTTGGCATCTTTACAGTCAGCACATAGCGAATGATATTGGTCCGGTGCCCACGACTTTTCAGTTTGATCCCAATAAATCGTATAAGCTCATCGGCAAGGTGGATGAGCCCAAGCCAATTCAGGAATACGATGATAATTTCGAGGCATTACTTGATTACTTCGAACATCAGGTGGAGTTTACGCAGCGCATTTCGGTCCGATCAAGCACTGTGCTCACTGGTACGGTAACATACATGGCTTGCAATTCGACCCAGTGCTTGCCACCAACCGATGAACATTTTACTATTCAACTAAATAAGGATTGATCCATCATGATGAAAAACCTCTTTTTATGGCTACTGTCGGCATTCATGCTGTGTGTTGCCACTTTTGATTCTGTCAAAGCACAAGGATGGGACGATAAAATTTCATGGAAATTCACTCTGGAAAAGGTGGACGACCGTTTTGCTAACATTGTCGCCACCGCACAGCTGAAGGATGGCTGGCATGTTTTTTCTGTAACACATGATCCGGAAAAAGCAGATTTCACCGGTATTCCCACAACGTTCATTTTTCCTAAATCGTCTGATTTTAAGCCGATCGGAAAGCTCATCGATGGGCTTCCACCAAAAAAACACAACGACGAATTGGGTCTTTCGATCTATTTTGAAAAGAAAGCTGTTTTTAAACAGAAAATCGAAGTGCTGACTGACAAAGCGTTCGACCTTGTTTTCGAATACTCGTTTCAGATCTGTGACGAGAATGGCTGCATCTTTCCACCAGATCAAGAGGCAAAGATCAAAGTTTCCGGTTTTAAGCCGGTGCCAGGTGCTGCTGTTGACCCATCAAGCGGAGCAGGATCCGATTCCCTCACAGCAATAGATACTGCCGTTTCACGCGATAATTCAGTAGGTGATACTCCAGCGATTCAGGAAGAGGTTTTTCCGGAGGATAAGCCCGGGAATGTCAAGGATATCAATATATGGCTGATCTTCCTTACAGGATTTGTCTGGGGTTTTGCAGCGTTGTTCACACCTTGTGTTTTTCCGATGATACCCATGACGGTGACCTTTTTCACGAAACAATCGGGCAGTAGGAAAAAGGCGATCATGAATGCGTTGTTGTATGGACTGTCGATCATTCTGATCTATGTATCGGTTGGTGTCCTTGTGAGTTTGTTGACGGGAAGTGCTGCCACAGTTTACGAGATATCGACAAGTGCTACCTTGAACCTTATTTTCTTTGCGATCTTTATCATTTTTGCGTTTTCCTTCTTGGGTGCGTTCGAGATCAGGATGCCTTCTTCGTGGGTGAACAAAGCCGATGCAAAGGCAGATAAAGGAGGTTTCATCGGAGTTTTCTTTATGGCGTTCACCCTCGTCCTCGTTTCTTTCTCGTGCACAGGACCGGTGATCGGTACTGCACTCGTCCAGGCGATCTCCTCAGGTTCAGTGCTTGCACCTTCCTTTGTGATGGGTGGATTTGCCCTTGGTCTTGCGCTACCTTTTACTCTTTTTGCGATCTTCCCGAGCGGATTGAATTCATTGCCTCAATCCGGCGGATGGTTGAACAGTGTGAAGGTGGTGTTCGGTTTGCTCGAGATCGCTATGTCATTGAAGTTCCTCAGCATGGTCGATCTTGCATATCACTGGGATATTCTTACCCGTGAGATCTTTGTCGCTGTCTGGATCGCAGTATTTGCCATCATGGGATTCTATTTGCTGGGCAAGCTCCGTTTCTCTCACGATTCGCCCGTAGAGACGATCAGCGTTACGCGCTTTATGTTCGCACTTTCTTCTCTCGTTTTTGCGATCTATCTCCTGCCCGGGATGTGGGGTGCGCCGCTTTACATGATCGATGGTGTCGCTCCTCCGCGGACGCATTCTGAAGATAACTTCCGCTTCGTGAAAGGCAATCCGGAAATGGAAGGCGACACCCTTTATGCACGTTTCAAAAACGAGATGCATGAGGTTGGTGATGGCTCTATAATGGTGTTCCATGATCTGGAAAAAGGTAGAGAATATGCTCGACTTGCCAATAAGCCTGTTTTGGTCGACTTTACCGGTTATTCTTGTGCGAATTGCCGAAAAACCGAAAACATGGTTTGGACTAATGATAAAGTGCGGCCGATCCTTCAAGAGGAGATGGTGATCATTTCACTATACTGTGATGATAAGAAGCTCTTGCCCGAGTCAGAAAGGGTATTCTCTGAAGTGCTCAATGGTAAGCTCAAGAATTACGGAAATAAGTGGTCGGAATACCAGATCAAGAAATACGGTCAGATCTCTCAGCCATTGTACATCGTGCAAGATCCCAACGGAAAGGACCTTTCCGAGGCAAGAGGTTATGATCCTGACGTGGAGGCATACCAGACGTTCCTGCGGAAAGGGATCACTAAATTCAAGAAAAATTCAAAATAGTCGATTCTTGACAGAGGGAGGCAGTTTACAGACTGCCTTTTTTCTTTTTATCTTTACAAGGTGAGCGATCTTCTCATTACACCGATCGAATACCTTAAAGGAGTCGGGCCGCAAAGGGCTGAGCTGCTTCGCAAGGAGGTCGGTATCCATACGTTCAATGATCTTCTGCATTATTTTCCCTTTCGATACATCGATCGTTCGAGGTACTTCAGCGTGAAGGAGGCAGTTCAGCAAGAAGGCTACGTTCAGCTTCGCGGAAAAATCACGCACCTGAGTGATGGTGGAATGGGTAGAGCAAAGAAGCTGACCGCACGATTCGAGGATACCTCCGGAAAGATCGATCTGATCTGGTTTCAGGGCGTTAAATGGATAAAAAGCTCGATACGGACAGGAGAAGAGTACCAGATTTTTGGTAAAGTTAAGTTGTACGGCAATTCCTTTTCCATTGCTCATCCGGAAATAGTCAGGATGTCCGAGGTGACCGTACGAACCGGACTTCAGCCCGTCTATTCCACCACAGAAAAGCTTTCTACTGCAGGTTTACATTCGCGTGGTATTGAAAAATTGACGGCTGTATTGATCGAACAGATCGTCGGCAAGATCCAGGAGACATTTCCGGCTGAACTTATCAGTCGGCATCGATTCGTTTCCCGGGAAAGTGCCTTTCGGCTTGTTCACTTGCCCTCTTCAGAGCACGACTATCAGAAAGCTCGTTTCAGGCTAAAATTCGAGGAGCTCTTCATGCTGCAATTGGAACTGTTGCTGCGTAAGCAGATCAGCATGACCAAGTCGAAAGGGTTTGTGTTCAGTGAGGTAGGGGAGTTGTTCAATGATTTCTACGACAAGTATCTGCCATTTCAATTGACTGGTGCACAAAAAAGAGTTCTGAAAGAAATCCGCAAAGATCTGTTATCCGGACATCACATGAACAGATTGCTACAGGGCGATGTGGGCAGTGGAAAAACACTGGTAGCATTACTGACTTTGCTGATAGGTCTTGGGAACGGTTTTCAAGGAGCGCTTATGGCGCCAACTGAGATACTTGCAACACAACATTTCGAAACTGTTCGGGAAATGTTAGCCAATCTACCCGTGAACGTTGAACTTCTGACCGGATCCACTAAGAAAAGAGACAGAGATCGAATTCACAATGGACTTGAGGACGGTTCCGTTCAGATCTTGATCGGTACACATGCATTACTTGAGGATGTAGTACAGTTCCAGAACCTTGGGATCGTAGTGATCGATGAACAGCACCGTTTTGGAGTTGCACAGCGGGCGAGGATGTGGAAAAAGAATCTCGTTCCGCCTCACGTGCTCATTATGACGGCAACTCCTATACCGCGTACGCTCGCTATGACCTTTTACGGTGATCTGGATGTATCAGTTATCGATGAACTTCCTCCGGGAAGAAAACCCATTAAGACCGTTCATCGATATGAATCTCACCGACTAGCGGTATTTGGTTTCATGAAGGATGAGATTGCAAAAGGACGTCAGGTCTATGTTGTTTATCCACTGATCAAGGAGTCTGAAAAGCTGGATTTCAACAATCTCATCGACGGTTTTGAATCCATTTCAAGAGCATTCCCCTTACCAGATTACAGGGTTAGCATTGTGCATGGTAAAATGCGCCCTGAGGATAAAGATTTTGAGATGCAGCGATTTATCAAAGGTGAAACACAGATCATGGTAGCGACCACCGTAATTGAGGTTGGCGTGAACGTACCAAATGCATCTGTCATGGTCATTGAAAGCGCGGAACGGTTCGGGCTTTCCCAGCTGCATCAGTTGCGCGGTCGGGTAGGCAGGGGAGCTGAGCAGTCTTTTTGTATTTTGATGACCGGCGACAAACTTTCGCGCGATACCTTGAAACGTGTTGAAACCATGGTGAGAACGAACGATGGTTTTGAAATCGCCGAGGTCGATCTCCAGTTGCGCGGCCCCGGGGATCTTATGGGCACTCAGCAAAGCGGCATTCTGAACCTCCGTATTGCGGATCTGTCAAAGGATCAGCAGCTGGTTTCCGAGGCGCGAGAGGAAGCGAAAAGAACCTTGACGAAGGATCCCGGACTTCAGCATAACGAGCATTCCATGTTAAGAGAGTTCATGAAGGATGTACTAAAAAGCAAACCCAACTGGGGGAAAATTGCCTGAAGTCCTGTGCGTAACCAAAGTCAGCCGGATGCGTACTAACAAAACAAACACGAGAGAACATGAAAGCATACCTCAGCTTAATTACCGCCCTAATCTCCTTGACCACATTCGGACAGCTCCTTGACGGGCCACTTATTGATGAAGGTCGAAAGTTGGTTGTTTCGCCCGGTTTCATTGTGACTGACGCACACGAAGGGGTGATCATTTTTCAGTTGGCCGTTGATCGGAAAGGGAATGTCACCTCAGCCAAGATAGATCCTTCGGGAACAACTGTTGTGTCTACCCCGGCGCGAATTGTTGCTACAAAGCACGTCAAAACATTTAAATTCCAGGAAGGAACCTATTTCCCGGAATTTCATCACGTAAGGGTGATGATCACCTTGAAAGCTCAATAGACCGTGGTTCAGCCGTAGATCTCCTTGTATTTCGAGCGGTACTTTTCGAGGATGATCTTCCGCTTCAGCTTGAGTGTTGGGGTGAGCTCTCCTCCTTCAATGGAAAACTCGTTATCCAACAACACGAATTTCTTGATCTGTTCCCAGTTTCCGTAACCTTTATTGAACTCCATGATCTCCTGCTCGATACGATCGTTCAGTGCTTTGTTCGCAACGATGGATTGATTGCTTCCGTCACCCAGGTCGATGTTGTGTCGTTGAGCCCACTCTTTTGCAAACGCATAACTTGGTACGATCAAAGCAGCCGGGAATTTCTCGCCTTCACCGATGACCATGATCTGCTCGATGAATCGTGATTCCTTAAACTTGTTCTCCATAGCCTGTGGAACGATGTACTTACCTCCGGATGTTTTGAAGATCTCTTTCTTCCGATCCGTGATCTTCAGGAACTTGCCTTCAATGAAAGTGCCAATATCCCCGGTATGAAACCATCCTTCAGTGTCAATGACTTCAGCTGTGGCTTCTGGCTTCCTGTAATAACCCATCATGACGTTTGGTCCTTTCACAAGGATCTCACCGTCTTCAGCGATCATCACTTCAACGTTACTGATGAGAGGTCCGACCGATCCTATACGGATCCCATTCTTGAAGCAGTTCACCGATACTACCGGAGATGTTTCTGTAAGGCCATAGCCCTCCAAAATTGGTATGTCTGCAGCCATAAAAATACGAGCTAAACGCGGTTGAAGAGCAGCACTTCCCGAAGCGATGGCACGAACATTTCCTCCAAGCGCTTGCTGCCACTTAGAGAAGATCAGTTTTCGGGCAATCGCTAACTTAATTTTATAGAAGAATCCTTTTCCGATTACATCGTATTGTTCACCAACCTTCACTGCCCAAAAGAAAAGACTTCTTTTGATCCCTTTAAGCTCATCTCCCTTGGCCATTATCTTGTCGTAGACCTTTTCGATCAATCTGGGTACAGCTGTAAACACATCCGGTTGAACCTCGCGGATGTTGTCTCCTATCGTGTCCATTGATTCTGCGAAGTGAATTGAGCAGCCGATATACATGTACAAGTAGTGAAGCATTCGCTCATAGATGTGGCATACAGGAAGGAAGCTCAGCACCTTGGAATTGTGGTCGGCTGGTATTCTGTCTTGACAAGCATCCACATTCGACAGAATGTTGTTGTGGGAAAGCATCACGCCTTTCGGATCTCCTGTTGTGCCGGAGGTGTAAATAATCGTGACAAGATCTTCACGTTTGATCTGATCCATGCGTTCTTTAACCGTATTCTCATCGATCGCGGATCCCAATTCCGGTATTTCAGTCCAGTTCTTGCATCCCGCAACTTGCTCAAATGAATAAAGATGTTCCAATGTAGGTACTTGAGCCTTTATATGGCTGAACTTGGTAAACAGCTCTTCATTGCTGAAGATACAAATACGGATTCCTGCATCGTTCATGATATAGCGGTAGTCCGATTCGGAAATGTTCGGATACAAGGGCACCACGATACCACCGGTTTGCTGAATGGCAATGTCCATAACGTTCCATTCGTACCTGGTTGCAGACACGAGTGCAACATTTTCACCGGCTTTCACTCCTAGGGCGATTAACCCTTTGGAATATGCCATGACCTGATCGAGAAATTCACGCGTGCTTACTCCATTCCAAGAATTATTGATCTTGGAAACAAACATTTTTTCATTGGGATAAGTGTTCAGCTGGTAATAAGGAATATCAAAAAGTCGATTACACTGGATCATTTTTTTTGTTTTCTGTGAATGTCGAAAATTAATCAATAAAATTGTTCGCTTCGAAGTATGCACTTGAAATATTTAATGGATCGTATTAACAATTCTTAATGACCATGAAATGAACTTTTGTTTCAGTTAAAAATGTTCAATGGATGGTTTGTAATGTTCATTCGTAAACACTGAATGGTCGATGCCATGGCACCTTTGAAAAACAATATCTAGTTTTAGCTGATCTGTGCGTTTCAAAAGGAGCACAGGTGTAACTTTTGGAGTTCCCAAATTGTTTTAGCTGCAACTGTTCGGAAGTTGAAGAGACACGAGTACAATACCGCTGTAGGGGCGCACAGTAATCAATTGTTTGGTTACGCGCTGAAGTTCTTGAGAAATCAGGAAGATGCAGAGGATATTGTGCAGGATGTTCTTGAGAAGCTTTGGATCAACAGGAAGAAAGTAGAATTTGTTAAGGCGAAGAGCTGGATGTACACCACAGCGCACAATGCAATGATCAATCTGATCAACAGAAAACAGCGTATCCAATTTCCCGGGAGTGATCGACTTCCGGAGAATGTAAAGAAGCCCGTGGATCTGTTCGAATCAAAGCAAGTCGTTGACCGTGCGCTGAGTATACTTCCACCAATTCAAAAAAGCATCATTCTTCTTAGAGATCTTGAGGGATATACCTACGACGAGATCGGTGAGATCCTAGCGCTTTCCCCATCTCAGGTTAAGGTCTATTTGTTCCGGGCAAGAAATAAGATCAAAAAGCAGTTAAAAGGTTTGACAGAACTTGTATGAGCAATCCTTCTTTTTCAAATATTGACCGTTGGCTCTTCGAACTGAATGAGGGTAACTTAAGTCCAGAACAGATCCAGCAGCTTGAAGCATTCCTGCTTCGTCATCCCGAACTTGATGTTGACAGGGATATGTGGGAGCTCGCGCGGGTCGAAAAGGAGGAGGTTGTTTACCCCGGACAAAAGCAGTTTATCCGAAGGAGACCTGTCGGATTGTATATGGCAGCAGGTATGGTCTCCATTGCTTTATTTGTTCTTATTGGTATCGATCTTCAATTGCAGGGCTTTAATTCAAGCGCTTCAAAATTATTGGTGGAGAAGGCAGACAACGCATTTGTCGAACCTCAAGGGCAGAACGTGAAACCTGGTGAAAATAATCTTCTGGCACCGAAATCAACGCATGTTGCGGCAGAGAACTCCGATGAGGCTTTTGACTTAGCGCTCAAAATGGCACAATTGAGAACTGAACTGAATGAAGCTCAAGGCGCTCTGGATCAGCTTATCACGAATCAAGTCGATGAATATGAGATCAATGCAGAGGCTTTGATCCAAGAGTTGAAGACAAGTATTTCCCGTACGGTTGAGATGATCACATATTTGGATCACAAAGATGACGATCAAGCTGAGGAACATCAGCTTACAATCCATCCGGTGCGCGAGTTGAATTCACCTGACACTCGCCATTGGAGTCCAAGTTTGCTGAATGCAGGAAATGCAAGATTCAGCAGGCCAGAGCACAACGAGAGTTTCTCCTCTCGTTGGTCTAAAATGTCGAGGTCGGTGAGGAGAATGCTGGATCACCCGGTTGCTTTGAAAAATCTAAAGGATCCTGTCTTTCATCTTCCCGGAATGTTACCTTCTGATGTGAATTTTGGTAACACGGGCACGCTTCCGGCAACCCGGATCCAGTCGTTGAGCAGATTACAATGGTATGGAAATGAAAACGCACAAATTTCCAACCAGCTTGCTTTTGACGGGTATGTTTACTCTATCAGGGGTGGTTTGGGTGTTCAATTCAATAACTCCTACTATGGGAACGGACAGATCGTGAACAGCAACATAGCACTTACCTATGCACCCAAATTCTCCGTCAGCCGGAACATTTTGATCGAGCCCTCCATCCGCTTCAAAATGGGGAATAAGATGCTCGATGAGGATAAATTATCGGGAATTGGATTGTCAGAGCTGGACAGAGAAAATGTTCAGGAATTCTATCCGTCAGGAACTTCTCCCGTCGGTCGTCAGTTGTGGTACCGGGATCTGGGAACAGCGATTATGGTGAATACCAAATGGTTCTTTACTGGTCTTCAAATGGACAATATTTTCCGCCATTACGATAACATCTATTCGGGAAATGAGGGTGAAGATAGGAGGGCAGGCATCCATTTCGTAGCTACCATTGGTACGGATTATGAGTCTAAAAAAGAGCAATTTGGATTGTCGCCCTATCTGATCTATCAAAAATCGGAACGCCTTGAAGAATTCTGGGGCGGGATCAGCTGTCGTTTTCACTGGTTTACTGTGGGTGGAGCAGTTTCTGATAAACTCGATCTGTCTGGTTCAGCAGGGTTTAAGCTTAGTCGTTTCTCTATCAACTACCAAGCAGATTATTTGCATTCAACCATGCTGAGTAAACAACTACTATCACACCAATTGGTGTTAAAGTTCATCACATTCAATCCCAATAAGCGTCAAAAATTCTTAACACTGTGAAAACTATGAAAAGATACCTACTTGCACTCTTAATGTTGAGCGCCTTATCCGGTTCTTTCGCTCAAGATCCTA
>Ga0315902_10011104_pt1 | contig 11857 bp, 16 predicted proteins | sample LakEriMetagenome_9_FD_203523 | JGI IMG/M metagenome (GOLD analysis project Ga0315902, IMG submission 203523) | Freshwater fungal communities from buoy surface, Lake Erie, Ohio, United States - Buoy 12 MA117 | ecosystem: Environmental > Aquatic > Freshwater > Lake > Lake biofilm | place: USA... | reverse complement strand
TGATCGGTCGCCCCGTTGACGCTGGTGAGCGCCGTCGGGCCAGACAGGCTCAGGCTCACCGCACCGGCCAGCGCGTCCTCGATGAGCTGGAAGACGCCTGCGTTGAGGTTCGTGCCCCAGGTGTTGAGGTTCTCGCCCGGAGCCTGAAGGTTGAACCGAAACGATGTCGAGTAGGATGAGGGCATCAGAGAGCGCTCCCGTCAGCCCGAAGCCAGGTGTAGACCCCGGCCACGGGGGTGCTGATGGCGATGGAGTTCCGGTCGGTGACGTGGATCATGCAGCCGGGCCAGTTGGCCGCCGGCGGCAGGCTGGCGAAGGCGACAGAGGCGAGGGCCACCGGCTGGGTCGGGGTCTGGACCTCAGCCGCAACGTCCGACAGGTTCCGGAGGATGTCCGACAGCGGAAAGCCGAGGCGGGGATCAACCGGACGGACGGCAATCGGCACGGCGAGGTTACTCTTCGGTCCAGGTCAGAGAGACATCAAGGCGACCACCCGCCGGCATGGTCACGCCGTTCAGGCCGACGGCGAGGTACTGGGTCGTGCCCCGCAGGTTCGGGGCCTTGTCGTTCTGCCAGGTGTACTGGAGCATGGGCCGGTCAATGGAGCCGTTCGCCGCCGGGGCGAGGTTCAGTCGGCACCCGTCCAGCATGGTCCCTGCGCCCGCCGTCGCGCCCGCCGTCGCGTAGTGAAAAAGGCTCGCCGTGGAGGTCGGGTCCGTGGTGTCGGCGGCCGTCCGGGTGATGGCCGTAGGCGTCCCGCCGGTGTAGCCGCCCGTCCGCTTGAAGACATAGACGCCGATGTTTGTCGCCGTGGTCGCCGCGCCTGACAGGATCACGCTCTTGAGGCGGATCAGGCGCGTGGCCGAGCCGCTGAGAACCACCAGGTCATTGACAGCGCCGGTCGGGGCGAGGTCATAGGCGAAGGCGCGGTAGGTGTTGCGCTCAGGCTCGTTGTCGGCAGACGGGATGAAATAGGTCTGGCCGCCAGGAAGGTCGCCCCTCAGCCCGCGCGCACCATTGCCCAGGGTATCTGCGAATGCAGGCATGTTCGGTATCCTTAGCCGTAGAAGCCGGAGACGGTTTGAAGGGTCGAGCCCTCAGCCTGCTTCCGGCCTTGATTGTTGATGTCGGAGACGAGGGCGCCATAGAGCGAGGCCCAGGTAGACAGGCGGTCATCCGCTTGCAGGTACGGCGCCGAGTGCATCGCAGCGCCGTAGAGGTAGACGTCGGAATGCCGGGTCAGCACCCAGTTGGTCGGGTTGGTCGCACTCAGAGCCGGGATAAGCTGGCGATAGCGCAGACGCGCCGCCGTTGCGGAGCCCGGAGCCGGGTTGAAATAGAAGAAGTCGCCGGAGATCGTGTAAGCCGTGGGCGTACCTGTCATGATCGCCAGGTCGTCCAGAATGTCCGGCGTGACGTACTCGACCGGCGATCCCGCCCCGCTATTGATCCGCAGGGACTTCACGCCGCCAAAATCCGCCGGCAGCGGGTAGGTCTCGCCCGTGATTGTGATGGTGGTCGTGACCTGCATCTGCGGGCAGTCCAGGTCGCGGTTCAGGGCCGCTTCGCAGAGCGAGATCCAGTTCGGAATTTGAGCGGCAAGGTCGGACCTGTTGAGGAGGTCGGCAATCGCCGCCTGCAGCTCCGAATAGGTTTCGATGCTCATCGAAAGCCCCCATCCTGCAGCTTGCCCAGCCGGCCCTCAGCCGTCCGCAACCACATGTACTCGCTGGAGTTCAGCTTCTCGGCCAGCTTGTGTGCGTGGTCGGGATTGAAGGCGTCCCACCCCTCCTCTTCCTTCCACTTCTGGATCAGGATGAGGGGGATGGAGGCGACCCGGCGCATCTCGCGGGTTTCGGTGTACCCGTCGTTGAAAGTGGCCTGGCGCTTGTTGTTCTCCAGGACGCTTTCGGTCTCCTGGACCCGCGTGATCGTCACCGATCCGTCAGGGTTGTCGGTCCAGTACTTCCGAATGCCCTGCGGGTTGACGTACCACGGCTCCGTCATTGGATTTCGACGAAGCCCCGATCTTCCAGAATGTCGGCGGTCGACTTGGCGACCTCGAAGACCTCGCCCTGGGCATAGAACTCATCCCCGAGATCGGGATAGTGCTTGCCGGTCGAGATTTTGTCCGCACCCCGCTTGGTCACCCGGACCAAAACCACAGGATCTTCAGGCGGCGCGAGCGCCATTTCCTTGGCGGTCTTGCGCACGAAGGCGGAGGTCTCGTCGGTCGCTTCAGTCATGGGTTCGTCCTTTGGCTTGCGGACGTAGGCCCGCTTCTCGGTCGCTTCAGTCATGGGTCCTTGGGGAAGCGGGGCGGCCCCGTTCAGAGCCGCCCCTGGGATCATCAGGACAGGTCGGCGATGACGCCGTTGCCCCGCTCGTTCCGGCATTCCAGCGTCGCCTCGCCGACGATCTGGAAGGCCAGAGCGTCACCGGTCTTGGCGAGGTCTTCAGCCTTCATCGGACGCAGCGTCGAGACCGCCCAGAACTTCGGGTCGATCAGGAGGCAGTCCCGCGTCAGGCCGTAGGGATGCGGGATCAGGGTCAGGTTCCCGAAGTCGGAAACGTAGACGTCCGCCGCGCCGACAATGTTGGCCTGGCTCTTGCCGTCGCTGTCCACGCGGATATCCGCAATGCCGGTGAAGCTGGAGAAGGCCTGCTTGGTCGTCGGGCCCATGTAGGCCTGAGACGGCTTTGCCCCGTTGCCAAAGCCGGTCGCCAGAACGGCTTTCAGCAGGTTCTCCGTAAAGGTCCGCTGAGTGCCGTTGGTGGCGGCGGCCACAACACCCGCCGAGAAACCACCGTTCGAGCCGCCCGAACCGCGCGAGACGTTCGAGGTCAGCCAGGCCAGGGCGCCGGCATGGGTCCGGGTCGCACCGCCGAGGGAGGCGAAGTTGCCGACCATCCGGGCTTCCATGTCCCGGGTGGTCTCGATGCCCTTCAGGAGCTTCTGACGGGAGACCGAGCCGGACTGTCCGGCCGACTTCACAGTCTGCTGGGTGTTCGAGACTTCACCGACCTTGGTGTAGATCTGAGTGAAGTTCCCGACCCGGGTCGTCAGGTTGGGAGCCGAGTTGTTGTTGAGGTTCTGGTTGCCTTCGGTCTGGGCGTTGGCCGGGTTCGGAGAGGCCAGGGTTTCGGTCTGCCACTCGTGGTAGGTCGCCGAAGCCGTGGTCTTGCCGATGTTGGCGATGAACGGAGTATCCTCCGCCGCCACCCGGTAGATCATATCCGAGAGGTCTTCCCGGTTACCGATGTTGTTGGTCGTGAGCTGAACGCTGGTATTCGCTGGCATGTGCCTGGGTCCTTATCTTCGTGTGGCGCGCTCTCGCGCTTCCATGAGGGCCACGGCGTCATCGAGGCTCTTGGTCTGTGCGAGCCGGTTTTCGAGACGCTGGATTTCCCTCTGTTGTGAATTGACCGGACTGGCGGCGGCGACGGGCGCCACAACCTTGACCGGCGGCTTGTTGGGGACGGTCTTGGCCGCTTGGGCAGCGGCTCGGGCCTTGGCCTGGCTCTCATCCCAAAGGCGGGCTTTGTTCAGGATCAGCAGTTCATCCGCCGTGGCGGACATGATGACGTCCTGGGTCAAACCGTGAGTGGTTCCATAGGCCTCCAGAGCCCGCAGGCTCTCAGGGCTGGAAAACAACTCGGGCGCCTTGGCTTGGAGATCGTTGGCCAGCTGCTGAAGGTGCGCATGATGCGCCGCGATCCGGGCTCGTTCCTCCGCAGCGCGCACGCTCTGGAGTTCGGCCATCTCGGCGTCGTACTGCGTCTTCAGCTGAAACGCCGCTTGCGGGTCCTGGGCGGCGTACTCCTGCCAGGCCTGCGGCGTCCAACCGTCCCATCGAGACTGAAAAGCCCTCTCCGCGAGAGGAAGGGCCTCCATGATGCGCTCGGCCAAGGCGTTGAAGCCCTGCACCTGCGTTTCGGCGGCCCTTCTCGCTTCTGCGGCTTCCTGCTTGACCTTGGCCGTGATCGCTTCGCGCTTGTTCTCCTGCTCCAGCACGATGCGCTGGGCTTCAGGAGTCAGTTCCGCGAAGTGGGCCTTGGCTTCCGCATCCCACCATTGCGGAGGCGGGACGGGTTCGGCCTCAGCCGCCTCCGTCCCCTCTTCCGCTGAGGCCTCTTCGGCCTCGCCTGCGTCGTCGCCGGGCGCTTCGGCCTCGCCAACGCCTTCGCCCGTGGTGTCGGGTGAATGTTGAGTGTCTTCTGCCTGCTCGACTTCGGTTTCAGGCGCGGACGCATCCGCCTCGGGCGGCGCTTCCATAAGCGCCACCGCCTGATCAAACGTCAGGGTATCCGACATGAATTGTGCCTTGAGTGACGGGCTTAGAAGCCCTGTGACTTCAGTTCGGCGACGTGCTGCTCGTAAGCGCCGTCCGCCATCAGCGCGGCCAGTCTGGCGCGCACCTTCTCAATACAGCGGGCCTCAAGGAACAGTTGCTCCCGAATGGCCGTCTCATGCGGCTCCGTCGCCGCCAGTTCGTCGAGGATCGACCGGCGGACGTACTCAAACGCCGCGCCGGTCTCCCGAAGCTCGATCTGGGCTTGCATCCCTCTGGCGATGGCGTCGCTCATCCCGGATCGCCCCCGACATAGACCTCACCGATGTCCGCGCCCGAGGCCCCCAGATCGCCGCCGTTGGGAAGCTGGGTCTGGAGCGCGATCTCCGCGGACATCTGCTCGCGCTTAAGCTGCATCTCAGCCGCAAGCTGCTCGCGCTTCAAATCCAGTTCGGCAGCCAGCTGCTCGCGCTTGAGGTCAAGCTCGGCCTGCGCCGTCTGCTGGTTCATCTGGAGCCGCGCGATCTCAATCTCGTGCGCCCGGTCCATCTTGGCCGCGTCCAGCTGTTGCGAGGCCTGCGCCTTCTGGCCTTCCAGCGCCATCTTGGCCTGCAGCTCGACAAGCGCCGGGTCCGGCCCCTGCTCCGGCTGCTGCGGCGGCTGGTCGCCGGGATCCCGGAAGAACATTTCCGGCGACTTGATGCCGGCCTTCTCCGCAAACCGGTTAGCCGAGTTGAACAACTCGCGCGGCGTGACCAGAGGTCCAGCCATCCCGCCCTGCGCCTGCACCGCGTCCCTCTGAAGCGCGATCACCCGGTCCATCACCGCCATGTCGTAATCGCGGCCACCCGAGCCCAGGCCGATCTCAACGCGCATGTCCGTCCGCGAGGCCCACTGCGACGGGTTCACCGCCACCCACTTCCCCCGCAGGCGGGTGATCCGCGCCTTCGAGGCGGACTCCCGCAACAGCGCATGGACCCCCAGGAACATGTCCTTGACGCCGGTTTCGGCAAACGTCCGGGCGATCATGCGAATGCGCCGGGAGGCTCGTGACAGCTGGGCGAGGGCGCCGGCCTTCGTCTCGTGCAGGGTGTCAGGGTTCAGGCCCTGAGCGGCGCGGACAATCCCGGTCCGCTCCTCAGCGACCGTAGAGAAGTACTCCAGATGCTGCAGCGTGTTGAAGTTCAGGCCGACGCCCGAAATTGCCGTCACCGCCCCGCCGTTTTTGCTTCGGACCGGTACCCCAGGCTCATTGCGCAGCAGGTCCGGCACCGTGTTGGCGTTAGCCCGGTCTTCGGCAACTTCATATCGCTGGTTAAGCGCGAAATACCCCGCGTCCATCGACATCCGCTGGAGCTGAGACTTGATCTTCTGAATGTCGATCAGGAAGTCAGCGAGGGAGTTCCCATAGAACCGGTGCGACACCGTGAAGGGCGTGATCGACGCCAGCTGTATTTGGTTCACCTCCTGCTTCCTCAGCAGGATCGGGGCGGACGTACCACCCGTCAGGACGCAGTAAATCTTCTCGCCGTTGTCGTCGCGGAGCCGGACATAGTGCTCCACCACCTCCACCTGCCTCAACAGGCGGGTTGACGCGCTGCCGAGCGCTTGCTGGCCTTCCCGAACCGTGTCCCGGGCCTGCGGCACTGCATTGCTGATCGTCGCCAGCCACTCCGGCAGCTGATCGACAAGATCAGGGTCGATGCCCTGGTTAATCAGGTCCTGCGCCCGAGGCCGGGAGCGCGTGGCGCAGTACGTCGCATCCTTCAGCCGAACCGTGTCCCGGGCGACGGTGATATCTTCCGGCGCAACGGCAGCGATCCGGACCGCGCCGTCTTCCTGCGGATAGCGAAGCGTGAAGTCGTACAGCTGCTCACCGGCCAGACCGGTTTCGGCCTGGTCATCGCAAAGGCGAGCGTCAACAATCTCGCCTTGCTGGGCAGCCGCTTGTAGCTCGACGGCGGTCTTGCCCTCAAAGCGCTCTTCCTTGGGCTGATCGCCCTCTTGAACCCACCACTTGAAGACCCCGGTCTTGGCCTGCAGGGCGTCCAGGATCACCGTGTTGAAAACCGACCACCCGTCGTTCTCGTCGAAGATGACGTAGCGAAGATAGTCCGTCTCTTGCTGGGCCGCTTCCTCGTCGTCCTGGTTCCGGGCCGCGAACGACACCACATCATCGCCGCCGGTGAAAATCTCCAGCAGGTCCGGAAGGATGGCCTGAATGCCGTCGCGCACGTCCATGGAGACGGCCTGCGACCGATTGGGCATGGCCGGCACGTCCGGCATGGAGCCCTTGTAGTACTCCAGCGCCAACTCGCGCTGACGGACCAGTTCCGCATCCAGGTCGAAGCCGACCGAGCGCCGCTGCTCCGAAACGACCAGGTTCAGAAGCTCTTCGTCATCCATGCCGGGCTCCTAAACAGTCGTGCCGTAGTCCGGCATGGACAACGGCAAGACGCCGCCCTTCCGTGGCTCTTCGTAGGCCACGGCCAGAAGTCCCAGCGCGTCGGCCGCATGGCTCGACCAGTCGTGCTCCGGGCCAAGCCCGACGTTTCGGTTTGGATCGCGCTTCTCGTGATAGGCCCCGAGGGCCTTCAGTCCGTCGCGCGTGGTCTCTTCATGGAAAAGCAGCGAGCCGAACAGTCGACGCAGCGCCTCAATCCGCAGCATCGCCGCGCCCCGGCCCTGATTGGCGACAATCTGGGTCTCAAAGCCGGCGCTGCGGACGTGGTCCTCATACCGGACCGCGCTCACCGCATCGCGCTGCGCACCATCATGCGGGAGGATGCACAACGCATCGCCGTGCCCGCGTGACCTCAATTCGTTGATGTAGTAGGCCAGCGGCTGACCCTGGCCCTCGATGTAGTCGATGACCCGGATTTCCCGATCCACCCACTGACTGATCCAGATCGCCGTCGAGTCCGAAACGCCAAGGTCCCAAGTCGCCCGCTTCTGAACGAGCGGATCTGTCGGAACAAAGCCGATCCGGCCCTCTTCCCGCGCCTTCGCCAGACTGGACGCGTAATAAGCCCCGTCGATGGCGGTCACATACCCGCCGCCCCAAACATGCTCCGCCTTCGCCGGGTCCGACTGGTAATCGAACTCCATCTCGGCCTTGAGCGGGCTCTTGTCGAACCACGGGTTGTCCCGCCAGCTGACCTCGACCACCAGGCTGTCCGGCGGCGGGCCATGCTCACCTCGGAACAGCTTGTCAACCGGGTCGTGATCGAACTCCGGGTTCCAGCTGAACCACAGTTCCGAGCCCGGCTTTCGCATGGTCGGGCGGATGATCTTGATCGACCGATCCGAGAAAGCCGACGCCTCTTCACCCCAGAAAATATCAGCGCCCTCAAGCGACTTCACCGCGTCCGGGTTCCGCCACATGCCGATGAAGACAAACCGCGAGCCGTTGGACTTGTGTCGAATTTCCGTGTCGAGAACGTCAAAGACGCCAGACAGGCCCAGCGACCTGATCTTGTCCTCGATCAGCTGCTTAACGCTGTCCCGCAAGGACTTCTGGATCTCGCGGGCGCACACCACCCGAAGACCACGCTGCGCCGCCATGATGACCAGGGCGGTCGCGAAGCTATGCGACTTCGCAGACCCCCGGCCGCCGTGAAAGGCCTTGTAGCGATGAGGTTGAAAGAGCCCCCGGAAGGCCGAGGGTATTTCAATCTCAGACAAACTTCACCGTCAGCTCGTGAGGCACAGGCCCGCCGTCGGGCCCGGACACCTCGCTGACCACCTTGTCGCCGTACTTCTTCGGAGCCAGCTTCGACGCCGTCCATTTCAGCGCATCCATCCGCAGGCGACCAATGGCCGCGTCCGTCGCCCTGAACGCCTCCGCCCTGATCTCGTCGGCGTAGTGGTCCGCCTGCTCTTCCCTGGCTCGCGCGTATTGGAGGCGGAACCCTTCACGGTCCCTCAGCCATCGACGCACGGTCCGAAGGTCTGGATAGCCCTCAGTTGCGCAGATCTCGCGCAGGCTTTCGCCGTCCGCCAGCCGCTCACAGATGTCGTCAGCGCGTTCCTGTGAGAAGCTGGACGGTCGGGCCATGGTTATCCTCAGTAGGTATCCGCAATCGGACCCCAGTTGGTCGTGAAGGTCGTTGGAGGGGTCAGAGCGGTCAGGGTGGCGAAGGTCTGTCCGGTCTTCCGGGTCGTGGGGAAATTGCCCAGGAGGTGACTGCGGAAGCGGGCGCCGGTGTTGTTGAAGCGGAAGCCGATGAAATAGTCTGCCGGGCCCCGGGCGAGGTAGGGGGCCGTCAGCGGAATACGCTGATAGCCAGCCGCACCAGCCTGAGGCGTCGAAGCGGTCTGAGCGACGATGGAGCCGTTGGAGTCGTACAGAATGCCGATCACGTTCCCGGCGACGAGAGTGCCGTTGAGGAGGGCGAGGCCGGTGATGAGGCTGTTCATGGGGATGAACACCTCAGAGATGTACTCTTCGGTGATGACCGGGGTTGTGTCCGTGCCCTCGGTTGCAGCGGTCACGCCGACTCCGCCGGTGTGGTAAATGGTAGAGCCCTGGAAGGGGAGAGCGGCGTCGATGCCGCGCTGGGTAACTCGTGCCATGGGTAGTTCCTTTCCGAAACGCAGGATTGCGGGAAATTGGAGAACGTGGGGATCGGCCCGCGACTATCGCTTACGGGTCAGGGTTGCTTTGCGTGTGTGTCGCGCTGTCGGGGCCGAAGGTGTGAGGGCCGGGCCTTTCGCGCACCCGACCCTCTCCGGCCGTTGCACCAGTCGCCGACCGGCTTCCCGCGCGGGGGAAGGTGATGGGGATTGCCCCGCTCGAATCGCCCCGGTTCAATCCGTGGGGCAATTCGTGGGGCAATTCGGAAAAAGCAAGGGCCGAGGTTTCCCCCGGCCCTGCCCTACAGCTCGTCCAGAGGGGGTGTGCCGAAGCAGTGACCGTTTCCTCTGGCCCACCTTTTAGGGGACATTGGCCCGCAGGCACGTCCCAGCTAAACCGATCCGGGGTAACGAAACCGTCCCGCGCTATCGTCTAGCTATCTGAACCCTCGCGGGCCAGGAATTTCCGCCGAAGCGGGTAGTCGAGGACGCCACCCACGCCGAGGCGTGAGGACAGGAGCATACCGCGCCAACTAGAAATGGCAAGGGCCGAGGTCTCCCCCGGCCCGTCGTCGGCGCAATTCGCGCCTCTAAGGATGGAACGTGCTTCGCGCCCGGTGATTTGTCAAGCGGGGCGCGTGGAAACCATCCCAAAAAAACCATCCGGGGCCGCGATAGGCTGAGACGGTTTCTTGCTGCGGAACGCCTTGTTCAACCGTTTCCCGGCATTTCTTCAGCAAAAACAGCGCAATAACATTTGCTTGGGTTTTGATTGCTGCCGCCTGAAACTGCCCCGAAAAACTGCCCCGGCAATTTTCACCCCGGTGCAGTTTATTCGGTTCCGGCGCGCCTGCTAACCCAGCGCCTCGTCAAGCTGCTTGGTCATCTCGTCCTTCACCCCGTCGAGGACCCAGACGGCCAATTCGTGCTGGGCGGCGGTGGTTGGCAAAAGGGACCAGCCGAAGGGTATCTCCCCAAGGCCGTTGCACAGGGCCGTGCGGATCAGAACGCTTACCGCCGCCGAATGAAGTTCCGGCAGCCCTTCGTCGGCGATCACCACGCTCAATGCGGATCGAAGCCCAAGCGTCTTTGCGAGGTCGGCTCGCAATTGCTCCCCGAACACATGGTCGAGGAGCGCCTTGGTTTCAGTGTCGATGTTCATGTCGTTTCCTTTTCGCTTCCCATATCCTGGGCCTTGCGGGCGATGGTCTCGGGGTCTAGGGCTTGGATGTTGGCGAGGATTCCTTGGGCGTCGTAGCTTAAAGAGCCGAACCACTTTGTGCCCTCGCCCGACGCAGCCTCCAGTCCTAGACGGATGCCCTCTAGGCGGGCGGCGTCGATCAGGTTCTGGTTTGCCTCGCGGGCAAGACGGGCGGCAATTTCGCCAACGCCAATGACGTCGTCGCCCTGCATACCCTCGTCAACCCACTGTTGGTAGGCCTGCTCGGCCAAGTCCGTGTCGTGCTTGATCCAGTCAGTCATGTTGCGCCTCGCGGGCGATGGCTTCGGGGTCAATGTTCAATATCTCGCGCAGGTCGTGGTCCTGCTTCTCTGCTATCTTTTCCGCCGCAGCCTCCAGCCCTAGTTCAATGCCCCGTTTCAGGGCGGCTCTGGTCAGGTGCTCGTTGAGGATGCGGTAGCGGAGCTTGTAGTCCCAGGCAATCCATCTGGCTAAATCACGATCATCTGCCCGATAAAGCTGGCTGACCTCCACCCACACATCATCCGCGACCGGCTGGGGTCCGCCGTCGTGTTCGATCCAGTTGGTCATCGCTTGCCTCCATTTGCCCACGGGTGTTGGCCAGGCGCGCAAAACCGGTAGAGGAGAACGTCATCTCCGCGCCACTCAAAAACACCCGCCAGACCAACCCGGTTCACGTAGTTCCGCGAGCGAACTTCAACCAGTGCATCCGGGGGCGGCGGGCGCTCACCGCCGCTCCACTCGATCCAGTCAGTCATGGTCTATCATCCCTGTGAGGTATGCGATGATCCATGCCAATACGGCAGCGGCAAGGCCGCCGACCAATGCGACGGCAGGTAGAATCCAGTCACTCATGGTGTGCCTCCCTCGCCCTCACAGGGGCCTCATAAACTCGCCTCAGGTTCTCCAGCGCGGCCCGCACAATCGCTGGCTGGGCATCCCTGCCCGTCACGCCTGATACCCGCTCCACGATGCCTCGCCATGCCATAGGCCGGTCTTCCTCGACCGTGGCCACCATGAAGGCGATCAGCAGCGCCTCGTCCATCGGCCCGACACCGGCGAGGGTGCGTTCCACCTGACGGCCAGCTATCAGCATCCGATCCGTGACCAACTCGGCAGAGCCAGACCCGCCGTCAACGAACTCCGTCCGCCCCGTTGCTCCCGAGAGCCCGCGCCATGTGGCCCAGGTCTCGGCAAGGCGCATCGCCGCGGCGTGGTGGTTTGGGGTGATGGAGCCCGAGCGCAGCAGGACGGTGAAGACGTTGGAGCGCCAGGCCGAAAGGATCTTGCCGTCCGGGCCGATGTTCACTTCGGCGCCCATGCCGGTGAGGCGCTGGACCTCGGCCTTGGTGTTGGCGCGCTCGCGTTCAGCGGCGGCGGGGTCGTGGGGCTTGCGGCGTCGGCTCATGCGGCATTGACCTCAATGTCAGCGATGCTGGCGAATAGGGACCCGTGGGCGGTCTCGATCCGGGCCTTGGCAATGGCGAAGTAATCCGGGTCGCGCTCGCACCCGATGAACCTGAACCCTTCCATCTGGGCGGCCTTGCCGGTCGAGCCCGAGCCCATGAACGGGTCGAGGACGGTGCCGCCGGGGGGCGTCACCAGCCGGCAGAGGTATTGCATCAGGTCGGTCGGTTTGACGGTCGGGTGAATGTTGCGGGCTTCGGTGCCCTCGTTCCGGTCGGTCCCGTCAGCCTTGGGCGAGTAGAAGAACCGGGCGGCCTCACCCAGCAGGCCGGTCGCCTCCCCGCTTGCGTCGTGGATCAGGTTGGCAGGCCAGCGGCCGAGC
>Ga0315902_10011098_pt1 | contig 11863 bp, 14 predicted proteins | sample LakEriMetagenome_9_FD_203523 | JGI IMG/M metagenome (GOLD analysis project Ga0315902, IMG submission 203523) | Freshwater fungal communities from buoy surface, Lake Erie, Ohio, United States - Buoy 12 MA117 | ecosystem: Environmental > Aquatic > Freshwater > Lake > Lake biofilm | place: USA... | reverse complement strand
GTGATACATATAATGCTCCCGATGCAAACGGAGTTAATTTACTAATTGTAAATGTTGCCGCTAATTCGTCTGTTGTATAATTTTCCCGTATTTGTCCAGAAAACGCATAATCTGTGATATCAATTGGTGTGTCACCGCTACTTCTGTTTTTTAGCTGTAACATTACTCTAAAAGTTTCCCCTTGACCTATTTCAAAATTCGTAATATCAGCCATAAAGTTCTCGTAGCAAACGTTTTACTATAAATATTAAAATAATGCGTAATAGAATGATTTTATATTCATTACACTCAATAAAAAACCCCGTGGCGCCATCTGTGGCGCCACGGGGTTTTTCGTCGTAGATTTGTGTACTTTTTAGTAGTTAAGTACGCAATAATCTGGTTGAATTTCGATGGTAAATTCAACTTGGTCGTCTGCACCCCAATCCATTTCTGCGAAGTCTACAGAAGTGATTTGTGCACCCTTGATAATCCATTCTTCAACCTTATCACCTACTGGGCCGAGAACGTTGAGGGTTAAATCCTTCTTATAGAATTCGAGATAGCCGTCGCGGCCGGTTACTGATTCGTGGTGTAAACGAACCCATTCCATTACTGCTTGTGCACCAGATGGAACGATTGGATCATAAAGAGTTAATGACATTGTACCCCACTTACTCTTGCCCTTGACATAACGTTGAACGTTGATGTGGTCAATTGCCTTTGCGTCTTGGGTTAACTTTGGACGATTAACTTTCTTTACGATATATGAAGGAACGCCATCCATATACAGGATGAAGCGGTTCTTCATCTTCGGTTCAAATGCTGTAAAGAATAGCTCTTGTTCTTGTACTAGGTTTGCCATGTAGGTTCTCCAAAAGGAAAATATAATTTCTTAACTATAAATATAAAGACTTGCGAAATTTGTGGAGGGAATTTTTTAGGTTCCCTCCACATTTTCAGCTTACGCCGTCGGGAATGTTGCGCCCGTTGGGAGAACGTTGAAGTCAAGAATGATGAATTCAGCGGTCTTGGTTGGTTGGAGATAGATTTGTCCATAGAGGATGTTTCTATCGATAATATCCGGCGTGTTGTTACTTTCATCCATAATAACACGGAATGCGTACAAGCCAGAACGTTCTTGAACACTTGCCAAGTATGGGTTGACAATGTTGAGGAAACGATTACGAGTGGATTCGACGTTTTGTTCGAATACGAGGTAACGTGAAGCACTTGCAATGTATTTCTTCAATGCAATTAACAAACGACGGACATTGACACGATCAAGTGCCGATGCTCTACGTTGTAATGTCTTTTGTCCCCATACACAGATACCTTGACCAGGGAACTGTGCGATTGGGTTGACCTTGCCTTCATACAAGGTATCACGACTTGGTTGTGGGAGACGTACTCTTACACCAACTGCACTTGCGATACCACCACGATTCAAACCAGCTGGTGCGAACCATTCTGCTGCAACGTTGTCGTTGTATGCATAAATTTCTGGTAGGATGACTGATGGTGGAACCCACAACAACTTGTTGGTATTTACATCGATAACTCTCAACCACGGATAGTAGGTTGCTGCATAGTTACTATCAATTTCTGCAGCCTTACCCGTTGCAGTTGCGAGGGTTGCGTTCAAACCAACAGTATCCATAATGTAGAATGCATCACCACGATCTTCACAAAGCGTCAATGCTTCGTTTGCGATATATGAGTGATATTCGTAAATAACACCTGGAAGAACCAAGAGATTGAAATCCCATTGGTCTTGATTACTGAGTGCTTGAATTGCCTTCTTATATGCTACTGAACCATCGGTTTGTGAATTTTGGATATTAAAGCCTTGTGAGTTTGATGGGACGATAGCTGCACCCATATTGATATCACGTGCTGGATTCAATCCGTCAAATCCGCCTTGGAATGGAACGGTGAATCGACGATATGGGAGACTGTCATCATCATCAAGCGCAATTGACTTAGAAGTTAAACCGTCTGGTACATCGGTTAAGTTTTCTAGATTAAATGCTGAACCAATGTTGACTGAACCTGATGGAAGTGGTGCTAAGAACGATGGATTGGTTCCTTCTGGGTCAGAGAAATCAAATCCATAGTAATACTTCTTATCAGTTGCATCAATAGTGTAGCCAGGCGTAGAACCACTCATCCAACGAGTTTCTACATATACTGGTTCTACCATTTCTGATGATGCTACACTTACTGGTGATACTAATGCGTTAAATCCAAATGGAACAGCGGTTCTTGGAATATTACCTTCAGCCATTTCGACATATACATACTTTGAACGATTTGGGAAGTCACCTTGATAATAGCGTTCGTCAGTATTTGGATCGTCATATGGAGCACTGTTACCAATTACACGAGCGACATATGTTGGACTGTCTGGGTCAAAGTTAAGATTGTCATATTGTTCTAATACTTCAATACGTGAATCTGTATCGTCATATGAACGAACTAACATTGAGAATGTTGCCCAATCGTCATTTGTACCCAACTTCATATTCAAGAATGATACCTTGATTTCCTTATTTGCCGAATTACCATCACCTAACGTGTGTAAGCGGAACAAATCAATATTGTCTCCACCAACAGTTTGTGATTGAATATATGGTGTTGATGCTTGACTGAAACGACCGTAGGTTGAACCAGAGAAGAACAATGCTGTTGATGAGGTAACTGCTGACATACTTACGGCGGTTCCTACAGAAGTTACTGCTTCTGGGAAGATTGCGTAAACATATGCACCCTTTGGTGATGTTGCAGACAATCCAAGATAGTCACCTAAGTATGAAGATGCTGCTTCATTTGTACTTAAACCAGTTACAGAAATATCTGCAGCGGTTCCTGGTACGTTAACAGTTAAATCAAAACTACCAGATGTACCGGTTACTGTAATACTTGAAATTGTATCTCCCGCACTTGTTGGGTGAAGAACTGCAAACAATTTCTTACCAGCCGAACCAGTTGCATAGATAAGTGCTGGAACTGCTGAATCGTTGTCATATCCAAGTAATCCAAGAACACGAACAACGGTAGCAACGCCTGCTTCACGTAGATAATTTTTTACAGTCAACCCAGTATAGTGATCCGGACCGGCTTCGCCGAAAGCGGTTACATATTCTTGTTGACTTCTTACAATTGTTGGGATAAACGCTGGACCTTTTGGCGTAGGTCCGATAAATGCACCCCCGATTTCACTAATGCCTTGAGTTAAGAAACTCAAGTCGCGTTCTCTAGTGAATACACCAGGAGACACAATTCTTTCATTTGCCATACGAATCCTCCAAATGGGTTATATTTTATGCTGTTATTTCGCCGGTTTCCAGATCGATATTACCTGTACCGTATTTCTCTTGTAACTTATTATAAATAACCCGTTCCTTTTCTTGGAAGTCATAGAACTTTTGCTCTTCATTTTTAATATTTTCTTCTACTTGCCCAATCTCTTTCGTCAACAAAGTTTTTGCTAAATGTAACTCGCCGATCGTGGAAATAATGGTTATTAAAATTTCTCTGAGCTGTTGTATTTCTTTTAATTCTTCTTGTGTAACCCGTTGCATAGACTAATCCTTTTTGAAAATTATATACCTATCATAAATATATTAAATTTTTCTGAAACATCATATTTTATCTGTTAGGTAACTCGGAGACTACCTCTGAATTGAATACAACTTTCTTAGGACTATACTGTACCCTATTTGTCGATTGACGATTTCCAGCTCTATTCAATGCGGACTCAGGAAGGATATATGCTCGAACCTCTATGGTAAACTTACTACGAACCAATCTGTCATTATTTCCAGGCAATTCTGTAGTTTGGTCGAATTGGCTGATTCTAGTAATAAATTTATAATTATTAGCTTCTCCCCAGTATTCATCACTTTCAAATGAAATGTTTTCTACTAATTTATTCATTTGTTCCATATATTCTGTCCAAATCATACCTTCATATGAAATGTCATAAAAGTCAGGTATCATAACAGATTGATATGTTGTACTTGGGGTAATTCCATTTAAAGCTGTAAACTTATCATAGATGTTTCGTGCATTCCATCCCGTCTTAAACGTATACTCTTGATACTTGTTTACAGGAGAATTCGTACTGTTCTTCTTCATATTAGTACGGCGAATCATCATTATTGGTAATTGAATTTTACCATTTTTATCACGAATAGAACCGTCACGTTGCACACTCTTCCAACGTTCAGGATTTCCATAAATTACAGGCACTTTAATTTGTTTCCCGTCTTGAGATACCACGGGAACTATTTTTGTTTGAAGGTATTTTAAGATAGCATTGTCAACTGTGTAGAGTCCTACCGAAACGGGAATTGGTAATTCTTTTGTTTGTTTATTATCTTCGGAACGAGAATATCGCGTTTCCGTTTGCTTCATTCCTCTATTAAACGTTGGTATACTCATACGTGCGTTTCCTCAATATTAAGCGAACTTCTACGAGTCAAGTGTGCTGCGCAAATAACAGAATGATCAAATTGAGGGCGTCCTGCAATCAATTGTACTTCGTTTACATTATCAATTTCATAATAATTTGCATCGTATCCAATAATATCACCGACTTCTGGATATACTTCAACATCTTGCAATAATTTTCTTACAAATCTAAATTCAACATTTTGATTACTGTCAAATCCAAATCCTTCTGAGGCTTGTTCTGTTTTTGGATATTGTACCAAAGCGTGAAGATTGATACCTCTATAACGCGTCTTACTAGTCGATTCCCCATAAATGTTTATACTAACAATATCAGGAATAATCTTATATAAGACAACAGGAAGATCGACTACATCTATAACAATTTCTTTATTGATGTGTTGAAAGAATTGAAAATCTCTTTCGGTTACAAATCGAGGCATTAATTATCTCAATAGATATAAAACGGAAGTGGGACGTGCTTAAATATGTCCTGCATTGCTTGTGAATTTTCCATATGCTTCTTTAATTGTGCTTGATGCCCAACTTGTTCTAATGTTTCTCTAAGTTCTTCGATAAGTGCCTTTTTCTCATCTGCTGCTTCTCGACGAAGAGTTTCACCATCCATACGAATAGATGCATCTGGTATTGGAATTTCTTGGTATTTTGCTCTAATGTTTCCTAGTAATTCTTTAGCGGTCGATAGTGTGTACTTGTAAATCCACAAGCGTCCGATACTATTAATATTTTGATACTGGATGTTATCGTATGGAATATTAGAAAAGTCAGAAACAATACTGTTATTTGAACCAGATTGTAACAATGCATCTCCCGATGACTTATCTTCTACTACCATATAATCAAACCACACCGCTGAATCTTTCTTGAAGATTGGTGTAAAGTGTACAATATTATTTGCTACACTAAAACTATATTGACTCTTACGAATCATATCGTTGACTTCAATTGCTTGAATACGAAGTAAATCTTCGTATGCCGGCATCATTACGAAAGTTACTGGTGGTGAGTATCCATCAAATCCAAACTCACTCATAAGATTAGTTAAACCAAGACCAGTAGTTGCAAATGGGTCATAATATCGTGCAATAGCTGGTGGCATGTAATGATAAATACGACGAATTTCAATTGCCTTCCCAGCATCTTCCGGTCGTACATAATCACGAACATCATACGACTGAGTGTATGCCGATGCACTAATAACTGATGATTTCATTGACACGTTGCCACCGCTCTCTGCTTCTGTTCCGTATTGTGCAGATAACTTTACCAATTGTGGTATTGGTGTGGAGATGATATTTCGTTGAGTAATGTTTACACTTGTTTTCATGCCTTGTAGTGACAACATATGTTCCCGAGCATTAAACTGATTAACTTGATTACTATATGTTGTGACTGCTTCTTCAAGACATGCATAAATTTGTTTGTGCGTCAATTCTACATCAACTACGGGGTATCCTAATCGTCTAGCCACAAACGACGCAACCCGAGGAGCTTCTGTTTGGAAATCTGTATCTGCGTCATAGAATCCAAATGGAGTTAAACCAAATGGATTTACTGGTTTTTCTTCGTATGTTATTGGTTCACGATTTTGCATATTTACCCTCTAAGAGTAGCCTTATATAAATATCAAACCTTTTTGCGGAACTCTTATTTCTTTTAAATATACTAATTAATTGTTTTTAGGCAACAAAAAGGGAGCCCTTTCGGACTCCCAGTTTGTTGTTTCTAATCTAAAGATTAGATACGGTTGATACCGTCTACTACGATCTTGCCGAAGAATTCTGGGCGGACAATCTTCTTCGCGTAGCGGGTCATTACACCGCGACGTGGTGTGAAGTTGTTTGGATCGTATACAAGCGGTGTCATAATTAATGGAATGTATGGGGCGTAGACTGCACCAGTTTCCAAGAATTGTGAACCACGGAAGCCCATAAGGATTGTGTTTTCCTTCATGTATGGGTTCTTGTAGATTGTGAAACGGTTTGCAAATGAACCAACCTTACTTACACCAGCGCTGAATTCCATCTTGTCACCATCGGTTCCTGCTTGGAAGCCTGGGATAACTTCAAGAATTGTTGCTACTGATGGTGAAACAACTGCGAAGTTTGCACCACCACGCATGGTTGCTTGGTGAATCTTGTTGGATACCTTTTGCATCTTTTGACCGAGTGTTTGGTACCAGGTCATGTTGGTCCAAGCTTGACCAGAAATATTGGTGTCATTGACCCAACCATTGTTGACCCAAAGCTTACCAATTGTGGTTGACCAGTATTCGGTTTGTGATGATGGAGCTGCTGCCATCAACATATCAAGAATTTCAAGGTCAATTTCTGTACCAACATAGTCACTCAACATTGCAGTTAATTCTGCTTCTGCGTCGATTGAGTGGTATGCGTTCAAGTCTTGTGCAAGTTCTGGTGACCAGACTGCCTTCAACTTACGGGTCTTAGCAACGATTGTTTCTGACTTGAGTTCCAAATCAATTTGTGGAATTGCCAAATCAGTTGTTGCGTCAACTGGACCACCTGTACGATCTTCGAAGTCACCACGGGTTGTATCCGTTGGTTGCTTGACGAACAATACCTTTGTCAATGAGCCTTCTGCTGAAGAACTTACGATAAAGGTGATGTTTGTGCCGTCATACTTGGTGAATTCTGGAAGAACCTTGGCACCGAAGTCAAGACCAGAGCCTGATGGAACGAATGCACGTACAGCAAGGAAGTCTGCATTTGATGCAGATGATGCTGGTACGACATACTTCATCAATGAACCAGTTACGACAAATTCATCGTTGTAGTTAACGTCTGCGAATGATACTGCACCTGATGCTACAGCGTTGATTGATACTGATGCATCGTTGATGGTGTAACCATAACGACCTGCTCCATACAAACCACCTTCTGTGGTGTTACCGAAATCGGTGAATGGAGAATCAAGTGTGGTACCATAGAGTGAAGTACCTGAGGTTTGACCATTTGCAGTATTTCCGTACTTGAAGTCCATATAGAATACTAAACCTGCTGGAAGGTTCATTGGTTGGACTGATACGAAGTTCTTACTTGCAATTGAACCGAAAACCTTACGAACTAATGGAAGTGCTACACCTGCCCATTGTTCACCAGCTGTACCCGAACCACCTGGGTTTGTTACTGATACTTCGCTGATGAGTTGGTTTGCTTGGTTTTCGAGAAGGACTGACATGCCTTGCTTGTCATATCCGTTTAAGCCTTCTAGGAGGCCTGACTTTTCCCACTTCTTAGTTAAGCCGCGGGTTTGGTTGATGATAACATCGTGTGCGGACTTAGCTTCGTTAATAAATTCACTTACTGACATGTATGTTTTCTCCTAAATGAGTTAGATAATTCCTGCGAGTTCTTGTAATCTCTTAGCAACTGTATTTTCTACAATTACTTCTGCCTTCTTTGGTGCTGTACTTGGGGTTGCCTTTGATGCCAACCCTTCGACAACAACCTTCTTACGCGTTGCGTTGAACGTCTTAGCTGCTACAGTAAGATTTTCAACAATTGCGGAATAAACAAGCTTGACTTCACGAACGGTAGTTGCTCGATCGAATGATTCGACAATGCGAATCTTCTGGTCATTGTTGAGCCCTTCCTTGCGGAACAACTTGTTTGTAAAGAGTAACTTAGCGTTTAACAAACTTACTTCTTGTAAACGACCACGGAGAACATTAACTGCTTCTCTGTATTGTGCGAGTTCGTGCTTGAGTCCTGCAAGTTTAGCAGCCATTTCCTTTGACTTGTCCATACCGACTTCTTCTTCGCCTTCTTCGGCTTCAAGTTCTGCAAGAATTTCTTCAAGATCGACTTCTTTTTCTTCACCTTCACCTTCACTTTCCTTCAATTCTTCCTTTTCTTCTTCTTTCTTTGCTTCAGCTACTGGAGCTTCCTTTTCTTCTTCCTTTGCTTCAGCTACTGGAGCTTCTGGCATTTCTTCTGATGGTTCTTCTTCCTTCTCTGAACCAGAAAGAGCTGCGATATCATTTTCTAATTCCTTGATGATTTCACCAAGATCAAAATCTGCTTCATCCCAATCGTCATACCAATCGGTTGCGCTATCTGCTGGTGCTTCACCACTCATGTCCATTTCTGATGCATCAAATGCGTCAGCTGATGGTTCCTTGTTGTCACCAGAGCCAATTGCTGATGTATCAGCTGGCATTTCTGACGAACCTTCTGCTTCCCCTTCTTCGTGCGGAAGTTCTGATGCTTCTTCCATTTCTGGAGCATCCTTCTTAAGTTCCGGCGTTTCGGTTGCTGCTTCTGCTTCAACACGAAGACGGCGAGCAATCATCTCCTTAACTTGTGGAGCGATTGATTCTTCCAAAACGAGCTTAGCATTAGCAATAGCAGTTTCACGAACTGCTTCTGCGTCTGCGATAGCTTGTTTTAAAAGCTTGTTAGTAATTTCTGCCATAAAATATTACTCCTATTGAGATTGAAGTAGATATTAACATCTACTATAATATTATTGTATAAGATTCACCAATACTAAAATTAGTGTTTCACTATTATAAATATATAGTTGAATCCAAAAACATCATTCTGAGTAGCGCTTTTGTCTAGCTAATCGCTTCTCTTCTCTTTTACGACGGCGAAGAGCTTCTTGCCGCTTGAATAACTTTTTCTTTGAGGGTTTAAGAAAATGTTCTCTTCGTCGTAACTCTTGCATAATTTCAGACTTCTTGACCATTTTAGAGAATTGACGTAATGCTTTTTCCAAATCGTCTTTTCCCTCGTTGTTCACCTTTACTTGCATCCCTACCTCGCTATGTTAATTTATTATAAATAGTTATTAATTTTTCTTAATAACTTTTTGTAACTTACCATCTTTTACAGTATGTGTTACTTTACCATCTTTCCCATACCGACCAAATCCAAAGTATTCCAATCCTTGTGATTTTGCCTGCTGACTCGGGGTATCTTTTTTAGGCTTATGTTCCCCAGTTGTTGCTTGATGTGCTAATATTTTTACTTTTGGATGTTTCTTTTGTAGGGCTCGTACTGCCTCAATATTCTTGGGGGAATCGTCAACAAATGCAACACGGTCATACCCATCACGTTGAATATGTTTGTCAATATAGTCTGCCTTCTTTTGTGGATCAGAACTACCTAATGCAGCAATACTTACACCAGTTTTAATACCAATCATTTTAAGAAATTGTGCAACAGGTCTAGTGTGACCTCGTGCTGTCAATACTACAACCTTGTCTGCTTTTTTATCAAGCACAGCCGCTCTTAAAAGTTTTGAAAATCGAATTATGGGTCTTGGATTTTTTAGTTCGTTAAATTCAGAGAAGTCAAACTTGTCACCCGGCCGCTCTTGGTACACTGCATATTGTTCGGGTGACATTGGAATGCGCTTGCCATTACGAATGACAAATACTCTTGCATCGGTTTGTGCAAGAGTATCGTCAAAATCACTTACGAATAATGTCTTTCCTTTCGGCATTTTAATGCGTTAATACCTTATAAGCTACAGCTACCATTTCATTAATGGAACGCTTGAACAATTGTTGTTTATTTTCTTCGGTTAGTTTTGAAACTACCGTCATAAGCATGTTTGCGGTAAAGGTATCAATCATTGTACCCTTAACGTAATCAGCTTTTCCCGTTTCAACTATTCGTTGTAACGTTTGTTCAACCGTATCAACCATCTTATAATTCCTTCTTCTTACGTGGCTTTTTAGCAGTTGCTTTTTTTGCAGCGGTCTTAACTTTTGTTGCAGCTGCCTTAACATCAGCAACACTTACAACACCATCCTTATTAACATCTACTACTTTTTCTACTGCTGTTTCTACCTTTTGTGCCGTTGTCTTTACGGTCTTGACTAACGGGGTATTCATATCCTTAATGACATACCAAGCAATTGCAACAAAAAGTGCGACTATAAGTAATAATCCTAGCATATATTTCTCCTTTTATTTTATTTCGCTGAGGAAGTCGTGAATTAATTTATCGATATTTTCGTAAGGTGACACAAGTTGTGGTGTTTTATTTTCATTAATAAATGCACCAATTGTGGACGGATTACTAACGATATCAAAACAAATTAAAGAAAAATCTTCTTGTACTTCAACGGTGTTTTCTCCAAGCGACTTTACCGAACCCATGCCTCGGGACGATACGCCTAGACGGATATTGTTCTTAATTAATTCACGAACAATATTACCAGTTGGTGTGGTGAGTATTTCAATGTCTCCACGAACGTCATCACCTTCTGTCCACAATCCGACGATATTGCAGCAGACATTCTTAAGGTTGACAACCGGGCTTTCTGGGTGGTCTAATTCACCCAATGCTCGACGGCTTTCTACAAAGTTCTTCTTATACATAGCGGCTTCACGCATCAAAATTTCTTTTGGATAGACTCGTCCATTTTGATTCTTGGCGTCAGCTCGTTGTAAAACCACATTTTTAAGAATCAATGGTTTGTTACCATCCATTGCTTCCGTTAAAATGCTACGGTCGTATTGAAGTTCGGTATATTCACAAAGTAATGCCATATATTATCTCTCAATAAGGGGCGCCGCCACGAGCGCGAACTTTAGCTTGCATTGCCATTCTATTCTTAATTTTTTGTACAGCATCAAGCAATTGGTCTATTCGTTGCTTAATTTGTTTCATCTTTTCAGGATTGCGAGTTTTAGTATATTGACTAGATAGTTTGTCAATTTCACTATTTAATTTTGCAATTTTTGCGTTATCCGCTTCATCTTCTGCTGCATATTGTGCATCTTGACTACCATCTGGTTCTGGATATACTGGTTTGAATTCCCCATTATCCCAATACACATCTTGACCTGCGGCTTGTCTAGCAGCATTATATTGTGCGTAAAATTCAGGCTTTTCTGCTTGTACTTTCTTTCTACTAACATACTTACCGTTAATTTCCATCTCACCTTCATCACTATGGACATCTTTCCACGGTTGGTCTGTTTGTACATTCATTTCTTTTCCACCAGGACCAATATCAGCTACTCTGGTACCGATTGGTCTACTGGTAGATACTTTGACTGGCGGACCTTGTGTGGTTGGTTTATCTACTGGTTCTAATTTACCGTCAACAGAATGATGTGTAGTTTTTCCGTCTTTTCCATAGCGACCAAATCCATAATATTCCAATCCCATTTGATCAGCTTGTTGCTTCGCAGTACCAGCACCCCATCCCAATGTTGCACGGCGTGTGCCTGGTTCTGCTTCTTCAAGTTTGGTTAACTCTTCATTAATAATTTCACGAATAATGTCCGTCAAGCGAGTCTTTTTCATATTAATAATTAAATATCGTATGGGTCATTGATACTAAACGTATCAGTTTCAGAATCATAACTAAATGGTTGTTCATAGCTATTGTTATTTTGAGCTGTCCAAACTGCTGCCTTTCTTG
>Ga0315902_10011096_pt1 | contig 11868 bp, 18 predicted proteins | sample LakEriMetagenome_9_FD_203523 | JGI IMG/M metagenome (GOLD analysis project Ga0315902, IMG submission 203523) | Freshwater fungal communities from buoy surface, Lake Erie, Ohio, United States - Buoy 12 MA117 | ecosystem: Environmental > Aquatic > Freshwater > Lake > Lake biofilm | place: USA... | reverse complement strand
AGCAAGGGATAACGCCAGGGTGGATTTACCAGCGCCTGGCGGTCCCGCAATCATGCTGACTTCGCCCCGTCTAAACGCTATCTGCTGCGCTGCAAAGGTGTGCCACACTGTTGGAAGCGTTGCACCGCCTGTCGAGGCAGTCTTGATAGCACGGGATAGTAGGCGCATTGGCTATGCGTTCTGCCTGTTCTTGCATGCTGAACCTTGTGGGCGTGGGCATGCGAAGAAGGCGCGGTATGGCTTGCCTGTTGACTTGCTGATACCAGCAGGAACGAGGCGCATTGGACCAGCACCGCAGGTGCACTCAGGCGCTCCATTGCCAGGGGATGGTGGAGTTGGTGCGTAGTTGTGTGCAGGCTGTGTAGGTGTGACCACCTGTGCATTTGGAAACGCGTTCTGTACAGCCTCAACCGCCTTAGCAGTTCCAGCCATGTTCTCAGTTGTCTGCTCTAGGTCAAGCAGTGCAGTGAGTCGAAGGGTGATGCCATCAAGGAGGACATCGAGTTCCTCCGGTGTGTTTGCACGAAGGTTTATCAACATCCCATCGCGCTTGGTCTTCCAGTTGATTTGGATTGCTGAGTTCTCACTCATCCGTGTTATCTCCTAGTTCGGGGTAGAGGTGTGAGTCTTTGCCGTTGACTGCGTAGCATGCGTGGTTGACTGAACATGTCCCACACAGGAAGCCTGGCTGTGGGATGAAGATGTTGTTGTCAACTGCAATCTTGAAGCCCTTGACTTGGCTTGCCAAGCGTGGCTCGGTGTAGTGCGAGAGGTTTGCTGGCTCGGTCAGTTCGCCTGTCCGTGCCATGAAGTACGCTCCCTTGGTAGGTCGCACACCCCACAACTTCTCACATAGCACCGCATAGGTACCCAACTGAGTGTTGGCTACGGGTGCTTTGGTTGAGGTCTTGATGTCTATGACGACAAGTTCCCCCGCTGGTGAAACCATGAGCCTGTCGAGAAAGCCCCTCATGGGCACTCCCCCTACCTCGGCACTGAGTTCTGTTTCAACGGCGTACTCGCCAGAGGGTGTCTGATAGGGAACGAACCCGCTGACCTCCCGCCATTGAATCCAGAAGTCCACCATCTTGGGTCCATTGTCAAGCCACCACGAGGCATCCTCCTTGTTGGGATATGCCTTGCTCGCCCTACCTCCGGCACGAAACGGCATGCCGTTGTTGTCCTTCTCGTAGTTAGCGTTCCAGCGGGCGTTGAACACAGCCGATGGGTCGAAACTACCGAGCAGGGAGGGAAGGGTGGTGTCGTAGATTTCAGTCGCCTCGTGTACAGCCTTACCCCCTACAAGCCAGTAGGCGGGGTTCTGCGGGACATTCTGAATACGGGTGAGGTAATATGACCAACCGCAGTTGAGCCATGTGGACATGGCGCTGTGGCTGATATACGGCTTACCCGTCTTTTCTTCGAGAGACATATAACTTCCTTTCAATAGAGGAGTTTACTACACAATGTCTCTTCTATCCTGCGACACGCCGAGGGTGAATTACAAATTTGTGCTTCAGCCTGTTCGTCACTATAATCCTGTTCGTGAGAACGGGTAAAGTGTATGCGTAGGCGTGAGCCGGAGCATACAGAGCCTGTTGCGAAGGCTGATTATAGGGGCGTGCCAACGCACGCCTGCCCTTGTGGGTGTGCAATGATGCGTATTTCTTGCATGTTTGATGAGGGAGAAGTAGTTTTTTATTTGCTTGATGCAGAGTGCTATGAGTGTGGCGCACTGCTGACGGCACCGACACCGATTGATAATGACCATGCCGATATATGAGTTCAAGTGCCTCATCTGCAATAGCCAGTACGAGGTGATGCGGGAGATGGGCGAGGAGCGCCAGCCTGTATGTTGTGGTATAAGCATGGAGAGAGTCTGGTCTGCCCCTGGGATAATCTTCAAGGGTCCAGGGTTTTACAAGACCGACAATAGGTAGTAATCTGTACCCGCTGGTATGTCGGGGAAAGCATGCCAGTTGGGGAAGAAAACAAAAAAAGCCCCCGCCTTTCAAGATTTCTCTTGAGAAGCGGGGGTCTTTGTATGTCTAAACTAACTACTTTACTCTGCCGAACTCCGGCGCAGATGGGTCAAGCCACTTGAGAACAGGTCCAAGAAAACCCGCTAAAGCGGCAGTACCTAGCACTTTCAGGTCAGTCTCACCAGCGAGGTAGAGAGCGATGGCTGCAGCAGCAGAGGCACGGAACCAAGTGAGGGATACTTGCTTTAGTACTTCCATTTACTTACCTTTCTTTTTGGTCTTGCGAATCGGGCGCGAAGGAAACCTTGCGGGTTTCTTAGAGCGCGGTGTGCTGAGTCCAGCCAGCACCTGATTTACAAGTTTGGGTTCGTTCCTCCACCAGAACCAAGGGCTTGTGTCATTGGCTCGCTCTGGCTTGATGGAGATGTGGAGGTGTTTGTTGTGCGGATTGTTACCTGTGTACTTTCTTTCACCCAACCGCTTGGACCAAATCTTTCCATTGAAGATGAGATATGAAACTCGGTCATCCTCTTTGAGATGCTTATAGATTTCTTTACAGTCAATACCGTTCTTTGGGTCATGGGTCAAATCTACCGCAAGTCCGGTGTTGTGGTCTGAGTTAGGACTTTGTTTGAAATGAGCAGTGGAAGGGAGCAACCCGTCTGATGCCTTCTTGCGTAGTGGTGCAAGAGCAGTCGCCTGGCGTAGCACGGCTAATGCAGCAGGGCTGGCAACTTTGGCAAGGGGTTTCTTCATGGATGCTCACTTCCTTAGAACTTCTTTTACTAAATCGGTTAGAATGTCCACCTTCTCTTCAAGATGGTTTACCTTGTCCTTGAGGCTTGACCCGCCGTTGGGTTTGAGTTCGGACAAGTAGTGTTTAGTCAGGTGCTTTACTCCCATGGCAGCAGCGCCAATGAGTGTTGTTACAGAGACGGCTAATCCAGCCCAATCAGCAGGTGACATTGCGGTATTCCCTTTGTGTTTAGACGACAGTACGAGCGATTACTTGAATGATTCCACCGTAGCCGGAGAAGTTGGCGTTCGGTGGTGAGGTGCGGGTGAAAGTCACCTGCTCCACCACTGCCTCTGTGGGTTCACCACCGGCAGTGAAATCTTGAATAACTAGAGACTCACCCTGTGCTTCAAGTTGCTCCAGTGATTGGAGTCTTGCAAGGGCATAGCCTTCAAATCCTATGATTTGTCGGTTGCGGTCAGTCTCTTTATCAAAGCAGAAAATAGGAATCTGTAACACACGAGCACGGGTAGGAGTAGGAAGAGCCTTGACAGAGTAGCCAAGAAGCACAGCGCCAGTCGTAGCATCCGTATCACTACGGTTGAGCCTAAAGGTGAATTGCGCCTCAGCAGTAACATCGCTGAAAACCGATGCAAGGTCGTAGTCAAACTGTTGTGTGGTCCCTTCTTGAACAGTCTTGAAGGCTTCATTGACACCATCAAGGGTGCGGAAGATGTCAACATCTCCACCGATAGCACCATCGAATCTAAGTTTTATGCGCTTCCACGCCTTGTTCTCAAAGGTGTCGAAGCGGATAATACCCGTGGTTATTTCACCAGACTCTACTAAATTACTAGCGCTTTCAATCCAAAGCCCAGAATCTTCAACCGTAAAAGCCTTGCGATTATCTGGAAGTGTTGCGATGGACCAGACAGCACCAGTGGTGCCGGTGGCGTAGATGTCTTTGGCATAAGCGTATCCGCCCGTCGAAAGCGGGGAGCCTAAATTGAACCTGATAAGACCAGAGGCTCCGCCAACTCCAGCAGCAACGCCAGCCCATACATACTCGTTGCGGGCAGTAAAAGCATAGATTCGCGTGGCTGTCTCAAATATAATGGGTCCATAAGAGAGATTGGCATTGTCATCAGATACGGCAACGCGGACTCCCTGGCTTGTTCCTATCATCACAAAGGTTCCCAAATAGCCATACATGGCTGTGAGAATCTCACCTCGTGGCAAGATAAGAACGGTAGTCATAGTGCTTAGTGCACCGTTGTTATCTACCGTAATCTTGAAAGCCAAGCCCTGGTCGCCTGAGTATCCACCAACATAGATAGCACCACTAGATTCTGTTATGGATGTAAAAGTAAAGCCGATAGGAAGTGTTGCTGAACCGTTGATTGCGGTGAGTGTACTGATATTTATGGAAGAACCAGTATTCCTGTTTATTTCATAAACAAATGTATTCTTGTTTACATCAGAAAATGCCAAGATAAAGCGTTGCTTGACATATCCTATCTGGGCAACAGCAGCATTGGCTGAGTTGATGGCATAGTCCTGATGCAAGGCGGGTGTTCCTTCATCGAAGGAGTAACGCCATACCTTGGTTGGAGTAACCATCATGAGGTCGTTACCGCCCATGGTAGCCCAAAGAATTGTCTCGGTAATCTGAGTGTTGTTGATGATGGTCGTCTCTTGACCGTCAGAGATGCGGATGCGAAGAACGCGGATGGTTTCCGTTGATGCACCCGTCACCTTGATGAGGTAGTCAACACCGGCAATGGTTGTAGAGAACACTCCTGAGCGCGATGCCGAACCCTCCTGGAGGTTGGTAGTGCGAAGTAGTTTGAGTTCTCCTGGCTCCCAGATGTCAATACCTACGCTGTCGAAGTAGCGGAAACGAACTTCCTCTGGGGTTCCAACAATGGGTTCTTGATATGTGGTGCCAGCACCAAGGTGAAAAGATGATTGTGAGCGAATCCAATAACCTGAACCAGAGAGTGACTGCTCACCTGGGTCACGGGAGTTATCGAAGCGTTGGGTACGGAACTCTGCCGTCTGCCTACGGTAGGGGGTGTTATCCGTGATGGCATAAATAAACGGCAGGGTTCCAATAGCAACATCGAACTTGTAGGTGGTTGGGTCATAGTATGCAGATGCGCGACCCGACAGGTCGATGATTACGCGTTCAGATATATCCGGTGGTCTGCTTGACATTATGCTCCTGTTTAGACGGTTGAATTATTTAGTTCTGTACTGCTACCCAGTTCTGGGCATCTTCATCCCAGGTGTACATTCCGCCATCCGCTGGATACTGGGCAGGCGCTTCCCAGAGGCAGGACTCTTCGTTCAAGAGCCAACTCGCAAAGGGCTTGGGCGGGATGAAAGCATCACGCGCCTCGTCGTAGGTGTAGCCGATGCCAGCGTAGTTCTTGCGAAAGGGTGTGCCACCTGATGAGTGGACACCGCCAGAGGTGTTGTAGGAAGTGCGCTTGCAGACCTGACCTCGGAACTCGCCATACCACTGTTCCCAGTTGATGCCGTCTTGTCCCTCGTCCTTGCCTACAATGACTTCGGTGACGGTGTTGTTGCCGTCAAGGAATGCGTAGTGTGCCATTGATACTCCTTAGAACTTGATTGAACCTGTGCCAGCAGTGAATGAATAGACTCTGTATCCAGTGCGAGAAGATGTGCTTACTGAATAAGTCAGACCTGAATCAATACTTGGCAATTCTCTATAAGTAGTTGGGTATGCAATGATAACAATTCCAGACCCACCAGCGCCAGGAGTTCCAAAAATTGTTCCACCTCCACCGCCACCAGTGTTAGCAGTTCCGCTTGTTCCGTTTCCGCCTGTGCCAGAACCGCCAGTTCCTCCACCACCCGTTCCGCCTGCACTAGCAGTATTTCCAGAACCACCACCACCTGCTCTGGTTACGGAAGTTCCAGTAATAGATGATGCTGTTCCATTTCCGCCAGTTCCGCTTGAGTAAGAACCACCAGCACCTGACGCACCACCACCGCCACCACCACCTAATTGGTTTCCGTAGTTGACTCCGTTTCCTCCATTATTTCCTTCGGATGGAGAATAACCACCTTCGTTTCCGGCTCCTCCTGTTGGAGCACCTCCAGCACTGGTCGAACCTGAACCACCACCGGAACCACCTGTCACACCGTTTGCGTTTGGACCTCCACCACCTCCACCACCAGTAGAAGTAATTGTTCCAAAGACGGAATTGCCACCTTTACCACCGTTGCTACCCCAAGAACCACCTGTTCCACCACCACCGACTGTAACGGTGTAAGAAGTTCCAGAAGCAACGCTAAATGAAGTTGAAGTTCGATAACCACCAGCACCACCACCGCCAGTTCCGCAACCACCACCACCAGCAACAACAAGATATTCAACTATGTCTGCTGGAATACCTAAAAAATTTCCCGCCAACATCGACCTGCTCTTGACTTTGTTCTTGAGACTGACGACTGCCATTAGAATGTCACCGTTCCCGTTCCTGCCGTGAATTGATAGACACGGAATCCGCTTCGTGATGTGGTCGAGTAAGAGTAGGTAAGACCTGCATCAATAGATGTCAAAGGTGGGAACTGTTGTGGGTAGGCAAGGATGACGATGCCTGAGCCGCCTGCTTTGCCAGGTTGACCAGAGTTCCAACCTCCGCCGCCACCTCCTCCGCTTCCGCTATTGGCGGATGCTGCGGTTGCATTGTTTGTAGCGTCGATTCCTCCGTTGCCACCACCTGCTTGCCCTGTTCCACCGCCAGTTCTTCCACCACCGCCACCGCCACCTGCACGGCTTACGGATGAGCCAGTGATTGAGGATGCGGTTCCATCGCCACCATTTTTACCAACAGTTCCACCAGTAGATGAAACGCCAGCAGAACCGGAACCTCCACCACCACCTGCAGCAACAGTGCCTGAAGTACCATTCCAAAACCCATTACCGCCAGCATTTCCTTGACCAGATGTTCCAGAAGCACCGTTTCCGTTGTAATTACCACCACCACCGGAACCACCAACTTCCATTTGGGTTCCGCCTTTAGTGGATGTAACAGATGCAAAAGTAGAGTCAGAGCCATTAGTGAGTAAAGCGCCACCAGCACCAACGGTGACAATATAAGAAATATTATTGGCAACACCAAACTTATCAAAAGCGCGATAGCCACCGGCTCCGCCACCACCGCCGATATTGGAACCACCCCCACCGCCACCGGCAATGACGAGGACATCGCAGTAGTTGCCAGCGTTCATCGTGTTGGTGATGTCACCCGTTCTCAAACTGCTGATTGTCATTGTTCCCCTAGTTCAGAAAGGCGGATACTTCGTCTTCGGTAAGTCCAAGTGCTGCCAACTTAGCCTTGGCAGATGCCTTAGCAGCAGCCTTGGCTGCCTCTTCTGCTTGGCGGATAGCCTCTGCCTCAGCAAAGGCAGCAGCATCAGCCTCGCGTTGGGCGATTTCCTCGGCAGTGAGTGGGAGTTCCTTGACTTCCCCTGTCGAGCAATCGACGACTATCTTGGTCGGTGTGTCGGTCATTGTTTCTCCTTATGATTTTTTGATGCCGTATAAAGTTGCGGATGAATTGGTAACGAACGAACCACCACCACAAGTTATTGTAATACTTGATATGGCTGCGGAATTGCTCCATAAACCAGCAGTCAAAGCCATAGTGCTAGCGGTTATATTAGCCTCCATTGTTGAATCAATAGATACTGATTTATTGGTCGAACCGGCGTAATTGGGAATATAATAAAAAGCACTACCAAAAGTAGATGCTGTTGAAGTGCCACCAGATAACCAGATATAAATTTCGCTATTGTAAGTATAAGATAACGCGCTAGTTCCGTTACCATATAATGTCCTTGCGCTTTTATTTGCCCCTGAACCATTGAATGAAATAGTTGCATTAGTCTCTACTGTTGTTTCATTAGAGCGAAGTGATGCAAAAATAACCAAGTCATCAAAAGTTCCAGGGATGCTCGTAAACTCAATAGCAGCCTGGGTAGCACCCGTCACCGTCACGGACTGAATCTTTACATAAGAACCTGGCATCGTTATCCTGCCTTTACGCCGTACATAGTGATTGTGCTATTGGCTGAAATAGAGTTCGATGTGCCAAAACCAGTGGTGGCAAATGTCACTGTTGTTATCGCCGAGGTTGAGCGATAAAGACCAACGATTGCATCCGTTCCGTTACCAGCATCGTTTGACCGAATCAAGGAAGTCTTGTTTGTTGTGGAATTGGAATAGTCCATCACCTGCATAATGCTCACTGTGTTACCCATCGTTGATGTTGGATAACCGTTGCGGGTAATCGTCATCATCGTTTGGCTTGTCTGACGGTCTGATACCGCAGTGCTTCCACTTCCAGCCAACCGAGTAACGGAATAATTGCTTGCCGTATCGGAATTGAACCTAACAAAGATGTTGTCCGTACTCGTTGATGCCAACTGTATGACAAACACAAGGTCAGTGTAAGTGCCAGTAATGTTAGAAAACTGAATCGTAGCAGCAGCACTTCCTAGCGTAGTCGTGGCAAGCGGTTGATAAGTTGCTGGCATATCTATCCCCGTATTCCGTAGAGGGCAAAGTGGGAGTTTGGCGATATATTATTGCTAGTATCTACATAGATTCTAATGTCTGTAGTAGCATTGGATGAACGCCAAGAGTTTGAAATAATCCCCAATATCCCTGAACCATTGGCATCAAATCCAGCAATAGAGCGTGTTGTTTTGTATTTATTTGTATCAGCATAATCTAAAATATCCATTACAAAACTAGCAAAATAAGTAGTATTATTGCTATAGGCAAGGTTCATTGCTGTTGCGCTTGCACCAGATACCGCTTCTGTATATGCAGTAGTTCCATTACCTAATAAAGAATGATAAGAATAGTTTGCTGCGGTATCAATCGTTCCAGCATTACCAAACCTAATGTATGTCCATTGTGATGTAGTTGCTGGTTTCCAGATACCTCGGATTTGTAAATGTTTGTAGGTTGTTGGTATTGATGAAAAATCAATCTGAGTAGCGTTACCAGAACCCACTGTTACAGAAGCAATAGCCTGAAAGTCACCAAACCACTGGTCATTTCCAGCCAGCGCACTGATACCGGTCCAACCCGTCCTTATGCTCTTGATGGACATAGATTAGGAAATCTCGCTACCGAACGCGGTGAAGGAAAGATTGGCTGTAGAGCCTCGGACGGTGATGACATCCGATGCGTTCATCGTCGCGCCAATAGTAATGATAGTAGAATCGCTACCACCCACGGTGACATCGAAGGCAAGGTAGTGTTGGTTAGCGATAGTAGCGCCGTCGGGTCGTACTGCGATACGAAAGGTAGCAGCAGCACTGTCGCGGTTAGCGACAACGATGCTTGATACCACCGTCTCGGTTGCCGATGGCACGGTGTAGAGGGTTGTGTCGGTGGTAGCAGACGGTGCTGACTGACCAAGGACTTTATAGTTTGTTGGCATTGCTTATGCTCCCATCAAGAGGAATACGGTTGCTGTTGGGTCGGTGGTGATTGCTGCCCACGAAGCGCTGGAGCCGTTCGTGGTTAGGTACTTGCCGTTATTTCCAGTCTGACTTGGCAGGGCATCAACTGCAGCCCACTGAGTTGTTGTCCCCGTGGTCTGTAAGTATTTACCATCATTGCCAGTTTGACTTGGAACAACATAAGCAGCAGCAGATGCAGCACTGGTAGCAGCACTTGATGCAGAGGTTGCTGCACTATTGGCTGATGTCAGGGCAGAGGATGCCGATGTCGCTGCTGATGTAGCGCTAGTGGCAGCCGATGTAGCGCTAGTTGCTGCAGAGGTAGCCGATGTCAAAGCAGACGAGGCTGAGGTGGCAGCACTTGTAGCACTGGTAGCAGCCGAAGTTGCCGAGGCGCTTGCAGCGGATGCTTGAGCGATAGCGATAGAGGCAGCGCTGTCTGCAGCAACGGCACTGCTATTAGCAGCAGTTGCGCTGGATGCAGCGGAGGTGGCACTGGTTGCTGCGCTTGTGGCGCTGGTAGCAGCAGAGGTGGCGCTAACTGCAGCACTTGCAGCAGAGATTGCAGCAGAGGTAGCAGAACCTAAGATGCTATCAACATAGTTCTTTGGCGTAGCCGATGAATCGACCATGCCTGCGCTAGACAAGCCGGTGATAACTGGCGAGCCTGATATGGTCGGGCTAACGAAGGTAGCGCTAGATGCTGTGAAGGAACCTGTAAAGGTACCTGCAGAGTATGTCTTGTTGGTAAGGGTCTGAGTCTTAGAGGTACCGACAACAACGCCTTCACCCGTTGCAATACCATGCACATGGGTCTGGTTGGCAGCAACAAGGATGGTTTCGTCAATGTCATAGCCACGGGCTGCGATGTGGTTCTCTGCCTCGCGGAAGTCACGACCAGAGACACCGTGACGAACAACAGCACCTGCAGAGTGAGCAACGGCAGCCGTACCATCGCCACCACGAGTAACCGTGAGCGTGGTGCTAGAGCCTGATGTGACCGTAAGGACTTCTTCCTTGGAAGTGTCTGGGTCAACAATGAGCGTGTATGGGAAGTTTGTCGGGAAACCGCTGATGGACACAACGATGAACGAGGTGTTGGACTGTCCTGATGATTGTGCGGGGATAGCCGACTGGAGCGATGTCTCTACTGCGGTTGAGGAGTAGTACCGCGCTGGTGAGCCTGGGTCGCCTGCTGCCATGTTTTACCTATCTCTGGTAGTGGGAACGGATGGGGTACTGACGGCGCTGATTGCCCGCCACTTCGTTTAGACGCTGTTGGTAAATGTTGTACAAGAATCTGGAAGCGTTCTGTCCAGAGCCTGCTGGTCGCACGCCATCAAGCGCATCTGCCATAGCAGACTGCGGACCAAGGCGTGATGGGTCTAGGAATGAAATCATGCGGAAGGCTGCGCCATAGATGACAACATCCTCCGAGTAGGAAGGCATGCCCGTTACCGTCTCAAAGTCATCGCTGTCGTTGACCATAAGTGTTGGGCGCTTGGAGTAGGTGACATGCACCGTCTGCCCAGGCACGATGTTGGAGTACACGCTGATGGACTTACCCGATGTGTAAACGGATGTATCCGCATTGCGGTCCACCGTGTAACTGCGAGCAGGGAACCATTCCTTAGATGGACCTACCAACGAGTAGGTCATGCTAAGTACATCCTGAAAATCTGATGGCAACTCATAGGTAGTACGGGCTGCGATATAGGCAAAGTCGTGGGTGTCCACTGCGAAGACTGACGGAAACATTGCATCAAGCGTGTTGTTGATGGCGTTCTTGATTTCCTTGCGAGGGAAGATAGGACTACCTATAACCTTGGCATTGGTTGCATGAGTACTGGCTGTAGTACCACGCTGTCCTCTTCCCCATGGGGGAAGGTTCAAGATATTGTTTACATTGTCGGTGCTGTTGATAAAGAAGATTTCATCATCTACTTGAGCAAAGCCACGCCCAAGAACCGTAGCATCATAAACAGTGAACGATGTGCCGGTGGTTGTCGTAACGGCAGCAGTAAGCCAGGTGGTCGGCTCTGAGTTCTCCGTATAGCCATGGAGGACCGACTCAACGCGGTCAGCCAGTTGTCCAAAAGTACTCATAGATTTATGCTCCTTAGGGCATCCACGGCAGATAGTCCGCTGGTTCCAGCAATCTCGTTGCAGACGGCGTTTAGACCAAGGTAGTCATCTGGCTGCCTGGTGGAACTTGCCTTGATGTTGAGGGCACCCAACAGACCTAGCCCGCTGGTGCCAGCCCAGGCGTTGGCTGCCCCTACAAGGGCTTTATAGGCTGTTAGCGCGGGGTATGTGCCTCCGTTGGCAAGACGGTTCATCTCGCTCGTAAGCGTGCTTCCTGCGACTCCTGTAGCCATTTACTTAGCCTTTCTCCTGACTGCTGCGTTATCCACAAGGTTGGGATAGGGACGACCAGCCTTCTTAGCCCGTGCCTTAGCCTGAGCCTTCTGTGCTGGAGTTAGAGGGGTTGACTTCTTCTTTGGGTTCTTCTTGTCCCAAAATGCTTTCTTCTTCACCACTTCACCTTGTCTGCCCAATATGCTGCCGACATCTTGCCTTTGGCGATGTTCTTAGCATGGCGAGCCTTGAAGGACTTTTGACGGGCGGTGGGCTTGC
>Ga0315902_10011093_pt1 | contig 11870 bp, 10 predicted proteins | sample LakEriMetagenome_9_FD_203523 | JGI IMG/M metagenome (GOLD analysis project Ga0315902, IMG submission 203523) | Freshwater fungal communities from buoy surface, Lake Erie, Ohio, United States - Buoy 12 MA117 | ecosystem: Environmental > Aquatic > Freshwater > Lake > Lake biofilm | place: USA... | reverse complement strand
CCCTCAGCTACCTCAAGGAAATCAGGGGGGAGGTATCAATCTTTTTGGGGCTGCAACCTCGCAGATTGCTACGCCAACGACTCCGACAGCCTTCGAAATGAGGCAGACTGGTGTTAAGCTTGAGGCTGAGCCAACTGTCGGACCCGATGGAAATACTATTGAATTGAATCTTTCGCCGGAAGTCGTCGAATTTGATGGGTTCATCAATTACGGCTCTCCCATTCTTTCACCTGGTCAGACTTTGCCAATCGTCGTTGGTGGAGCGTTGCTCGGTTTCAACAACACGGGAGATCGTGTTATCACCCCTAATGTGATCAATCAGCCGATTTTCTCCGTCAGAAAAGTGACCACTGGGGTGACTGTGTGGGATGGGCAGACTGTGGTGCTTGGTGGTCTGATTCGCGAAGACGTTCAGGACGTTGAAGATAAAGTGCCTATCCTTGGCGACATTCCGATTCTCGGTCGCTTGTTCCGCACGGAGGCGGAGGAGCACTTTAAGCGTAATTTGATCGTGTTTGTGACGGCTTATCTGATTGATCCGTCTGGCCAACGTCTCAAGGCTCCTGTGACTGGCTCTTCGGCGGTGGCGGCTGATGCCTCTGGAGCGAGTCTTTTGCTCCCGGCCGTCGGCGGGGCGCGATAAGTCGCAGCTAACCCATGATTCTGAAGAGCGGGTCGCGTCATGCGCGGCCCGCTTTTATTTTATGAAAAAGCTTCTGATCACTGGAGGGGTGGGCACTGGCAAATCAGCCTTCATGAAATTCGTGGGGCCGGTTCTCCGGCATCGTTTGACCGCCTTCTCCGCTGACCAAGCTGTTCAAAAACTGTATCAGGTTAGTTCATTCAAAAACTCGCTCGCTAACTTGTTCGGGGATCGGGTTCTCATCCTAAAGAATGAGGGAGGTGAGCTTGAAGTTGATCGAGCATGGTTACGGGACCATGTTTTACCCTTTCCGGAGGCTAGGCGAGCGCTAGAAGGCTGTGTGCATGGCAGGGTTCTGGAGATGCTTGAGGTCACATGTGATTGTGCACGGAATGCGGGGGAAAAGGTTTTTGTTGCGGAAGTCCCGCTGCACTATGAGATTGGACAAGTAATTTCAGCGGACTTGGTCATCGTGGTGGCTGCTAGCCGGTCGGTGCAAGTCAGGCGTATGATGGAAAACAGGGGATTGGACGAGGCAACCGCACAAGCCTTTCTGAATGCCCAGTGGCCCATTGAAGCCAAGGTTGAAAAAGCGGATGTGGTCATTTGGAATGATGGTGACCCTTCTGCTTTGGAATGCCAGACGCTGCTACTTGCCAATCTACTTAACCTCGAATGAACGATCCCATAGAAACCACCTTGCCTACGACGGAGGTCGGGGCTGGAATGGCGCCTGCCAGTGAGCAGGCAAATGATTCTGCGCCAGTGGCTTCAGCGACAGCCATCGAACCCGTGGAGCCATCAACGACTCCAGCCGGGGATGCTGAGAACCCAGCAGTAGCAGAGCCGACACCCAGGGTGGAGGAAGGTGCGCTGCCCCCGTTCCCCCAGGAGGTGTCGATTAACGAACTTCAAAACGCGACGCTGGCCGAGATCCAGGCGCTGGCAGAGACGGTGGGCTTCCGCCTGAATGCCGCACGCACGAAACACCAGCTGATCTATGACCTGTGCTCGTTCATGGCGGAGCATCGGACCAAATTGAAAGTCGAGGGCATCTTGGAGCTTGGCTCGGAGAATTTTGGCCTGATCCGCTATCCGAAGTACAGCTTTGCACCGCTGCCCGAGGATGTGTTTGTGCCTTTGTTCCTTGTGAGGAAGTTCAACCTTCGTGCCAGCCAGCGCATCGCGGGCTATGCCAAGGCTCCGAAGGACAAGGACAAATACATCGCCATCGACCGCATCACGGAGGTGGAAGGCACGCCGATTGATGAATGGCAGCCGCCGACCGATTTCGAGAAACTCACGGCCACTTTTCCGAACAAGCGCATCATCTTGGAGGTGCCCAAACCCTGCCCGCCCAGCGTGCGGATCATGGATTTGGTGGCACCGCTTGGCAAAGGACAGCGCGGCTTGATCTGTGCGCCGCCTCGCAGTGGCAAAACGATCCTGCTCAAAGACATCGCCCGCTCAATCGTGGCGAATCACAAGGAAGTTTCGCTCATCGTGCTGTTGCTCGACGAGCGTCCTGAGGAAGTCACCGACTTCGAGGAGACCGTGCAGGGCGTGGAGATCTTCAGCTCGACCTTCGACGAGAGTCCGAAGCGTCACACGCAGGTGGCAGAAGTGGTTCGCGAACGTGCTTGCAGGCTTGTGGAGCTCAAAAAGGACGTGGTGATCCTGCTCGACAGCATCACCCGCCTGGCTCGTGGCTACAACATGATGCAAAGCGGCAAGGGCGCGCTGATGTCCGGCGGTGTGGGCAAGAACGCACTGCTCAAACCGAAGAAGTTTTTCGGCTCCGCGCGCAATGTCGAGGAGGGAGGCAGCCTCACGATCATCGCCACGGCGCTCATCGAGACCGAGAGCCGCATGGACGATGTGATCTTCGAGGAGTTCAAAGGCACCGGCAACATGGAGGCGACGCTGGATCGCGAGATTTCCGAGCGCCGCATCTTCCCGGCGCTGCATGTGCTGAAGTCCGGCACCCGGAAAGACGACCTGCTTTACCATCCGGAGGAGTTTCGCCGCATTGCCCAGATTCGCCGGCAACTGGCCCAGGTGCCCGCCACGGACGCCTTGGAGCTGCTGCTTCGCAACATCGCCCGCACCAGCAACAATGCCGAGATCCTTCTCGGTGGCTTGAAATGACGCGCGGCATGGATTCAGGCACTCAACAGCAAAGCGGTGCTGAAACCGCGACAACGCTCGCCGTGAAGGATTGGGTGTTCATCGACACCTCCGAGCAGCTTTCTGCTTGGCTGGCGGAGATGCGTCAGTGGCTCGCTGCCAGCCCTGACAAGCGCTGCTGCCTCGACACGGAGGCCGACAGCCTTCACCACTACCACGAGAAGCTCTGCCTGCTGCAGGTGAATTGCGCCGGGAAGTATGCGCTGGTCGATCCGCTGGCTGTGCCGGACGTGGATGAACTTCTCGCGCTGCTCGATGCGCACGAGCTGTGGTTCCATGGTGCCGATTACGACCTCACGCTGCTGCGCCGCACCTACGGCTGGAGTCCACGGGTGATTCGCGACACGCAAATTGCTGCCCGGCTGCTTGGCGCGAGACAGTTTGGGCTCGCGGCGCTGGTGAAGAACCATTTCGACCTCGACCTCTGCAAAGCCTCGCAGAAAGCCGATTGGAGCCGCAGGCCTCTGCCGCCGAACATGCTTTCCTACGCCGTCGATGACGTGCGTTATCTTCTGCCGCTTGCGGATCGTCTGGTGGCCGGGTTGCGTGAAAAGGGCCGGGAAGACTGGTTTCATCAAAGCTGCCGTTCTTTGCAGGATGATGTCGCGGCTCGTGACAGCGCCCCGCGAGAGGACCCGTGGCGCGTGAATGGCTGCGGCCGCCTGCATCCGAAGGGACTCGCTTTGCTCAAAGGCATGTGGGACTGGCGGGAGGGCATCGCGCAGGAGCGCGATCTGCCTTGCTTCAAGATCATGTCAAACAAGCAGATGGTGGCCTATGCCGAGCAATTTGAGGCAGGCAGCACCTCGCTCATGCCGCCGAATGGCTGGCGCCCGCGGTGGAAGCAGCAGTTTCACGAAATCGTGGCCGCCGTCACCGTTTCGCCCCCTTCCGAGTGGCCGCAGCGTCCGAAAAAGACCAAAGGACGGCTCAGCGATGCCCAGCGCGACGCGATCGACCGTCTCTGCGGGCAGCGGGATACCATCGCGAATGGCCTCGAAATCGAGCCTTCGCTGCTCGGTTCCCGTTCCACGGTGGAAGACCTCGTCGTGCAGGGCGATCCTGTGACGCATTTGATGCCTTGGCAGCATGAGTTGCTCTTTGACGCGGTCAATCAGGCCCTAGCCAAGCCGGCAGCGGCCTAATTCAAGCGGTCACCACAAGGTAAAGCCGACTTGGCCAGCCCGGCGGACCTTGCTGCTAAACAACGTCAGCAGGCAGCCCACGCCATAGGTCAGGTTCGTCATTCCCACCCAGATGGGCAGCAGGGAATGAGGCACAAGCGGTGCCCTGGGAGGCTCGAGACCAGGAAAGACGCTGTTGGTGAAATAGATGCCTGTGCCTGCAATCACGGCAAAAAGGGCCGCCAGCAGCCACTGGCACCAACGAAATTCGTTCATGAATCCTACCATGGCCCCGAGCGTGAACAGATACCAGCCGAGCGCGGCACCAAACCATCGAAACAGCTCATGAAACAGCAGCAGTGCGATGACGGTGGCTCCGGCGATCATGTGCACCCACATCAGTTTTCGGGTGAAAATGACCTCCTTGAGGCAAGGGTTACCGCGGTGGCGTTGAACGTCGAGCATCAGTCGTTTTGAAAAATCAGGGAGAGGGGAGGAGATTGTCCTTGGTCAGGACGGAAGCACCTTCAGGAAGACGGAGCCACGGTTTGTCCTTAGCAATCTTACGGCCACAGTCTATGCAAAGATTGCTGCTCACGAGGAGGTTTTTGACCTCGCCCTCGGCCCACACCGCCTCCGTGGAGAGTCCGGAAAACGTGTTTCCGTTGATGCTCAGGCCATTCACCCCGTTTTCAATGCGGATGCCCGTTCCTTCATCCGTGCCCATCGGCGTTTTCGCCTCGGCAGGGCGTTTGTCCTGGCCTGCACCGATGTAGGTGTTGCAGAAGGTGTTTCCGGAAATGGTGTTACGCTCCGACGCCGCGGCGACCCGCACGGAAAAGCGATGGGCGATGGTGAAGGTGTTCGCGCTCAAAGTGCAGCCGCAGGCATCGCGGAGGTCGATGCCGCCTTCCAGGTGGTGGGCGATCACATTGGCGCTCAGCGTGATGCCGTAGCAATCGCGGTCGAGGATCACGGCGGTGCCGTTGCACTCCTCGATCATGTTGCCGCTCACCACCGAGCCGTAGGTGTTTTCGACGATGATGCCGTTTCCGAGGTGGTCATCGATGTTGTTGCCGTTCATGCACAGGTTGAACGAGTCCGCGCAGTGCAGCGCGTCCTGGTTTTCCTCGAAGTGGTTCGCGTTCACCACGATGTCGTGGCAGTCAAAGATCTCGATCCCGCACTTTTTGTTGTAGGTCAGGATGCAGTCCGCGATGCGAGGGTCCTCAAAGCAACTCTTCAACTGGATGCCGTGGCCGCCATGGTGGTCGATGGACACGCCTTCGAGGTAAATCTCCTGAATGCACTCGGCGAAGATACCGTCGCCGCTCTTTTCGCTCCCGCTGATGCGCAGATCTGCCATCTGGACGCGCCATAGGCGGGCTTGTTTGTCCTCGTCGAGGTTCGCAGGGCGGAGGATGAAAGCGGGGGCACCCTGCTCGTTCTTGTTTTGGATGTGCGTGGCGGCTCCGGAGCCCACGATGCGGGTATCGCCGGTTTTCACCCGCAGCGGCTCGGTGATCTCGTAAAGGCCCGGCGGGATGCTTACCAGCCCTCCAGCCTCAGGAACGGCGTCCAGAGCGGCCTGGAGGTTTGGGAATTTCGAGGCATCGACCGTGGTGGCTGAAGAAACGCCAGCCAGAGTGTGGAGGACGAGGGCGGCGAGGAGCGAAAGAGGCTTCATGGAGGCTCATACGGGCCTCTAAAGAAGCTTTTGCCTTGTTTTCGCCCCGGCTGCCGATGTCGTGTGAACAAGCCCGGAGTTTTTTCGGCTTATGTCGCTGGCTGTGAAACAAGTTGGCGGGGTTGAGACGCAGAATTGAAGCTTTTTCCCTCTGCAAGAGCAGCGAACGAAGGTCGCTCCAGCCGATGAACGGCCATGGAAGCACTTGAAACGTCGCAAATGGCTGTGGAACAGATTCTCAGCCGTTTGTTTGGAGTTCTTAACAGGCGGGCCTCTCCTTCGAGAAAACGCTGGAAGCCTTGTAAAATCAAGCCTCCAGCTTCACTCGCCATTTTTGAGGTGTTTGGGCCGTGTTGGGTGATTTCTTGGAGTTCGTGACACCTTCGTCACGTCCGGCGTGCTGTTCCTCGTCGTGATTCCGTGCGTTCCACGGCGGGTCCTTGGGGCTTTAGGCGGCCTTTGGGGCTGGAAATGCGCGGCTTCGACTGAGAGGAGCGTGGCAGATGTGAGAAGCCCACAACCCATTGTGAACAACCTGTCAAAAACTCACCGGATCGAAGGAGAAAATTGGGAAAAAGCCTCTTCAGCGGTTGGTTTGGCCTCGGGCTCGTGGACCTCGCTGCGAAATTGGGTAGGGCAGGGGATTTTTCTTGCCTTCGCGGCGGATTTTTGAGACGACAGCGGGGCGCTCAAATCGCCCTCTGACCATGGAAACGCCCCCGCTGCCCCTGCAACTCTTCACCCTGCGCGAAGGCCTCGTCTCCAGCACGGCGGACCAAACCCTCGTGGATGCCTTCGCGGCCGATTTTCAGGGCCTGAAGCACTTTGGAGCAAAACTGGGCGAGGCACTCGAACTCGGTCCACCTTGGACAGGCACCCTGCAGGAGGAGGACTTCACGCTGAATTTTGCCTACTTCGATGCTGGCACGAGCGCTCTCGATCCGGGAGCCGGGGCCATGATCGGCGAGAATCGGCCCTTCTTTGAACTGCTGAACCGCATCAACGACCTCGAAGCCTGATTCCACCGCCATGGCCGCCACCATCACACCTTCTCTTCGTTCGTCTTTGGAGCGCCTGAAGCACGCCGGCTCCGTCAATGGCCTGCTGCTCGGCTGGCGTCGGCAGATTCTGATCAATCTGCTGCCTTATGAGGACTTTCGTGCCGAGCGTGCCCTGCACATGCTGCTCGATGCGGGCGGCCATTTTTCGAGTGGCGGCGATCGCGAGGTGAAATCATTCTGGTTTGGCTTCGAGGGCGTCTTCGCGCTCGCCTTGTTTCAGGGCGAGACCTCCCTGCTCATCCTGCACACGCAGGCCGCCGAGGTCGATTTCCTGCGAAGTGCCGCGGCCACCTTCCTCGATGACACACAATTACTCGTCGATGCCGTGCTCAATCCGCAAAACGCGGGCAGTGACGACACGCAGCCGCTTTCCGAGAGCGCGGTCAATCTCACGAAAGTCATCCCACACTGAAAGGATGCCATGCCGCCGGGCGAATTGAATGCGCCCTTCGAATGACGCTGCCATTCCGAGGCAGCCTCCGACCTTCTTTTTGATCTGACCATGCTCACCACCGCCTCCCAGCCCCGCCGCCAGTTCCTCCAGACCACCGCCATCCTAACCGCCGCAGGCACGCTGCGGGCGCAGCAAAAGGCGGACTCGAATGAAACGCTCCGCATCGGCCTCATCGGCTGCGGTGGACGTGGCACCGGTGCCGCCGCACAGGCTTTGCGTGCGGATTACAACGCCAAGCTTGTCGCCATGGCGGATGCCTTCGACACGCAGATCGAAAACAGCATCAAGAACCTCTCCACGCAGTTCCCGGACCGCGTCGATGTGAAGCCGGACAAGAAATTCACCGGTCTCGATGCTTACAAGAAGCTCATCGATTGCGGCGTCGATGTCGTTTTGCTTGCCACGCCTCCCGGCTTCCGTCCGCTGCATCTCACCGCGGCCGTCGAGGCTGGAAAACATATCTTCTGCGAGAAGCCGATGGCCGTGGATGCCGCGGGGTATCGCGTGGCGCAGGCGGCTGTCGAGAAGGCGAAGCAGAAGAAGCTCAATCTCGTGGCCGGTTTCTGCTGGCGCTATGCCACCAGCCGCATCGAGGCCTACAAGCGCCTGCACGACGGCCAGATTGGCGATATCACCAGCATCCTCGCCACCTACTACGCCGGCCCGGTGAAGCCCATGCCGCCCGCCAGCGGCCGCCCCGCCGGCATGGGCGATGTCGAGTGGCAGGTGCGGAACTGGTATAACTTCTCCTGGCTCAGCGGTGACTCGCTCGTCGAGCAGGCCGTGCATAGCCTCGACAAGATTTGCTGGGCCATGAAGGACAAGCCGCCGGTCTCGGTGATCGCCACAGGCGGTCGCCAGATCCCAAATGAAGGCGGAAACATCTTCGATCACTTCCACGCGGCCTACGAATGGGAAGGTGGCCTGCTTTGCCATATCACCAATCGTCAGATCGTCGGCTGTCACAACGAGGTCATCGATGTCGTCAGCGGCACGAAAGGACGTCTCGTGGTCGGCAAGGGTTCTGCTCCCTACATTGATGGTGAGCAGCGCTGGCGCTGGCGTGGCGATGAAAAGAACATGTATGACCTCGAGCACGAGGCGCTCTTCAATGCCATCCGCAAAGGCGAGGTGATCAATGATGGTGACCGCATGATGAGCAGCACGCTGATTGCCATCATGGGCCGCGAGGCCGCTTACACCGGGCAGAAGATTCAGTGGGCCGCCGATGCCGCGCCTGCCGCTGCTCCGGAGGACCGTAAAGCGAAGAAGGAAAAAGGCGGCAAGGATGCCGCGGCACCACGTGCACCCAGCGTGCCCGCGATGCTTTCCTCGCAGCAGGACCTCGCGCCGGACAATCTTCAATTTGGCGACAAATTTGACCCGGGTCCGATCCCGCGTCCTGGTGTCACGAAGTTCGTCTGATGCTTCGAGCGACTCGCCGGGCAGATTTGTTTTGCGGCCTGACGCGTTTCCCGTTATGCCCGGAGCCTTATGAAGCCTTCCTGGTCCATCCGCCTCGTGCGGGCGATGTTTTTTGCGCTGTCCGTCTTTGTGGGCATCGCCATCGCCCTCGGCATGGAGGAGCCGGCGTGGGTCGGAGCGCTTTTAGGGCTTGGCTACATGGCTCTGCTGCTGGCGCTCGATGTCATTTTTGCCCGATTCACGCTGCGTGACTTCTCTCATGCCACGGTGGGCCTCGCCATCGGGCTGTTTTGCGCCTGGCTGGTCACTCGCGTCGGCGTCTTCCAGCTCGCCTACTTTCAAAGCCAGCCAAATGCTGAAATGCTGCGCACCATCGTCGAAGTGTGCATCTACGGCTCGCTTGCCTTCCTTGGCATCAGTTTCGCGTTGCGCAGTGATCGCGATCATTTTGCCTTCCTGATCCCATTCGTGCGCTTTCGTCGCGAAGGCTCCGAAGGCGAGCCGGTGGTGCTCGATCTCAGCGTGGCCGGTGACAGCCGGGTGCTGCGCATGCTCGGCACCGGTTTCCTCAGCGGCACGGTCGTGGTGCCACGCTTCGTGCTCGATGAATTGCAACGCCAGTCCGAGTCCGAAGACCTCATCACCTCGCAAAAAGGAAAACGCGGCCTCGAGATGATGGAGAAGCTTCGCGGCCTGCCCGATGCGCGTGTTTCCGTGCATGAGAATGCTGGCGGAGCCGAGTTGCCCGTCGATGCGCGATTGGTCTCGCTCGCTCGCGAGGTGAATGCCCGGCTGCTCACGAGTGATGAAGGTCTCGCCAAGGTCGCCCGTCTTCGCGGCATCACCGTGCTGAGCTTTCCCGAGCTCACGGCCGCGCTCACGGTCGAAATCGGCGTCGGTGACGAACTCACGCTCGCTTTGACAAAGCCGGGCAAGGACAAGCATCAAGCCGTCGGCTACCTCGACAACGGCACGATGATCGTCGTGAACCAGGCCGCTGCCCTGCTGGGACAAACGGTGCATGTGGTCGTCTGTGGCGCTCACACGACTTCGGCCGGCCGTTTGATCTTCGCGGAGCTCAAAGCGAAGGCTTGAAGACCTCAGCGCTTCCTGCCGCGAATGGCCGTGAGACCTGCCAACGCGATCAAGAGTGCCGATTGCGGCTCAGGCACCACGGCGATGGCTTGAATGGCGGCCGCGTTGGTCGAGATGCGGGAGGCATACATGCTGGATGGATTGTCTGGTCCCGCATCAGGGATGAGCGTCCAGCCTTGTCCGTCGGAACCCTGATACAAACCGCCACGATCAAACAGCGCTGCATTGAACTCAGAACCATCGCCGGTGGTATTGTTTGTGTCGAACAAGCCATCCACACTGTAATTGATGCCTGCGAGCTTCCAGAGGCCGCCGTCGTTCACAAACACCGCGCCGCCGGAATCACCGACGGAGAGCGTGGACTCCTGCGTCGTGTGGCCGGGACCGCTCGCATCAAAACGGGCCACGAGCATGCTGCCGAGCGTCGGAATCGTCGTCACGGAACTCACGATGTTGCTGCCCCAGCGGGCGACGCCATCGCCTGGGTTGTGTTCCCATCCATGCAAGGTGCCGGAAACCATCACATCGGCCCCACGCACGCCCCCGCGGCCCATCGTGACCATGTCGAGCCCCTGCTCGGAGCTGCCGGTGTAGAGTGTGGCATAGCTGGAGAAGTATTCGTTGATCTTGAAGATGCGCAGATCCGTCCCCGCGATGTCCCAAAAGCCCGCGCCGCTGTTGGCCGAGGTGTCAATCGTATAGGTCACATCCACGCCGCCGTTGAAAAGCCCCGCGCTTACAAACGAACTTCCCTGCGTGCCCATGTGCTGCGCCGTGATGAAGTATTGCGGAGCGATCATCGTGCCGAGATACGCGCCGTAGTAGCCCTGATACTGCCAGCCTGAGTTCTCATACGCCCCAGTGGGAGCAGTGATGTTGTGCGAAGCATTGCCCGTGCCGTAAAACAAAATCGCATGCGCTGAAGTAGTCAGACAAAGCATCCACGCGAGCAGCAACAGCACCTGCCGCGAGCAGCGGAGGAAGAGGTAAAAGGCGCGGTTGGCATCGAACATGCGGAAAATGTCCCACATATGATTGTGATTTCCATAACTTCTTGCTCTCTCCATGGCTTCATCACGCGAACAGCGGTAAATTTTTCATCACGACTACAGAGACAACTCGACAGCCTCATCAAACACGATATGAACCGCGCCTCCGAGTCGCAATGATGAAAGCAAATTGGTTACAGACCCTGATCGCTTTCGGCCTGCCGCCCTTAGTCGGCGCTGGCGTGTGTGCCGCATTGATTGGCATGCTAAAGCAGAATGAACTTTACACCTCTCCGGTGAAACTCCCCACGGCCGATGTCGCGCCGACCGTCAGGAAGCCGCTCAATCCCATTGGCGGTGAATTGCGTCCCGCGAAGTCCGTCGAGGCCAGTTTTCCGCCGGTGGCATCCATCAAGCCTCCGCAGGCCATCGAGATCAATTCGCTCAAAAAGCTCGAGGCGGTGCCGCCGCCTGTGATGCCCTCTGCCAGTGCTCCGAAGGCCGCCGAAGCTCCCCAAGAGCTCGAAGACAAACCCGCGCTCTCAGTTGTTCCGGCCAAGCCTGCCTTTGCGAAGGCATCAAGCATTCCCTATGAGCCGAAGAAGTGGCGCCCCATCCTCGATCCTGTGAGCGAGTTCTGGTCCACGCTCTGGCCGCGCACCGATGCGCTGCCTGCCGTCTTTCAGGCCGTGCTGCTTTGTGATGCTGAGCATGTCGCCAAACTGGTCGCGATGGGCCTTAACCCTTCAGAACGCACTCAATTTGGTGACACACCCCTCTGTGCGGCCGTGCGCACCGGCCAGGCGGACATGGTTCAAGTGCTCGCCATGTGTGGTGTTGATCTCAATGAACCTGGCCGCGAAAACCAGGCTCCTATCCTTGTCGCCTCCCTGCGCCGCAACACGCCGGTGCTCGCCGCTCTCACCAGCCTCGGTGTGGATCCCAACACGCGATTCAAGAGTCCCGTCAGCAAGGAGCTGATCGACCGCTGCACGATCAAAGACCTTCGCAATGCCATGGAAAGCGATCGCGGAGTCACGCCGCTCATTTGCTGTTCCGCTCGTGGCGATGTCGAGGGAGCGGTCGCCCTCATGAAAGCCGGCGCGAAGGCCTCCGTGTGTACCTCACGCTACCATCGCTACCCGATCAATTTTGCTGCCACGCAGGGCTATCTCTTCCTCATGCGGGTGCTTCTCGGCCGCGAT